>Ga0126342_10011560_pt1 | contig 15759 bp, 15 predicted proteins | sample Cyp1metagenome_FD_92528 | JGI IMG/M metagenome (GOLD analysis project Ga0126342, IMG submission 92528) | Coral microbial communities from Lord Howe Island, Old Settlement Bay, Australia - Cyphastrea 1 metagenome | ecosystem: Host-associated > Invertebrates > Cnidaria > Coral ...
CATTTAAATATACGGATTTTTAAATATACGAACAGGTATTTTAGACTACCTCCGGGAAGGTTTTCCTTGGCCCGCCCAGCCATTTAAACATACGGAATCCAATTCATTTAAACATACTGCAACATTTAAATATACGAACTGGTATTTCATACTACCTCCGTGGCCTTGCGGTCTGGCCCGCCCTCCACGTATTTAAATGTTGTTACCGTATATATTATGGATAACAATAAAAACTAAAACAACAGAGAGAAATGGAATGCATGCAAGAAAATGAATTGCAAAGCAGGATACTTGATTCTTGATGATCATTAGATAGTTGCCGCCATAGAATGGTTCTAGCTTACGCGTTTGTGAAATCGGATGATCTCTATATTCTCTATGAACATCAAATTCTGCCCCATTCCATCCGGTGAATCATATGTTTTTCCCTATGGGCCTGGCTGGTTATTTGGGTCGAAAAATCCCAGCCATGAGATCCCTGGGCCCCTGGATGAACATCTGTGGCTGATTTACGAAGATTTTTCAGATTTCAGATGATTTTTTTGTATTTGAACTTGGATAGGATAATAGGATAGGATAGGATAGGAATGGATAGGATAGGATAGGATAATACCATGCATTTGAACTTGGATAGGATAATACATGACAATACATGATAATACTGGATTAAGAGATTGTTGTAACATTCGTCTCGAAATAGAGGGAGACCAAAAATTTCTTGAAACCCAACGATTCCAAGGACCCCCCAATCATTCCAAGGATGCTCAACTCCCGTTCCCGCAACGATCCCGAAACGCACGCGACCTCGGCCTCGAAACGGCCTTCGTCCACGGGGCGCACGCCAGCCAGGTCCATGCCTCTAAGAGTTCGATGATCGCGAACTTAAACCACGGAAAATTCCTCCATTTCTATAGGGTGTTCGCCAATGTTTGATGATGTTTGACCAGGCAGAAAGGGAAATTCCTCCCATCAAACAGCTGGCTGAACGAAATGGATGTCTTTTCCGGGAAAATCATCCATAAATGGAGAGTCTTTGCCCTTTGGTATTTTAGCAGTTGGCCAAAAACAGCTAGTATTTTCCCACCCATAGTTCTAGGTTTGTCATTGCAAGTGGTTGAAGGGAAAATCATATGGGTTTCCCACGATTTTCCCAGGAAAGATCTATGGTCGGGTGGTATGAAAGAATTGGTTTCCTGTTTTGCAACACAGGAAACCAGGGATATTTTTTACCAACAATACCGTATACCCATTTATTCATAGAATCTTGTATACCCTCTGGTAAACGTTTACATCACTATGGAAAACCACCATTTTATAACTGGGTAAATCCACTATTTTGATAGCCTCAATAGCTATTTTGACATAACCAGAGGGTAATTGAGAACCATTTTTTCGGCCTTCAGAGGCTTTCACCCCCACAGGATGCCACGGGATGCCACTGCAGCCCTAAGAATTCAGAGAGAAAGAATGATCAGATGATAATCATAGTAATAATAGTAACAACAACAACAGCAACAACAGCAACAACAGTAATAGTAATACATAATAGTAATAATATATAATTATGCTCATCAACTTCACAATTCACTTTGCTGTGATCTTCCATTTCTCCTGGGCCAGGGTTTGACTAACCAAGCCAAGTTGGACAGATGATTCTGCAAATGTCAGCGAGAAGTACTACTAAGTAATTGACCCTGTCTAGCCCTGGTACAAGTGCTGTATTTGAATTTGAATTGAACATATGTGTATGTATATATATACAGTAATATTGATCAATGCTGCATATATATATATGTATATATACATATGTATATATGTATATATACATATGTATATATGTATATATAGCTGCACGGATAGACTTGACAATTTCCCTGGGGTATAATCCCATGATATTCCAATTGTTGGGAGGCTTATCTTATAACCCACTTCCTACTCATTTGCTGCCTGATCAGAGGGCACAGTCCTAATCTTACCTAAGGTTCTCCGGTAGTTGGCAACTGGAAAAGACAAGTCAGAAAAGGAATTGAATTAAGCTGGGTGCATTTGATGGACTGACAAATATCTGACATTGCCCGGCTATGATAGCAACTGCACAAACTTCCGGAAACATCCAGATCACATGTGTTCGAATTACACAGAAAGGATATGTCTGCGATATTTCTAACAAACGCCATGTTTTTTGCGAATCGAACAAAAAAAAAAAACGTCACCATCTACTGAGTATAATTTGGGATTGGCTCAAGTCGGGGACCCACTTTTTCTCAATCTTTCTGTTGGTGATGTTGACATCGGATTGCACACGGTCTCTGAATCAAGTACGCCAATGTCCCAGATGGATTAGTAACCCCCCTAAATTAAGTATAAGAAGCTTTTTGTGGGGTGTATTGGTGTGCCAAATGTTAACCTACAATTTAAGTATCATGTCTATTCTCTCTTGATTCTGTGGTTGAAGCATGAAACCCATCATGTTGTTGAAGGATTCTGAATCCAGAGCTCAAAATTCCTCAAACTTTGAACCTCAAAAGCTTTGCATGAATACATATATAAGTACAAAGAAAGCTTTGATGTATCCGAATACATGCTGGAAGTTTGTTTCGCTGCAACTTGGTTTAAAAACACTGACAATCCCAGGTTTTTTGGCGCTTAAATCACAATTTTTGCCAGTTTCCATACCATTGTTGGGTGGTGAAAAAAACAATGATCAGGGGATGTATGCCCCACTTCCTACCAAGTTACTGACACACACACGCACACGCACACACACACCACTCCACCCCTCTTTCTCCGAGCGTTTCCAAGCAATTCTCTTTGGCGTGGACGCTGTCAAAGCAAAGCAGACTTGGGGTGGAAGAGCATCGATAATCGACTGCTCGTCAGCTTGTTATCCTCAAACATACTGGCTGGCTGAGAAGGAATCCTTGTTCGTCCCTGCAAATCAGGTGGATGAAAAGCAGATTTAACAGAACATAACATAATATAACATAACTGGTTAATTCAATAGATGGATTCCTGGATTCCCATTCCCACGCTATGATAATTCCCAGTCACCACGGCCAGGTACGACCAATTGGTCCAACAAAACCATCCAAGTCTTTGGATTTTCAGCAGTGCCGGTTGATTCGATAGCAGAAAAAAGCGAAACAGGTCTCGAAGAAAGTCTACTCAAATCAAATATCCATCAGCAACCTGTTAAACTTTTAAACCATGTTTTTTTGTTGAATTCAAGGGTTTACATTGGATGTCCCTCCACTGTCACACTTTGGTCCAAGTCTGAACTACTCAACTCCGAGTTTGGAGTCACAAGGGTGACACGGTGGACGGTCGATTCGTCGAAAACAAAGCCTTCCTGGGTGGATCAGAGGTGAACCGAAGGATTTGCAAGTAAATTGTGTTTACCCTCTGGTAGACTAACATAGCTATAGAAAATCTCGTTTATAGTGGGTTTGCCCATTAAAATGATGCTTGTCCATAACGACGTTAGTATACGGCACCAACGGGTTACTCGTAGGAAATCCACAGAAAAAGACCACTATGCGAAATCCCTATGCAAACCCCCAAACTCTTTAAGCCAACTTGGGGATCCTTATCACACTCAAAATCCAAAGATTCAGGTCATTGGGCATCTCCTGAAATGGGGGTACCCCAAATCATCCATTGATAAATATGCATGTTCCATTATAAACCATCTATTGTGGGGTACCCTCATTTATGGAAACCCATATATATATATATGTGTATATATATATATAGACATGTATATATATATAGGTGTCTCCCACCAGCCCTTCGATGACCTCCAGAGCCAAGTCTCTGGCTATCGGTCCTTGGCGATGAAAACGGGGGATAACCACTTTTTAATGCGGGGAACATGAGAATTCTATGGGGATGTTTTTCTGGATTTAGATGGGATTACATTGGATTTCATTTAAAGTTAGCAAGTGTGTTAGTTCAGCCCTGCAAGTGGGAGAAGTAGGGTTAACCCACTTACTGGGGTGAACCAACCTCCGTAGTTGGGATCGCCATTGGAGCTCAACCACCCCATGACAAAACCAGGCCCAAAAAGGAGGGCCCAAACGACAGGGAAATTGGCAAACATCAATGGGCCATGGCTGAATTGGATGTTTCTGGTGGATACATCATGATATATCTACCTATAGTTGGATCGGGTTGCCCGCTTGGTGGGGGGATCAGTTTCTTCTAATCAGCACCCAAACTTCAAACTAGCGAGACAAATTACCATAGCCTGAAAAAATCGTGCGTGCTGTCGCTTGTCCAACGGACCAACGGACGTTTGATGATTTCAATCTCTTTAAATCCACGGCTGCCACCGGACGAAGGGATTTTTGGTTCGATGCTTTGAACTTCCATGGTTTCCGGTGTCTATTTTCGATGAAATCCAAAAAATTCAAAAAAAACAAGTGCAACTCTTTGATGGGTCAAATGCATCATTTCTTCTGAGTCAAATCCAAGTTTGTTCAAACCAAGTGACGTTTCTTGCTATGTACGTTTTTTTTTTCCGATGGTAAAATCACCCTAGTTATTGGTGGTAATTTATCAGTGTTTTAGTGTATGTGTTATCCCAAAATCCGCCTATTACCCAATAAAATCCCCATTATTTCGTTTGGAGGTCAAATCTCCATATTTGCTGATAAATCCAAGTTTTGTTTGCCAAGTGAACATGTTTGATAGTTTAAATCCATATTATCTCATTTTTTGTTGATTGAACAATGTTATATAAAACAAAGCTCTTGTTTTTACACGTCTAAATTTCCATTTTTTCAAGCCCGAGTGGGACTTAGATAATTTTCGTGGGTGAGACTCATGATATATATATATAACTATTTTTTCGCTATAATCATCTATAATCCAAAAATAATATATGTACGTGTATGTATATGTATATGTATATGCATACGTATGTATCTATCTATCCTATCCTCTCCTCTCCGCTCCTATCCTGTCCTATTCTATCTATCCTATCCTGTCTATCCTATCCTATTTATCCTATCTATCCTACTGTTCTATCTATCTTATCAACCCTATCTTTCCTATCTATCCTCGTTATCCTATCCATCCTATCTATCCTATCTATCCAACCTTTCCTATCTATTCTATCTATCCTGTCTATCTTATCTATCTTATCTATCGTATCTATCTTATCTATCTTATCTATCTTATCTATCTGATCTCAAATATCTAATATATCTATCTCAAATATCTAATATATCTATCTATCTAATCTATCTAATCTATCTAATATATCTAATCTATCTAATCTAACCTAACCTAATCTAATTTATCTATCTATTGTTCTTATCTATCTTATCTTTCCTATTTATCTTATCTATCACAGCTATCTTATCTATCTTATCTATATTATACGTCTTATCTATCTTATCTATCCATATACCTCTCTATCTACCCATCTACCTATCTACCTATACCTAGCTATCTATCTACCTATCTATCTATCTCATCGATCTTATCTGTTTTTTTCTACCTATCTGCCTACCTATCTACCTATCTATCTGTCTTTCTATCCATCTTTCCATCTATCCATCTATCTTTTAATCTATCCGTTAATCCATCTGTCTATCTATCTATCTATCTATCTATCGTACTATCGTACTATCGTACTATCGCACTATCGTATCTATCCATTTTTCTACCTATCTACCTATCTACCTATCTACCTATCTATTTACCTATCTACCTATCCATTTACCTATCTACCTATCTATTTATATCATCGATCTTAACTATGTTTTTCTATCTATCTAATCGATCTAATCTATCTAATCTATCTTATCGATCTAATCGATCTAATCTATCTAATCTATCTAATCTATCTATCGATGTGTCTGTCTATCCATCCATTTATCTTACCTATCTTATCTATCTCATATATCTTATCTATATCATCTATCTTATCTATCTTATCTATCTTATCTATCTTATCTTATCTTGTCTTATACACTTATCTTATATGTTCTATCTTAAATTGTTTAATCTTCTCTTATGTTATTTTTTCTTACCGTATCTTATCTTGTCTGTCTATCTATCTGTCTATCCATCTAATCTGATCTAATCTAATCATATCATCTCATATCATCTCATCTCATCTAATCTAATCTATCTACATGAAGAATTGTTCCATTTTTCAGTCCAAATCTCCATCTTTTTTCAAGCCCGAATGGGACTTAGATCGTTTTCTTGGGTGAAATTCATGATATGTATATATATATTACTCATCAAATCACTATAATCCCTAAAATCTTAGACTTGTTCCATTTTTTGATCCCAAGTGGCATTCTTGCACCGTTCTCTTCCTTCTTGGGTCTCAGCAGCGTCGGCAGCCGGCCCTCCGACTCGCTCCGCGCCTCCCGGAGCGCCGTTGGAAGCAGCGCGGCCATCGCCGCGGCCGGCGCGTCCCGGGATGGCAGAGGGGCCTTGTGAAGGAGGAAGAGCCAGTCCTGAGCCGATTTTCTGGGATTGGATGGATGAAAATATGAACACCTAGGGGAAAACCTCGGAAAATGGTGAAAAACCGATGGAAGAATCAAGATGAACTATGGTAAACTATGATTTCACCAGAGACAACAAGATTTGGACGGACATTCATGGGCAATTGATCAACACAAGCTATGATTTCATCAGTAGCCAGCAAAAAAATTGGATTGAACCAACCAACAATTTGATTTCACCAGCAGAAAAAAGTTGGCTTGACAACCAGCACACTAAGATGCTACCGAAAAAACTATCAAAAAGCTACAATTTTGCCAGAAAGAAAGTGTTTAATCAGCAAAAGCTGAAGGATCCAGCCAAAAAGTTTGGGATGTCAATGTCACTAGCAAAAATTGTGTGGTTTTGATCAACAGAGAAGCCAAAATTCAACCAAGAACAACTGAGTTTTTGCCAGGCAAAAAAAGGACTTATGAGACTCACGAAGAATTTAGGAGTTTGTGCGGCTGATGGGACTAAAGAATTCATCAGAAAGAGATGCAATATACACATACTGTCTGTATATATGTATATTTATATATATATACATAATGCACAATGGCGGGGTTTTAGGATAAAAAACGCAGATTTTTTCAACAGCAAAAATGACGACGTTCCAACGAAATAGTGTTAAATAATTAGTGATTCAAGCAACATGATGAATTTGCCAACGAAAGGTAGCATGGATCTGAGTAGCAAAAACTGAGATTTCCCCAGTTTGAGGAGGTGGACCAAGCAACACTGAGGGATTTGACCTCATGATGTCGTTTTGAGGAAAATAGAGGGATATTGTACACACGCATTTTTTCACGGTCAAACGATTGGGGATACTTCCCAAAAGGATTTCATCACTTGCATCCTCTGGAAACCTTGCGCATTGTGGAAAAATCCACTAGTACACAAGCAACAAACAAAAAAAAATGGAGTTTCAGGCGCGAAAAACAAAATACGAAAAGGGTCTGGAATGTCAACCTCAAAACACTAGAGACATGGATTGCAACACCGAAAAAAATCGGACATATCCGAAAAAAATGACAGAGTTTCCACATGTTTCGACCACCAAAACAGCCCCAACCCCCCAGCCCCCACCTCTTCCCCGGCGCCACGGGTCCCACGGTAGTGGCGACTCGCGCAACCTCTGCGGCACCTGGCCGTCTGAGGCCAGGCCCAGCTCTGAACGCCAGTGGTATGTGACACGTTGGACGGACTCCACCTGGAAGCCTCCTGGAGATGGCATCTGGATGGGGGTCTGATTTATTTATATTCATTCATACATAATTACATTACATTACATTACAAAACATTACATTAAATTACATAACAAAACATAACATTACATTACATTACATATATACATATATATATACATATATATATATATGTAGATATATATATATATATGTATATGTAGATATATGTAGATATAGAATGCGGGTCACCTTAAGCAAAAATACTAGGTGCCCCTTCAAAATAACTTTAAAAAAATCAGAGGGGCTTGTAGTTACGAAACACTTCAAAATTAAATAATATTTTCGAAAACATTAAAACCCACCCAAAATATGTTTCTTTCAAACTATCCACCCCCCTCAAAATAATTTCTAACAAGCTGAAAATAAATTCTTTCGTGGTGGTTCTACGATTACTCTCAAAACAGCGCCCTTGCTTCAAAATATTTTTTAATCAGTTCTGAAGTGGTGGAAGGTGGTGATGGATAATTGAAAAAAACAGTAGAGCCACCCCACAATAAAACCAACAAAACCTACTGTCGTCTGATGCCGCCTGGCAGGGCAGCCGCTCAAGCGTGGGAAAAAAAAAGGAGGTGGCGAGACCACAAATCAAATAAATCATCTCTAAACCGACCCATTTTGGGGGTGGGGGTACTACTAGGCCACCCCAGGAAACCAATTAACCTAACCTGGCACAACTCAACTTCCCCTGGAATAGGTCAAAAGTACCAAATTCATCCAAATTGACCCAAACTGTCTCAAAGAATCAAACCACGAGAACCTAATTATTTTGGGTGTGGTGGCACTACTGAACCACTTATTATCGACGTTTGGACACAGAAATCTGAATCGACTCCTTTCTCCCCAAAAAATATTTTGGGGATGGGGGTACCACTAGACCACCCCATGAAATAAATCATTGTGGGGGTGGTGGTGCTGCTGCTGGAGCATCCTGACAATTGTGGATTTTTCATGTTGTCCATGCTTGTCCTATCGTCTTGGTGTTGAAATATGCTGAAGTTATTTTGCTGATGGAATGCAAGCACCCCCACTCCATGAAATAATTTTCTATACATTTTTTCTATACAATTGGAGCTCTGTGAAATAATTTCCCCTGTCCACATGAGAAATTGTTTTTGGGGTGCCTTCAGTAAAAATCTAAAATTATTTCAAGGTGCTTCAGCTACTGTAGGGGAAATTAACTTTGCCTCACCAGGAGGTTACGGGTCCATAAATTATTTTGCTATGATTCTTGCTAGCTGATGTTAACATCAACATTATGGAAAAATGGAAACTATTTTGAAAATATTCCAGAACCATGTTCCACCCAAAAATAATTTATTTAAGGTAGGACGCATGATACAGAGATATAGAGATACATTGATACATTGCATTACATAACATTACATAACATTATATACATTACATTACATGACATTACATTACATGACATTACATTACACACCATTACATGACATTACATTACATTACACTGCCTTACATTGCATTGCACAACATTACACTGCATTACATAACATGACATCACAGTACGGCAAGACCCTATAGTTTGCCCGTAAGGTTAGAATGCTGCTCAAATATTTTCATTCTACATGTTCAAACACATGCGCAGGGCCAATCTTTGCGTATTTCCCAGACGACGAACCCTAAACCCTCAAACCCTAAAACCCTAAACCCTGAACACTCTCTTCATATGTATATTTAGGGTCTATAACCCCGGTTAGAAGCGCCTGGAAAGCTTCTGGAACGGAGAAAACATCCGGGAAGCATGTGGGGTGTTTCTAGCTCCATGCACCCTTGAGGAAGCTTCCCAGAAGCTCCTAGAAGCTTCCCAGCAAGGCTGCCCAGAAGCTTCCCAGAAGCATTCCAGAAACTTCCCCAAGGGTTGAGCATAACCTTGGGTTTAGCACCCCCAAAAGCTCTTTGGAAGCTTCCCAGCCGCTTCCAGAACCTTCCAGATGTGTGAGGCACTTTCCAGAAACTCTTACTAAGCTTCCAAGAGGCTCCCAAAGGCTTCCCAAGGCTTCCAGATGCCCCCGTTGGCTACCTCAAACCTTCTACAACCTCCCCAGAAGCTTTCAGAATTTTCCAAACACTTCCCCCACGCTTCCCCACATACTCCCAGGAGCTCCCCGAGGCGTCCAAAAATTTCGGACATTTCCCACAGGCCTGCAATTTCGGTTCTGGGAAGCTGTTGGAAGCCTACGGTCCTGTTTTTTTTTCATCTGGCCGCTTCTTCTTTGCGGGCACGTGCGGCATCAGACCTTCTCTTTGAAGATTTTTAAGAGCATCGATGCTTTCAGCGCAAAAGTGGTTCTTTGCATCTTCGGGTAGTTGGGCCATATAGCCTTTGCCGCCACCTCTTCGGTGAATTGGGGATACAGCTGACGAAGTCGGCTTCTCCCCCCTGCGTTGCCGAGCACCTGCTGCATTTAAGCTGGGAAGTCTCATAAGGAAATATCCCATAGGGAAATAATATCTAAAATACAATCTAGAGACAGCAGGTTTGCCTGCAACCTGACCTGACTGAGTCTGAACTCACGCACATGGTTGAAAGTTGATGCGACAGAAAATGAAGATAAGTCAGCCAGCCGCTCTCTGTTCAAAATACCGGCACTCCAAAACCCTTTGCACAATCAGCCTGTCTGCGCCATGCATGAAAGGCCTCAGCATTCATAAACTTTACATCTCTCCAGCTGAAACTGATCAAATGCTGCAAAGTGCATTGCCAGAATTGTGGTTTTCAGTGCAAGTGACTTTGGATAGTTGCGGCCCTCAAAACGTGTTTTTTGATGAAAGCTCTCTTTTTTATCATGTGACTTGCGTCCTCAACGTGTTCTTGCGTTGGGTCTTCCCAGGCTGCTCTAAAAGTGTCTTCTCAGACTCTCAACGTGTCAGAATGGGTCACCTGAAAAAATTTAACATTTGTTTGATCTCGGGTGACTTTCGTTTGTCTTCCCGGACTGCTCACCTGAAAAACTTCACTTTATCTCGCACGACAAGCAAATGGTGACTTTGCGCTTCTTGGTGCCTGCAAGTGTGAGGTTCACCTCAGACTCACGGGACTCCTTCTTCTTCTTCTTCTTCTTCGTCAAGTTCAAGCGCCCACTATCCTGGCAAGCTGGGATGAATCACGCAAAAACAGCGAACTTGAAATTGAATGTAAGTAGCAATAACAATTGACAGCTTACAAAAATGTATTGCTTGAATAAAATCAGTCCGTTACACAACTGGGGCACGTTGTAGCCCCATCTGATTGCATCGACTGCACATCCCGCATCGTCATCATCACTCTTCTCATCATCATGATGGCTGCCGTTGGTGCCATCATCACCATTCTCCATGTGGTAGGGGCCAAGGGCAGCGGTGCCATCACCATAGCCGGCACTTTTGGTGCCATCATCACCACAGTCGCCCATGCTGGTGCCATCACCATAGTCCACAATGGTGCCATAGTGCACCGCAGTGCCATCACCAAAGTTCACCATGCCAGGACCTGTGGTGACATTATCACCACAGTCGCCCATGTTGGTGCCATCACCGTAGCCCACAATGGTGCCATAGTTCACCCCAGTGCCATCACCAAAGTTCACCATGCCAGGACCTTCTTTGCCATCATCTTCACAGTAACCCATGTTGGTGTCACTACCGTAGTCCACAGTGGTGCCATAGTTCCCTGTGGTGCCATCAGCCGAGTTCGCCAAGTTCAAGGAGAGAGGGCCAAGGACGTAGGGGCAGCCATCAGGGCCATAGATCACCTGTCTGACGTTGACACCTGAAGCACGCAATGAAAAAATTGCAGCACGTCATGAATACCGACCCATTACAATGTATTGGCATCAAATGTACAAGTCAAAAAGAATAGAATGCTATCGAGTTGCCATCCAGGGTCATGCACTGCGTTCCATGGAAAGCCATGATGACAGCAAATGAAAAAAAACATGAAGTCATGCACTGCATTCCCAGGGGAAGTTCGAGCACTGTGACTGTGCAGCCACACTTCGGCCAGGGCGAGTTCAATCAATGGAATGCATGGAATGGGATGCAATACCTACACTAAATCAACATGCCATGCGTGGAAGGGGATTCGATCAACATGCCATGCGTGGAAAGGGATTCGATCAACATGCCATCGACGCAAAAAAAAAGTCAAATCTGAGGTTCAGGCAACACCAAGACGGCCCAGAACCTGTGCGGCCGTGTGAAATCCAGTGCTTGGGTGTAAAAACAACCCTTGATGTGCGAAATCAACCTTTGATATTATATATGATTGGAGTGTCATGCGGTGCACGTGATAGGTTTGGAGATGTTTGGAGCATGACGAGTTCATCTCAAAAGTAGTCTTCAGAAGAAAAGTTGCGATGGCTGTGACGGGCTTCCCAGCCCCACCTTTCATAGACTTCACAGCCTGCACTGGTTTCCCAACCATTGTTTTGGCTACACATATGATGACTACATTGTAAAAAATCAAAAATTAAAGAATGGGATATGGGATATGACATAATATGGGAAATATGAGATATGACATCTTGTTTGCCCACGCTGCCACCCCCATTCAATGGTCCAGTGTTGACAAACCAACATTGATTTTGCACAACCAAAAGCGAATCCAAAAAGCTTGAATATCCATCCAGGTAGGTTGAATTTAACCTACAAGGTGGCACAACAAAAGTCTGCTCAGCTATTCCAGCTCATCATCGATCCAGGGTGGCACTCCGCACAGCTCCGAGGACTGTGAGCTTGACGTGCTCTCAACCGGTTGGACCAACACGACCCCGGAGACGCCACAAGAAGAGAAATAGAGCAGGCCGATGAATCTGCAGCATCAGCACTGTGATAGACTTCGCAAGCAAAGACGATCAATGCAAATTCAATTGCATCCATACCTTGGCTCAAGCGCTCCCAGGGCCATAGCAACATGGGCTCTGCCTCTGTGGTTTCTGCCGCTGCAGAGCTCGAGAAGGATCGGACGGTCACTGGACGGGCTATTGTGTTCAAACCGGCTGTTCGCAGCAGATGCCTCCTACTCATGTCGTAGCGGCGCCCGCGGCCCAAGATCCAGACAGACACGAGCGCATCAGTGGGGCAGCCCGGCCAGTCGTAGACCAAGCCATCGATGGCTTCCATGGGTTCTGCCACCAACATTGCCAGACCTGTCCCTAATGCGGCCCAAGGCCGCGTCAGCGGCACGAGCTCTCTTTGCACGAGCTCCAGGTAGTAATGGCGCAGCTGTTGCAGCATTGCTCGTGGCATGAAGTCTGTCTGCACGAACTTCAGCCGGCCCATGGTGAAGACATCCAGAAAAAGGCAGATTAGGTGACGAGCACTCTCAGGCAGCCCTGCAAGCATAGCCGGGCGCTGCGGTTTTCTTTTTTGAGGGGCCAAACGTTTTGAACAGGGAGCGGCTGCTAGCGTGCGATGCAGCGGAAAAGCATCGATATTCAAAAGGGTTCGCATCGGTTCATCCAGACATATATACATACATCATGTCTCAAAACTTCTTCAAATCCAACCAGTGTCGTGACTGCAGCGGGCTGACGTATTCGAGGTGCGGGAAAGAAGTTTTATCAAAAGTGCGGGGTTCTTGGCTTCGCCCCATGCCATTCCAAGAGGACAATGATGGGCCAACGCATGCGGCATGACTGCGTCTTTTTCCGTCACGGATTTGGTACCTCTGTACTTTCAAAAACCCTACGGAAGGATCTTTCTTTCCTTGACGCCGTCCTCGCGCGCGTCTGTGTGATCATTGTCGTCGCTGTCTCTTCCCCATCGGTCCCCCAAACGGGTACTGAGACAAACCCATCGGTTCCCAATGTGGTCTCCCACATTGGTACTTGGATGGGGGGATGTCTCTTAGCTTCCCCGGACCACCGCTGGGTCTGGGTACTGGTCCCAACCACCACGAAGAGGTAGACATCCATCGGAAGGGAAATAAACTCAGGTGCTATCCCCAGCAGCTTGAAAGCTTCTGCTTTGTTTCAATTTTTCACAGCGCGGTCATCTGCACCGGAACCCTCCAGAACCGCAACAGGTATCTGCAGCGGAACCCTCCGGAACCTAACAAGGTATCTGCATCGGAACCCTCCGGAACCTCACCAGGTATCCCAACCAACATCATGAATTGATACAAATGCAGTCAAGTTGGATGACACTCCGCTACTAACTGTATATGGTCTTATGATCGTCATCATGACATCATGCGCACATGGTCATACAATCATACACATGCAATCATGCAATGATGTTGCACACGGGTATACGAAACATTCCTATGAAAAGCTGTACCTATCCCTGGTCTCTGCACCGGCATCGGTGCAGTTCAGCGGATTGATTGTCGGATCCCTGGTCTCTGCGACTGCCACGTGTGCAATTTACGAGAGTGATGGTTAATCGGTTAATCCTTGGTCATGGTCTCTGCGCCTGCTACCCGTGCAGTTTACCAGATTGTTGGTCATATCTTCTGCCCTGGCAGTTGGCTAAGTTCATTTTCAAAATGTTGGTATCTGCGCCTGCCGCCGGTGCAGTTCAGCAGATTGATTGTCGGATCCCTGGTCTCTGCGCTTGCCACCTGCGCAGTTTACCGAAGTGATGGTTGGATCCTTGGTCCCTCCACTGCGAAGGTGAGCACCGCGCAGGCCGGCAAGGCCAACATGGAGGACAAGAGCCAAGGCTTGTTGACAAAATTGACAAAACCAATCAGGAAAATAAAATGCGACGAGCAGTACTGAAAACAATCACAATCGGTATTGATGTGTCGAATATTGGGTACTATATGGTTTGCCGTACGTGGGATGATCCTGCAATGACGCCGCGCTTCACTGCTGCCACACGGGAATCTTTTATTTTCGAGATAGGGCCTCAAACCTTTCAAGCTTTGGTACAAGCTTGACTGCTTGGTCCACAGCTCGACCATATGGATGGCGCATGGGCTTGGCATCTGCAAAGGCCTCCTCCAGGTGATTGGAAATGGTGTCTGGGGTCAAGAAAACCAGTTGTCGGCATGGAAGTAGAACATGCGCAGCAGTGGTCAGCACCACATCCCGCACAGCTAGGGGACCATGTCCGTCCCATCAACCACTGCCGGGTGTGGCCACTCTGCCGTTTGCACGCCAATGTGAGGATGGCAGGCTTCCCACATGCACATAAACTTGCCCTGTCTACTCTCCAATTGAACTGCAAAAGTTTCCTGCGACGAAACTGGGGTGTCTGCAAGATGCCCTGGGCTCCAGGGCTCAGAGGAATGTCTACACCAGAAGCGTTGCAAAACTCTGTGCAAAATCGCCAAACCAGAGCCTGAAACAAATCAAGCAACTTGTTGAGGACCACTGGGTCCATGGTAGCGGGGACATCTGGAGCACTGCAATGCATCGCCGAGCTGGCGGCGCAAACTGTCAAAGGCAGATTGCGTTTGGCACAGAACTTGGCGAGGACGTGCCTGTACCAGCATGGATCCCCTGGAGATCTCAACGTCATCTTGGGCGAACTGAAAAACTTCCGCGCTTCGCAAAGGAGGCCTTGGGCTGTTTGGGCCCCACAAAGTGAAGCCCACCTGGGCCCAAGCAAACAAGCCGTCACTTTGTAGAGGCACTCAGACAAGAAGACAAGCGCCTGCTTCTCTTCCTGCATGGCGTTGGTGGCTGATGTCATGTTTTCCTCTCCTCCAAATACTGAACCATTTTGTACAGCTTTCTCTTATCTTTCTTTATCATCTTTATCTGCTCAATTTAAAATATTTCGCAGGTCGTCGCTTAATTCGAATAATTTTACCGGTGAAATAGTGATGTCGTCTGAATTAACAAATTATTTTACGTCGGCCTAATACGACAACAGGACCTGATTTGATTTCTTAATTTGCTGCATCCGTTCTGTAAAACACCAGAAAAATAGCTATTTGTACCCCAGCAAGGCTGCTAGGTCCTTATTCCTATTTTGTAAAACTAGGAATTCTAAGCCCATGACTCCCTCAATGGATGGTTGTAGATTTTTTTGGGCTTAGGGAGACTTAATAACA
>Ga0126342_10011561_pt1 | contig 15759 bp, 17 predicted proteins | sample Cyp1metagenome_FD_92528 | JGI IMG/M metagenome (GOLD analysis project Ga0126342, IMG submission 92528) | Coral microbial communities from Lord Howe Island, Old Settlement Bay, Australia - Cyphastrea 1 metagenome | ecosystem: Host-associated > Invertebrates > Cnidaria > Coral ...
ATCTGGAAAAACAAGGCTTTGGTCACTTCGTGACCCTCGGCCCGCAGCTTTTGAAGTTCACCAGCAAAAAAAGCCTTGAAGGCTCTGAAACAAAAGACATCTGCCACCTGAAGTTGAGGAGTGGGACCAGTTGGCACGCAAGCTATAAAGAGTTGCAGGCTTCGTGCCTTTTGCAGCACGGACTGCGTGATGTGGCACGGAGCCAGGTCCATGGTCAGAGTTGGCTGGCAGAATTGCTGCCAAGGCCTCAAAGCAGCTGCCAGCACCTCCAAAATATTTATACAAGACAGGATTACCTTGGGGAAGACCTCTACAGGAGCTGATTGGATATGCCATGTCTCCCTCAACAACACAGAGCCGAGGGCCGGTCCAGACCTGCGCAAGTGTGGCAACAACCGTTTAGTTTAGGGGTACCCAAAAAGGTTAAGGCTTGGCATGCGACTGGAGGCCACAAGTGGTCGAATGCTTTAGACAAATCAGTTTCGGCAATATGGCAATATGGTAAAGATTGCGAGCAAAGAAACTTGCAGTAGCATGGGTGACGGAAGTAAGTATGCGGTCTTCCGCACCATTGTCCTTCCGGAGGCTCGCACAGCAGTGCTGGGTGCCAAACGCGGACCAAAGCGCTGGCCACGCTAATGGGGGCCTTGGCTCTGTCGGCACTTTCTTAGGAATGCCAACCACTTTCCAAGGCCAAAGCAGGGACCTGAGCTCAGGGTCAAAGTTGTCACCTACACTGCAAAGTGTAGAGGTTTGACACCACTGTTGATTTAGTTCATCTGCAAATGGCGTTAAATGTTTTTGAATGGCGATAATTTCTTTAGTTGTCCAACCATCGAAACCAGCAGAACCGGAAGCTTGCAAGGCAGCTTTCCAAAAATCAGCGCGAGTGGGGAGTTCAAACTCTGAACCCATGTCATGTCTATGATATGCCGCATTTTCGACAAAATCAAGCCACCTACCAGCGGCTGCGTTTGATGAATCTTCTTGGGAACACCAGTGTTGTGACCAATTGGCGCGCGTTGTGACCAATTGGCGCGCGTCTCATCAGCTGAAAAGGCAGCTGTAAGCTGTGGAAGTTTAAGTACACTCTTGGCAGGTTTCCAAATGTCTTGGGAAACAACACGGAACTTATGGCGCCAGGCTTGGGAGAGTAGGCTCGAAGTAGTCTTTTCTTGTTTTTGGATTAAAGTGTCAACAATGGCAAGAGCAGCTTGCAGTGTGCAGGATGCTTCGCACGTCCCATGGTCGGCCGAGCGAAGGACCTTGTTTAGTCTTACCAAGGTTGTCTCAGGAATACTTTGATTAATGTCGCCATTTTGACGAAAAACTTCCGTTAATGCTGGGTGCATTCTGAGCAAATGACGATGCAAAACTGTTTGTGGCGGCCTATGGCCGGGACCCGGCTCACATGGTCTGGTGGTGGGAAAAAACATTTGCTCCTTTCAGCTTTAGAAATTTTATTAACCCAACCGAATTCAGAAGCAATTTCAAAGGCACATTCGGCTCGCTGGTGCCATCGCCTCCACTGTTGGACTAAAGGATGGACAGGCTTAAGCTTAGGGTAAAACGAATCCACCCTGCCACAAGGCATTTTTAGGTCATCTTTCCAGATGCTATCGACAGACCATTCAAAATTTGCACATCTCCGCAACCGAGCTGAGGACTGAGTTGACATCGTAAACCGCTGCAAAATGCGTGGAAATACCCTCAATAGGAAAAAGCATCAACAAGGTTAATGGGGTGGGTAGATACTGTAATGCCCTAGTTGGGGAAGTACCAAAATTGGAGATTATCTTCGAAGGCTCACCCATAAATAAACCAGTGTGAAGGCTTCAACTGGTCGTACAAGGGGCCCCAATTAAAGTCACCAACCGCAATTTGGCAAGTTTTTTGGGATGCAAAACAACTGAATAAAAGATCGGAAAACTAGGCATGGTCACAGTTTTTGGCAGGTCCATATGCTGACAGTATCGAGAAGTTGGCAAAAGAAAGTTGGCACGATCTGTGCAAATTGCTGCTATTCCTAGACTGAGTTGGCAAGTGGCAACTTTTGCCCAATTTGGAGTTACGCATTCAGGTGCCTCGTTTCTTGGAGCAAAACGAAGTGGCAATTTTGGGATTTGGCTTGTTCGAGAAAGGTTTCCAAGCGTGCACGTGTTAGCACTGTACAGTTGAGACTCAGCAAACGGAGTGAAGATGACTCGTCGGAAGAGAGTCACTCTTTGCCTTGCCGTTTTTGCAACAAATCGGTACGGCAGAGCGCCCTTGGCTCGTCTGAGAGCTCCTGCTTTCTGGGCTTGCTTTTCCTTGAACTCAGGAGCCTGACGATTTTTACCAATCTGGACGGCCTGCTAGGGTTGAGAGACCTTCCATGGATAGTGGTCTGCCATGCACGGAGCGTAATGTCAGCTGCTCGCTTTTTGCAAGGAAAACGACGCATTTTGGCAAAACCACGGATCTCTCCGCACTTACTGCATGCGAATTGTCGTCCCAAGTAATTATTTTGTAAAAAGGATCAAAGTTTGGGTCACAAAGTGTGTCTTTGAGTTCTGGATGTTTAGATCGAATGTCACTGCACCACTTGTCACAATCTTCTTCGTTTTTGGCGTTTGCTTTCTGAGCCGCTGTCTGACCGGCTTGCAAGAGGATGGCAAGCCGGTTCTTCCTGGGCATTGCGGGTGCCCTTTCTCCTTTGCAAATCTGTCAGTGGGAATTTGCGTTTGAACGCTGGACCGAAGTGTTTCCAGGCGGGGGTGTCCAGCCGCATGAGCACCGGAGATGACTTCCGGGCTCAGGGACATCTCCTGGAAAAAAATCTCGCTCAGTTTGTCGAGATCTTCAGGTTGGTGAGCTTTCTTGGCTCTTTTCGATCGTTTCAATCCGAGAATGGAAGCAGCGGACCGAGGTGATGAAGTTGCACTGGAGGAAGAGGCAACATTCAGGCCAAGGATGCTGCGAGGGTCGTGGGAGCTGCTGGGCGTATGATGTTTCAAGCCTAGCACACTCATCGCGTGATGGCTGCTGCCGCTGATTGAACCTTTCTTCCCTCCGTAGCTGAGGGATGGAGGCCAAAGTTTCACGGCGTTGGGCCACTGGAGCTCGAGTTCGGCAGGAATTTCTTGTGAGGGGCGAAGCCATTCATAGTGTTTTCTAGTGAGCTTTAAATAAACCACTGTTTCCTGGTGCTTTTTGGCCACATCAGGCTTTTTGGGAACATCAGGTCGGATTTGATAGAAATTCCACTGTTGAAGGATGTTTTCAAATGACCAGATTCGAATGTCCAAATGAGCGCATGGGCAAGAGCATACAGGCTGACTTGGGCGATCAGTGTACCTTCGACCACGGAGCTGCCATGTTCTTTCACATAAAAAGCTTTTCATCGGCTGAGCTCTTGCGAAGCGAGAACCCGCAGTTGCGCCTGCAAACGACCTTTTGGTTTGAAGTCATCTTTTTTGGCCTTTTTCAGTGTACCATTTTCATGCGCGAGGCATTGCGCAATGGAAATGTAAGCGCAGTCCCCTTCTCCACCATTCGCAGTCACATTGAATTGGTCTTGCCAGGGAAGAGCTTGGTCGATTTTGACTTTCTTTACCTTGGCTGATTCGAGTCTTTTGGGAGGTGAACGCAAAGTGTGTTTGTCATTTTGGTCCACATGCATGAATTCCTGAGTTTCTTTGTCGAGCGCAGTCGCCACGACCTCTTTGTTTGCTTCATCATCATCGACAGTTTCGACGCCGGCAACTTCGGGTGCAATGTTGCGGGGCTCTGGAGCGCCCCAACTGGTTTTTGGTGGCTGAAACAGCCTTGTAATGTTATCTGGCATGAATGCTGCAACAACGAGAGCATTTATCATGTCATCTGTAGCAACTTGTGGAAGCATGATATTTCTAGCTGGAGCAGTCTTGGCGGGTGCAACGGAGATTCCACTCTTGAACACAGAAGCCAAATTGGTGTCACCTACTTCAGCAGGTGGCTGAGCCCGAACAACTCATGTGCGACGGCCCTGTTGTCTAAAACCAGCAGGTTCGACAAAGCCGTGTTGCTTTGACCATTCGGTGACTTCTGGTTCCCCCACTCGGGGGGAGTGTTGCTAAGGATCCATCTGGGCACAATGGATTCTGAACATTTTTTCTTTCCATCAAGAATCCCCAAAGGAGCATTGTTGGAGGGTCTATAAACCAGGCGACCACTAGATTCTTCTTTTTTCCTGGAAATTCTCTGCCAATAGGCTGCGTTGCTTTCTTCACGTGTTCTCAAAAAACATTGAGGCACACTGGTACTGTGGTGACGATTGCAAAAAAAATCCTGGGGGCAGCGTCGCATTCAGGATTTCCTGACCTTTGTCATCTCTGACTTCCTTTTCATATGTCACTGCTGCGTGTGTTTGAAGCACGTGCTTCTTCAATTGCTCGGGAATGCTACTGCAGGCAAAAACTGAGGTTTAGCGACAACCTTTCCTGTCAACTGCTGGTCAGCAAAATCTCGGGCATGCGTGAGTCTCAGCAGGCTTGATTTGGAGCCATGTTTCTGCTCTTCTTCATCTTTCAACTGCTGAGGCATGGCCTTGAGGCCAGGAGCCTCGTTTGCGGTTTTCTCTACCAATGCTTTCGCAGGCCGAGGACCGTTGCGGCCGTGAACCAAGACATCGGTATCACCCTCTGGAGAAAAAGTGACATAGGTGGCATGTTTGTCGAAGCCACGTGCTCTGAGCCACTCTTTGCATCGCTCTTTTGCGTCATTTTGGTGGTAACAAAACAACTAAATATTCGTCGATACTGTGCTCTTGGGCATTTTTCAAGCTGATCACAGGTGCTGACCATGCATGACCATAAAGGCTCAACCGTCCTGTTGACTTGGCAGGCGTTTCCTTGCTGAAGAGAATTGACCATGTTTTGGTGTCAGCTCCTGCATTTTTCGCTGTCGTTCTTTGCAACTGTGTCTCAGCTGTTTGCTTTTTACGCCGTGGCTGTTGACTACGTTTGCCAGGCTTGGTATTGTTCAAAACTGCCTGGAGTTGCTCCCTGGGGATAGCTTCACTAGGAATTTGCTTCGCTGTTTGCCACTTCTTGATGGCTTCAAGCAAACTCCTGAACAGTGTTGCAGGTGCACCCCGATCTTCGGCCGGGGAGTTTTACTTGGATTGCTTTGGCTTCTTCTTTTTCCACAGGCTTCGGTTTCTGTGCAGGCTGTTGCTGTACTGAAGAAAGACCAAAAAATTGCATTTGCTTTATTTGCTGTACCTGTTGGGCAAGGTCAGCAACTGCTTCTTTCAGATTCATCAAAAAGGTTCGGCGTTTCTTTGCTGTGACACGGGAACCGGCACTGCCACCCTCCAGCGAAACTGCTTCGAGCTTCCAAAGGTACCTGACCCTCATGAGACCACGAATGACTTTGGGATTGGGCTCAAGCTCAAAAGCTTCAAGTGTCCTGGCACGCATCTAGGGCTAGAAAGACCTGTGTGACACCAAAGCCTGGCATCCTTCCCTGCATTGCTTGTCACTCTTGGCCAGGCCTACCAACTATAGCACACACCACTGCTGAATCGCACAATGATCTCTTTCTTGTCACCAGCTGCAGCTGGAATTTTGACCTTTCATGCTCTGCGGTTCCAAGCTTGGGGCAAGCATCAAGTTGAAATATGGCAAGACAAAGCCGACTGTGGCCTGGCTACATGAATGGCAAGCTTCAGTCTAGAGTGGTATGGAGTTTCCGCCTCCGCGGTGCTACAAATGACGGTGACTCGGCTCTCGGAATCTCCTGCTATAATTTCCAAGCAGGTTGGCAGCTCTGACGCGTCATTAGTGATACACAGCATCGCCTGCTTGGGATCCTCCCTTAACTTCTGCTCAAGGACGTGAAAGACGTCACTAAGCCAACCCTCACCTTGCCAGCTCTGCACCAATCATCCTGCCGTGGCTTCCAGGCTATCTCGTGCCGGCCATCATTTGCCCACTGTGCGCGCCCATCTGCCCAAGTCCAGTCACTTGCCTTCCGGCACTTTGTTTGAAGCCAAGAGGTGTAAAAGGTTTGACTCTTCTGCGTATCGGCAGCAACTTTCTGTTTTGGTTCTCGGCTTGGTCTCATTGACTTGGTGGCCTGAGTGACCAATGACTTGAGTTGCTGCAAAAGGGACCCTTGTCTGTCATCACGGATTAAAGCATTCAAAGCCGCGAGCAATTTCGCTTCTCCATCATCAGTACTTTCACTTTCCTCGTCCAAAGATTTGAGCAGTGTCTGCAAGCCTTGAAGAAGGCGGTGCTCTTTGGGGTTTCTACTCCGATCCTTTTCTCCTCCTCCTCCTCTCATGAGGAGTTCTGGTGGAATGGAATGTCTTCATGCTGTTCTGTTAGACTCTGCTGGCTATTGGCACAGTGAAAACAAAGCAAAACAGGAGTGCAACAATGGTCGCTCTGCAAAAAGTGACTCATCATCGCAGAGCGAACTCTGTTCCTAGCTCCGTGATACTTATGCTTCCAGGACTTTGCTGCGGCAAATCTTCGCTGACTAATCCAGCATGCAGGCAGTGCAAACTGCACTGAAGCTCTGACGGTTTTAACAGGGGAAACAAACCATAAGCCATAAGCATGCCACCACGAAGAGAAACTGCACAAGCGATGTCCCCACATCGCTCCAAAGTTTCTCATCCAGTGTCTGGAGCAATCTGCGCCCGGCTAAGCAGCAAAAGAGAACGCAAGCCAAGGCCCAACCCACGCTGGCCAAAGTGTTTGCCACGCGGATAAAAAGTGTCCGATTTCCTGCGCCTGCCACTCAAAGCCGCGTTCAAGTCGCGAAGGTGTCACGCCTGCCACGAAAGGCGTACATAGCTCCAAAAACGAGCACGGCGCGCTGGTAAAAGTAGACCTTCGGAAGAAAGCAAAACAAGGCCCACTTTCTGCGAGCCTGCGCAGTCGAAATGCATATGGACATCTCACGAGGGAACTTTTGCGCGAGCCGGCACAGACAAACAGAGCGCCCACACCGCGAACCCGGGCTCTACTTCTACCCTAAGAACCTCTCAGTGTGGAGACACTGTTTGGGGAAAACTGCAAATATATAAACTTACATTGTCCAAAACGAACACTGAGAATTCACCCGCCAACTTACTCACCGACGGACAATATGCGATAGATGTGGAACGAAAAGACCCTTTCTACCCAGTTGCTCAGTGCACCAATATAGCGCAACTTGAAAATCAGTGCTGTGGACCTAAGGTCAACAAAACACTAGAGTCGTTTTGGAAAGAAATCCTCCTGGCTTGGGGCTTCATTATTTTGACCCATACCCCATGAAGTGATAGCCAAAATCCTTGCAGATATCCGTATCTTACTGGTTGATTCATCTGGAGTTCATCCCAGCTGCAACAGATCCAAACCCGGACAGGAATTCAAACCCGACTTTGATATTGGGGCAAAATCCCAGCAACATCCCAACACTGTTGTGGGAATGGTTTGTCATGCTGGATGTGTTCATAGCAACCTGAAAATTTTGGTGCTTAACTATCATGTGACAATGCGGTTGAAAAACTCTTAGTCTTAGTAGCGCCTCAACCCCATTCATATTATATATTTAGTAGGGGATATGGATACAGCAAACTACCTCCGAACCGCTCCCTCCAAACCGCTGAATGATAGTTCTGTGGGCCCCACTTACAGAGATATCTTCTCATTAAAAAAGAGATTCAAAGAGATTAAAAGTTGGCATTTTATAGCTGGCCATTTTAACGATGCTTAAGCCCCATGATATCCAACAGTGTGGTTGGGAGGTTCCCGCCCCCATCGCTAGGAAAGCGAGCAAGGAAACGTGTTGAAGGCATCATCACCTCCTGAAACAAGCCGCTTGGATAAATGGGGTACCTTGAAATAAATGGCAATCCCTATAGAGAAAATGATGGAAAATGGTGATGTTGGATTCTATGGGTGCCTCATATTAGACAAACCCATGCATCATTTCTTGAACTAGATAATCTAGATAGCACCCATGTTTATCGGGGTCCCAAATCAACACTAATAAGTAGCAACTAAGTGCGCAGTGCCCCATTCAGAAACGGGGGGAACTGAGCATTGCCACTGTGCTGCGTTTCTGTCGTTTCTTTCTCCAGATTGTAGATCTTATTCTCCCACCATTCACCGGTAAATGCTCACTGGTACAGGAGTACCATACCCAGCATACAGGAGTACCATAATTACCCAGCAAATGACCATCATTGGCATGGTGAAGGCTTTGAACAGTGCTGGTCATCTTTACCGGCTAACATCCGCCAATCGTCGTCCTCTCAATACTAAACAACAAACATGAAGCCTCCGTGTACACTTGTTTCACAAATTCACCCCGCCACTTTTTTTGTGGCTCTTACTATCCCCCAAACCAACATGGACTCCGTTCCAACAGGAAAATGGTCATCTGGGGATGAGGATGACATCATTTTCGGTGATAGCCAGTGACTTCGCAGTAGTTCACCAAAACGTATTCCACGATATCCCCATTGTGGTTATATCCTCGTTATGGTTGTACAATAATCATGTTGAGTGGGGGAGTGGGGTATTACGTTCTCAAACATCAAACATAAAAAGATTTTGAGCCCCAATATGTGTGTACGTACATATATATATATATACATATATATATATACACAATTAATATGTATATTTATACATATATAGATATATATATATATTGATTATATTTGTATGTGCATATACGTATGTGTATATACGTATGTATAACATATCCACAAACATCAAGTCATTCTCCCACTGTAATCCCACATGTATATCCTCTATATATATATATCCTCAATGTCATCCTCCCGTCCTCCAATGGTCTTATCCGAAGGCATCTGACCATCAGGCTGAATGCCATGCTCCAAGCAGAAGAGCTCCCAGCACCTGAGCAAAAATCCGAGTTTTGGCGGATGGAAGCCTTGCCTTTACACAGAGAAGCCTTTACACAGGAGCTTTTACACACAAGGGCGTTTACAGACAGAAACTTTTACGCAAAGAAGTCTCTACACAGAGAGCTTTTACACACGGAAGCTTTCACACACAGAAGTTTTTACACGGAAAAGTCTTTGCACAGAGAAGCTTTTACACGCAGAAGCTTTTTCACACAGAAGTTTTTTACACATCCATGAATATGTTCAAAAAAGCATAAGGAATATATTTCTGAAGCAGCGGTTCCTCATTCAATAGCTTTCAAGCCCACCCTGCGATGACATCGAGGGTCAAGTCGGTACTTTGTGATTTGATCAGCAAAAATGATGATGAGCCGCAGAGGGAAGATCTAAATATTGAAGCCACCACCCAGCTAGGCGGAAGTTTCCCAGTCATTGGGAAAGGAAGAGTTTTTCATCAACCCAATCCCAATAAAACTCTTGGTGAAATCAACCTACGATCCTTGTAGAACGTCAAGTTACATCCCCTTCACCCAAGAGCTGGGTTCAAATCAGCGACCATATGTTTCATGAGTTCTGTCCCTTATCCATCGCCGCTTGGCTGCTGAACCAGAATTTTCTTCGGATTGCGGAGCAAAGTTGCTATACGAAATTCATATCACAATTGTGAATTGAATCACTTTTCAAGAAAACATTGCCTTCTTGATGATTGGTAGCAACCTGTAAACGACCGCACCCAAAACCCGATTTCACCCCCACTGCAATCGCTCAATTTCAACAAGTCGCGCATTTCCAATCTGAACTCCGCCCTGGATCCAGGGGGTCAAAGCTGGTTGGTTTACCCATCGACAGAAAGGTGTCCAAAGGTTTCACTGTTTGGGACCAGTTAATCTACCCATTTGGCTCACAAACAGTGAAGAGTTGCTAAATAGGGCAAATTTTGGCTCAAAGAAGCAACTCGGAGAAGAGTTGGCCCAGAGAAGAAGTAACTCCGAGAAGAGAAGGCTCAGTCAGTCTGTCTTTGAGTTGTTGAGTTGTTGGTCATTCACCGTATTCACTCATTCTTGCAGTGGCCAATGCAGCCATTCAATCATTGAATTAGCCACTCTTTCAGTCACTCAATCCGCCTTGGGGCAGAACCAGGTACTACTAATAACAGGTTGCAAGCGCTGGATTGGGTAGAATCCTTCAGCACTGACAATAGGATAAATACGGGAGTTGCATGGATCCACCACAGCAACTATCAGGGTTTCTGGGGGAAGTTTCATTATCAGGTGGAAGGGATAGGGAACTGAGTAGTTTCTAAGTAGCATTGCATGCCCCAGCACTATCCGGCCCTATCCACTCCACTCTTCAAAAACAGCCCGGCCTGTCCAATATGGATGCAGATGGCCTCACGCATGGCTACAGAGAGTCACAAAGGTTTTGATCGCGTCGAAAAGCCTACCGTGCGATGGGGCACGCCTCAGACACAAATCGCTTGAACCAACGGCGAGAAGCAGCGCAGATGTTGAAAAATATTTGCTATCGGCTATCGTGTTTGCCTGGTTGAGGATACCCCGCAATTCATTGTTGATTGGGGATACACTCCCGGTTTGTGACATTCTTGGCATCTGAATCCAGAGTAACTCTCCATCTTTTCCGCTTCGAGATCCTCATGTTGTGCCTGTTGTGGTATGTGGAAACGGCTCAAAATCATGTAGCCCCAAAAAGTGGTTTGTATCTACACAGCTCACCTTGTTTACATGCAAGAATGTCAGTTTTTAAGCTGCATATCGATCATATGATATTTATCAGTGATGCTGCATCCAGTAGCTCACTTCTAACTCACCATTCGCAATTCAGCGTACCCCCCTGGAGAATCATCCCATGGATCATAGGTCCCATCGGATTAGCCTCAAAGTAGATGAACTTTTGTGAGTCACCATCTCATCAAAACATAGTGACCCATTACTGAAGTATGTTTGTACAGACAGGACATCTATGTTTCATCAAATAATATTTCAACTGAAATCGCTGGTGATATTTTGGGATGGTTCCTCCAATCCTAAACACTCACTTCAGCTGAGGACACCTCTCGAAGCTTATCAACCCGGTCACCAGGATCCATTGAGCTTCAAGATCTGGCAAAAACAAAAATGCAACTAGGGTAAACATCCCCTATTATTATGTATAAATGGGTAAACTAACCAGGGTCATTCACGACAATTCCAACTGTAGACGAAGCAAAAACCGCCGCCAGCGCCTCCTCCTGGCTGACCTTGGCACAGTGGTGCAAGGCCGAACGCAACGTGGCCTCGTCAAGCGCGAATTCACGCGTGAACCAAGCGGCTGACCATCCCCCGTGTTGGTTGGGTCATTGCGTGCCACCTATTTATTCTGGGAAATGGTCACATGTTCCTAGTTCTGTTCATGATTTGGTCATATTTCTCATTGTTCCACCTTCCTCAGGTATTTCTTGGTGGTTTTCCCCTCTTTTCCATGAGAAAATCACGGCCTGGCCTGCAGCGCCACAGCATGGTGCTCCGGACTCTCCAGCAGCCGAAGGAGCACGGCCTTGGACGAGACTGCAGGGGAAATCGGTGGATTTCACCAGGGATTTCACCAGGGAACATGTCAGTTCTCGTAGTTGTTGTACAACATCACCCTTGTTGTTTGCAAGTAAAAAGGTATTAAAGTGTCGTGTTTTTTGTAATACGACTTAACAGGATACTGACAACATACCTTAACTCTTACAGTAACTATTCAGAAATGGTGGATCTGAGCCTCTGATAAACATGGCAAAAGAAATTCCACCATTCATATCCATTAGTAGACGATTTTGCAGGTTTTTAAACATTGCCAAGCTTGATAATAGAAGGTTGAATTACTAGCAAAAGATCTGAAATCGATGAGATTTTCTGACCAGAATTAAGTTACTTGAGGGTGCGTTGCGTACATTTCTTGCAATCTTTGGTCAACCGATATGCCTGAAATGGTCGCCCCTTCTTGGTACGGATGACCATTTCCAATGAAGAAATCATCTTCCGGCACACCATGTCTTTTTGAAGTTGTCAAGAATTTGTCAAAAAGTCGAACATCACTATGTTGCCTACATCAGGTGCTGAAAAATTCCCCTGCAGAAAGTGTTTCGCTACCATCGGAATGCCCATCCGATCACTGATCTAAGGCTGTTCTGGAGAAGATTCCCCCAATCCTAAAATCACTTCTGATGAGGTCGTTGTGATATGAGTTACGAGACTTGTATCAAGATGGATATCAACTCCACTGTCCTTCCGGGAAACCAAAAAAGCCATGAGGGGCAAACTGCATCACTCTTTATGTTGCTTCTGGAACGTCCATTAGCAAAATGTCTCCATCATTGTCGCTGCTCACATCTCAAACACTCTTGGCTACATCCCCAGTACAGTAAAGAAAATATCAAATTCATGAAACAATACGACACATCTCATCATCATTGCTCCAAGTTTCGTCCGATTCCTTGATCGAAATATGGCAGTGTGTCAAAACCCTATACCCATGGTGAACACCAAAATAGCTGGTAAATGGATGTTCATCCCCCTAAAAATGGTACTTATAGGTATTGATCCATAGCCATATCCCCACTGTCATTCCTGCTCCGTTGGGCGGCCCTGCTGCAGCAATCTTCAGCTTCACCGCTAGTTCTTCCAAGGCCAGCACCCACTGAGCCAAGGCGCCCTTCTCGGGCCGGTTCCACACCTCGTGGACTTGGCAATGCGCAGCAACGAATCATCAACGGATGATGAAATCTATGGGAAAAATTCATGGAGAATGACAAATCCAAACAAATCTCAGATCTTCGTAGATGTTGAATGAGTGTTATACAGTTATACATGTGTTCCAGTGGTGTCAAGTTGTCAAGTCAAATCCAATCAAGGTACCACTCGAAACTTGACGAAACATTGAAAATCCAGATAGTTGGGTACTTTTTGACGGCTGGCAATTTGTTTGACGATGGAAAGAGCAAAGGATTTGTCAAAAACCTGCTGAAACTGATCTGAAACAAGAAGCGACTTGGTCATGTCATGTCATGTTCCAAAAATAATGTTTTAAAAAATGTGTTTCAAAAAAATATACAAGCGATCGAGAGAATCTTGTCTTTGGATGTTCATCCCACCATTCATTAGGGGGTTCTTAAACTGGGGGACTCAGATTATCATCCAACATCTATCATTTTGAATAGGGAAACTTCACCTTCTGATCTCCTTGATCCACTGGAAACACTGGAAAACCCCAACCTCTGCAGATAGAAACACATCGGGACGAGAGCACCAAGCCTAGGCAAGTCTGGTGATGTTGAGGACTTCGAATTTACCAACTGAGTGGCGTTCATAGCCTTCGAACTTCGAACCTTCATTAAACCCCAATTGGGAATTCTTCCTTGCGCTCAACTGCGTCATCCTCGTAACCACAACTGGAACTTGTGTGCAGTCAATTTGTTCAAAATGAACTTGGGCGAGTTTGCGCGGACGGGTTTCGCTGAGATTTTGCACGCTTTTGCTTGCGCGATGCAGGCCCGACGCAGGTTTTGGACTTGGTTTTCAGATAGTTCAAACTAGATAGTTTTGAGATGTTTTTAGTTTGCGCAAAGCGTGTGCGAACATGAGTTTGCGCGAAGCTTGTAAACAACTTTCACGCGTGTGGTTTCGTTCAATTTTTTGTGTGAATACATAACACAAAAACTCAAGTAGTCTACCAGCAGCTTTGAATGGGGTTCAACTCAAGTCACCCATAAATTATAGATGTTTCATGATGTTTCCATAAACAGCTGTCACTTGAAAGGGCGCTGTCCCACCTGCTTCCTACTCTTGCGTCAAGCCGAATCCTCAAGATTCGCTGAAGCTGGTCTCAAATCCAGAGATGGGCAACACGGCAACAGCCCAGAAGTTTCACCTCCCAATGTACAGTATTATAATCTACGTATGTCTACGTTTCCAGGGTAAACCCTGGCTGCCATAAACGACCCCAATCGTCAAGGCACATGACTCACCCACCGTGTGGTGGCGCAGTGCAGCTCCGGCCGCGCGGGCCGTGGCATTGCTATGCCGTGATGGCTGGCAGGCCTGGCCCATGGCAATAAATTGGGGGAGTTCAGTGAGTTCAGCGTCTTAATCCGATGAGGTCATATCAGTTAATATCAGTTAACATATCTGAATCCATCAATTTTTCACCAACAGGGACCACAGCCAGCGTTTGCAATAACTTTGAAGTTGTTTCTTGAAGGCTGTGGTAGATGAAACAACTGTATTGATTGAAACGAGTGACCAATGATCCAAATGTGAATGTCATATGTTTGAAGAAAATGGTCATGTTCACATGACCATGTTGCAGCTAACTATATGTGGGCAATAATCAATAATGTCAACCCCGTTAATTAGGGGGGGTACTCCTCCAATAGTGGCAATCCGATACTTAAATGGTACCCTCCCAAATAAACAGCCTAGGGCATTATTAATCCAGGGGTGGCATTGAGCGCACTGTATGCGGATTGGTTTTTTAAAGAAAACAAGATGCAGCCCACGAACCCGAATGCAGTCACGTAAAACACTTTTGTGAAACGAATTATTTCAACCGTCTTGTACATTTTTCTCCTGTTACCGTACCGGTGTAGACTGTGGAGCGTCGAATGGGGTGGAATGCAAAGTGTGGGCCGCAAGACAGTGGAATGTTGAGTGGGGAATGTAGTGCGTGAGGTATGAAGTGGGGAGGGTGGAGTGCGAAGTGTAAAGTGTAAAGTGTAGAGTGTAAAGTGCCGAGTGTGGAGTGTAAAGTGTAGAGGGCAGAGTGTCAATTATAAAGTGTGAAGTGTAGTGCAGAGTCCGGAGTGTCAAGTGTAGAGTGTCGAGTGTAAAGTGTAGAGTGCCAAATGTAGAGTGTGAAGTGTAAAGTGTAGAGTGTAGTCTCAAGTATAAACCCTCAACACACCCTCAACCCCCAAACCTGCAGAGTGCAACGAGAACCCTTGCTACGCATTCGGGAAAAAACACAGCAGTCGCAACAGCGGACCATTTTTTTGCAGGCCGGTCAGCCCGTCATGTCACTTGATAAGGCTCGACTTCGTCGGCAAAAGGAGGCTCTGTCGGTCTGTACATTTACAAATGACATCAAGGAACCAAAAAGGGAGAGCGCTGTGACGTTCGCTCGAAAATTACACGTTCAGGACTGCGGGACAAGGTGGGTTCCGGAGTTTTCCGGGATCCCATCAGAGACAGTGCTTTCAGGATCCTTCAGCTTATGTCAAGTACGGCAAGTTGCAAGGTTGCAACTTCAGCTGCTCAAGTGGTTGGTCCCACCCGACTTTGCCAACAAGGATCGCTTCTGCTGGAGCTTCTGCATGGGTGGCTCCTGATTTCCATCTGCCTGGGGCAAGAAGAGGCCACGGCTCAGCACATCCACGGCTGCATCATGCACCTTCTCCCAGCCATGGAATCGGCCACGGCGTTGGGGAATGCATGGTGAAGATCATGGAAGAGCATCTCGTTGAACCTGTGGCGGCCACCCAGCAGGCATGCCATGACCCTGGAGAGGATGGGGTAGCTGCGGTTGGGGTTCAAGGCCAGGAACTCATTCCACCAATGCGAGTGGTTGAAGTTGGTGAAGAAGGTCCAAGCAATGGTGAAGCCAGTGCGGCAGGCCACAGTCACAGGGACGAAGAATCGCCAGCCCTCAGACAGAGGCCTTCCCAAAGGCCAAGTTCCCAAGAGCCACACGCAGGTCCAAAGGGAGGCTACAAATAGGCAGTGGCGGATTCTGTTAGGTATCCACTTCGCCCAGAAATCTTTGTTGCACTTGCCACCAGCGCCCTGATCTGGGAAATTGGAGTACCACAGCATGGCAAAGAGAGC
>Ga0126342_10011562_pt1 | contig 15758 bp, 11 predicted proteins | sample Cyp1metagenome_FD_92528 | JGI IMG/M metagenome (GOLD analysis project Ga0126342, IMG submission 92528) | Coral microbial communities from Lord Howe Island, Old Settlement Bay, Australia - Cyphastrea 1 metagenome | ecosystem: Host-associated > Invertebrates > Cnidaria > Coral ...
CAATAATCTGCAGTAGGGTGCTTTTTTTCTACAGCAACGGTTACAAACAGGGCTATAAACAGCTACCCTCAGTTCGCTTTCTCTTGGAGAGCACGAAACATATTGTTTGCGGCAATTCACGCAATATTCCTCACCGATACCCCAACCGATACCAACCGATACCCATTTTCGCAATTATTCTCACTTGCCGAGACCATCTCCCACTTACTACTCTTGCTGCTACCGCTTCTCTTACTACTCCTACTCCTACTCCTACTCCTACTCCTACTACCCCTACTCCTACTACTCCTACTACTCCTACTACCCCTACTACTATTACTCCTACTACTCCTACTACTCCTACTACTCCTACTACTCCTACTACTCCTACTACTCCTACTACTACTACTACTGCTACTACTACTACTACTACTACTCCTGCTACTACTACTACTACTACTACTACTACCACCACCACCACCACCACCACCACCACCACCACCACCACTACTACTACTACTACTACTACTAATACGACGACGACTACTACTACTACTACCACCACCACTACTACTACTACTGCTACTACTCCTACTCCTCCTGCTACTCCTACTACTCCTACTACTCTTACTCTTACTCCTACTCCTACTCCTACTCCTGCTGCTACTACTACTACTACTCCTACTACTACTGCTGCTGCTGCTGCTACTGCTACTGCTACTGCTACTGCTACTGCTACTGCTACTGCTACTACTACTGCTACTGCTACTGCTACTACTGCTACTACCCTTGCTGCTACTACTGCTACCACTACTGCTTTTACTTTTTCTTCTACTTCTATTGTTACTTCTACTTCTACTTGTATTAGTGCAACGAGCAGCATTTTCTACCGGATGTTATCAAAGAGCGAAAATCTTCACAACCGATAGGGGACGACCCAGTTTTGCCTGTGGCAATTATGGGGAACAAATAATTTTGTCCGCTACTCATATATTGAATGGAGGACAATCTTACAGGAACCCGCCATTTCCATTGGTCAAAATCTGGGTTTCCAACCTATCTCGACGTCCACAGCGCAGGGCTCAGATATCCGACAGGACTGGTGTCGGGACCAGGCCCAGATACGGGGCCCAGGACATACGCACAACGTCTGGCCTTTGCCCAGGTGTTGCCATGTTATTCAACCTACATTCAATGGGGAAGATGAAGAGGAATCTAAATTCCCACCGTTAAACTTTACATTCAATTGGGAAGAAGCATCTAAATTCCCACCACCCCTAAGGTTTCAAGGGAACAAACACCATTGATCAGTTGGGCGGAGTTGGGAAACTTCGCCCGACCAGCTTTTCCATGCCACCCTGTTGTAGCCACCGCAATGGACATGGTACCCAATTAGTAGATATGTTGCCAAGATGTATTGCTAACCGAATTCTCAGTGAAATGTTTATGTACTGCTAATTGTCATTGGCTAGAAAACCACGGGAATTAGCAGCAATGAAAATATCACCTTTTGCCTTTTATTATTTGTTTTACCCCTCTCCTCTGTTGTTTGATCTTATACAATTATATATATAATGTGTGATTATATGTGATTATTTATAATATACATACATGATGTATAGTATACACATAACTACCTGTCCCGCCTATGTGGGTCTTTGTGAAACAAAGGGTACCAATGAATCCAAAAAACCATGCAACTTGTCATTTTTAGGATCTTAATCTTAGTCATAGTCCCTTTGCATTTTTAGGGGACTAAGCTGGACCCATCCCACTACTATTTCCAAAGGATCCTCGTTGAGTACCTGTTAAGTAGTCGACCGATGGATAACATCAATGTATACCCACAAAATGTGTGTTTTATTGTAGCAATAATTGAATTCAGATCAGCATAGTTAACTAAAGTATCTATTGAGTGAGATGGTTACATATACCAACTATCCATCCATTCGTTTTGAAAGGACATATTTTCAACTACCGTAGGACCTTGCCACCTTCTTCCACGCACGCACCGTCACTCGGCAAAAAAAGATGTTGTGATCAAGATGAACTTGCCAATGATGGGAGAGATCTAACTTGGTTTATGGCGCATATAGCTAGGATTTGTGGTAGATGTATAGTTGATGAACGTTATAAACCAACAAACATCATAAACATAGCTTTTTGTTGGGTGCATTGCAGGGAGTCAGAGAAAAGTAGGATCATCCCACAACATTGACAGGTCAGCCCTATCCAGTACTGTTGGGAGCAATGGACTGGAGCAAGCTGCTGGCAGCCAGCCCAATGTGTTGTTTAAATTAAACGGATGGCGTATGGGTTATCATAGCGCAGCAGTTGGTTATGGATCCGACTTTTTTTTTTGTGGAGGTTGTCCACGTATTCAAGATTGCCATCTCGCAGTGGTTTCAGACAGTTGTCCCACCTATGCTTGGGATGATGTCCTAAGACGGACCAGTGTGTTGATGAAGGGCCTGGTAGGGTTGAAAGTAGCAACCAGATTGCAGAAAAAAAAACGTCATTTGGGATCCCAACATGAAAGGGAACCACGCCAGCCCAGGGAACATATTTTGGCATGGTGTTTGTTGAGGGAAACAACTGCTGAGATGGTGCATTCTTGGCAGCTTTGGAATTCCGGAGTAGATTTCAGAAAGAGAAAGATGTGTCTTTTGCCCACGTCAATGAGTGAGTTTAAACAGTTTGGTCGTCAATTGAAGTAGATATATACATCAAACATGAATGAGTTGGAAAAATCGACGACTGAAGATTGATAGGATGTTTGCTTGGCACAGATACTGCTCGATGAATCTCAATGATGATGGGTACATGATGCATAAGAATCAGTAGCCATGTTGATAGACCATGTTTCTTTCACCACCGATTGAATGGATTGTTACTTTTGATATCATCAAATATATCAAGTACTGGTTGGTGGTTTGGAACATTTTTTGTTTTTCCATAATATATGGGATACTGTAATCCTTCCCATTGACTTTCATATTTTTCAGAGGGGTAGGGCTCAACCACCAACCAGAATATGTCGTCTCAACTTGCTTTGTGAACCCCATTTTCCCATGAAAGTCTCCATGGAGTTTTATGGATGGATTTGCCAATATTTTCCCACAAAAAGTTGTATTGTTTGGCAAGGAATCAACTAGCCACCAAGGAAAATGCTCATAAAAATACCATATCATATTGTTTATTGGTATTGTGTATTGGTTATTGTGTGTGTGTGTTACATCCCCATAATTTTGTTCGGAAGCAAAACAACTATATCTTGAGACAAATCCACAACTGTGTTGCTTAAATCATCCCTTTTAGATACTTATAAATGTATAGAAATTGTTGATGATTTTCCCACTAAGAATGGCTCATGATTGAGGTACATCCACCTTTCTTGTCGGTTGAACCTCATTATTTCATGTTATTTCTATCGATGAATCTTCTGAAGTCTCTATTTTCTGGCTAAATTCCCATTTAAATCACAACGTTGGGCTGGTTAAATCACCAATTTTCCATTTGAAGCGGATAACTCCCCAGTGAAATCCAGCATTTTAACTGCTGGACAGGCCGTTTACATCAACGCGGGAGATCCTGCACCACGCCTTTGGCAACTCGGAGAGCCATAGAGGGCGGGGGTTGTCTGAAAATGGGAATTTTCGGGAATGATCAATGGGGAATAACAAAAAATGATCCCAGTAATATCAATTATTATTAATGGGATGATCAATGGGATGATCAATACTTATTACAATCACTATGAATAATCCAGCAACCCCCAGCAACCCATCCATTCCTTACGTTTAGCACCAGTAAGTATATCCCCAAAGAGCCATATATAGATAGGAATGATGAACATGCTAAAATGTAATGTTCAGCAGTTGCAATTTGCAGATCTCAATGAAAACCCATATTGACAAATCTCATATGATGAAGCAGTAATTATCCCCGGCCGAGCCCTGGAATCATGGTGACTAAGAGGAATCATCTCCAAATGGCCGAACTATTCAGTTTTTTTTTTTGTAATTTGCCCAGATAGGAATGATGAAAATCATGAAAATGGGGTACCAAATTCATTAAAACAATACGACAATTGTTGTCTGAAAATGGGATGATGATGAAGCAAATTGCAATTATGGGAACATGAAAAGCCCATCGAAATGACAATTAATGGGATCATAGGCCATCATCATTGTTATCCCCAAATAGCCATTTAAATAGATAGGGATAATGATGACGAACCAATGGATGAACTGGGGTACCCTTTGTACCCTATTCACAGAAAACAAAAACAACAAGAATATCGAATATCATGGATTTATCACCAAGACATATATCCAAAAATATCTAACATGTTTATGACGAACTATTAGAACCACAAGAAAATGCCCTTGAGTTATGACGACGATCATGACATCTCTACACGACTGAGTGATATTCTATTGCAGGCCACACCAACCATTCCCATCCAGAGACTGATCTACAAATGGTGGGTGTCCAGTATCCATGTTGACTGGAGAGTAACCACGTTCGCAACCACTCTTTTTTTGACCATATGTGTACATAAAAACAGATCTAATGATCTAATGTGTATATATATATACTGGTAAGAGAACTGACTTTTGCATCGGCTGTGTCGTTTTGACACCAAGCTGAGGTCCGAGTTGGATCTAGAAGACTTTATGAGGCACCCATGTGGACAGAGTGTGAAGATTCCCAAAGTTTGCGCGCCAAAGATGCCGATGAAACCCCAGTAGAGTCTAGTAGATTAATAGTGCTTTATTGGACGTTGAAATCAACATGCTGCAGAGCCAGAAGGGTCCATGCCTACAGCATATGAATGGCAGAAGTGCTTTTGAAAACACCAATTGCAGATTGGTATTGAAGGATGAATTCAAAGTTTAAGTACGGGTCATTCGTTTTCTCTTGCACATCTTAGGGGTAGCTGGATACTCACATAATATAATATGAATATCATACAAGGTATAGGTCAAAACTGGGTACCCTGGCAAGGGATGTTTTACCAGCAAAAATAAATCAACATCTGGGTATTCAGAGTGTTTTGAACTGACCCATACTTAACTGGACCAACTGGTTAAACTTTAGGGTTCTGTTCGTCACTTAGTTTATTAATACATATCCATGGTAACATAGTTGTAAGATGTTGTAAGTTATACGCTGGTTTAATCTCAACACATGTCACCCATTCACTCGCCTTAAATTCAACAGTTATTGTAGTTCCGTTCACCAACAGACAACCCATTATGAATCCCATATTGATTCACATGTTTAAGTTCGTGTTTAAATTCCCTTGTTTGACGGTTTTTGGTTATTAAACCATATTAAAGCAATGTTATCCCTGATTTTGTTGGGTCAACACTCACCTTTTGATATGTTTTTTCACCTGGGGGGCTGGGCAGGTATGCCATTCGTTGGTTTCAGGGTAAGGCCTGGAACCGCTGGATGACTGGGGTACCCACATGGATTGGAAACCTCATGGATTGGAACCCCCCTGGATATCATATGGTGATCTGGCTTATAACGACCAATCCATTCAACCCAACTGGAATGATGGTGAGGATTCAAGAAAAGAAGCCGAACTTTTCAGTTGGGTTAAGTTTTCTATAATTTACACAGGATGATGTGTCCGAAATGTTGGGGATATCATGGGTGAACAAGATTTCTCCCAAGAAAAATGTTGCCTAAAAGATGAACAAAACAAGTGGTTTTTCATGGGCATGCAATTGGATATGGGAATATATTTGGATGAATTTGATGACGACCAATCCCTGCGACCTTATTATAAGTGATAGGTTGTAGGGGCAACCATCCCAGAATCATCCTGGTTCAGTCTGGTGAATTATGTAATTTTATCCTGTTTCTTTGGCACACTTAGTGTCAAATACTAACTTAAATGACTAGCTTGGTGTTAATATGGTGCATCAACAGTCTGAAAGGAGAAACACATAGAAACACACATGTGTTTAACGACCAATTTGGTGGATTCATTAGTGAAAAACAACTTGAACCACAAGCATTTTGCGGTTGAATGTCCTTTTGTTTGGTTAGTGGGATATTGTTTTTTTGCAACAAATGAATAGTATGCATGACTGTGAAGTCATCAAGCTGCTATTCAGGGTTCAGATGCCTCTTTGCATCTGGATGTTGCTATGAAACATATCAAGGTCGACACACATTTTGTCCATTGAAATTGAACTGCCATGAAACGTTTTCGACCCCAGTGGAGCCCTGACTGTGGAATGGTTGGTACTTGAAATTATACTGGAAAGGGAACGACTTGGAAATCATGTTCCACCTGCCCAGGAGTAAGTAACAATAGTAACTTCTCATCTTGTGTGATCAGTTATTATCAACAAATATCAACAATATCATGAATTATCGTTTCTCAACCAACAATACAATGTCATCCGTGTATATTTATAATTATATAATTATATAATATACTATTCAACGATATACATATATATATATACATAGGGACATATATATATATATGCATATTATTTACAATGCTATCATAATAGAATCTGAGACCTTTAAAAAGGGGCCCAAAACGCGAGGTGTCGAGCTTTTCTATGCGCATCTTGGACTATGCCGCAGGTGGTCTGGCGCAGAAAGCGCAGGACTGCTGTGAAGGGCGGGAGCAAGGGCCGTGGTGGTCTGCACTCATCCCATAGGACAATAAGATGGGATTTTCATGGGATTTTCATGGGATTTTCATGGGATTCTATGGTGTTTTTATGGGATCTGATGGGATTTTATGGGATTTTATGTGGTTTTTATCGGCTTTTATTTGGGCGATATAGGCTTTAGGGTTTTAATGGGATTTGATACTGGGAGTTAATTCCTGCTAATATATATGTGATAGATATGGAATGTCAATATGTATATGTATTTGTATACATATATATATACATAATATATCCAACAAGTTCAAGAATGGGTAAGGGGTCTATTTGAACATTATATATATATATAATATTTTAATACCCCAGTTTATCGCCAGTTGAGTGGTGGACTTGATGAACCCGGCTTAAAATTTTGTCGGGTAGACGCCATTTTTTTAAGCCAACCTGCAATATTACAATACCTGCAATTTTGGGTATGGCTTGTACTCTATACAATGGGTTTAGCGCAATATAATTGTGTACCTGGTATAGTGGTTTATAGTCAACAAAACATGACGTGGTAAATCCAACAAAGCTGCAAGTTTGGAGAGTGTAAACCATATACCATCCATGTTCTGCTACAGTATATTTCTGTATATTCGGGGATGCTTTATGATTGGGCGTACCGCAGGACATGTTGCTTTCTCAACAGAAAAATTAGATTTAACCAACACAAATTGGGTATAGTTAAAAGTTATGTGCCAAAAAGATTTATGATTTGATCTTGTTCACCATCCGGTAATCAAATGTCGCCATGGAAAATCCTCAATTTGTTGGTTTTCCCATTGCAACCTCCATTTAGTTCGAGGATTTTCCATTGCCACGTTTGAATAGCTGATAGTTTTCAGAATAATACCCTCTGGTAAACTAACATAACTATGGAAAATCACCATTTTTAATGGGGAAAACTCACTATAAATGGCCATTTTCAATAGCTATATGTTAGTTTACCAGAGGGTAAGATAAGTGGGTCCATTCCCTCTAGGGTCTGACATTCCCGCGACCGTCCGGTCCGGGGTTGGTTTCGTTTTCACCATTGGACTGGTGCAAAATGACCGTCAAATTGCAGTTCTTTGAGGGTGAAGTTCCACTTAAAGTTTAGTCTTACCCTCCGATAGTTGAACATAGCATAACATAGCTATTAAAACCCCACCAATACTTTTTTTTATAGATGATTGTCCCAGCTATAAACCTCCATGGCTAGTTCAGGGATCTCTCAGCCTTTTCGGCCCCGGCCGGGCCCTTGAAAAAAGGAGATTCTGAAACGGCCAGATATTGAGAAGCATCTGCCGATGGCTCAGAGATGACGTAGAATTACGGAGTTTTCTGAGTCATGAGTGGATATGATTTAATCAATTTAATCATGTACTTAGCTGAGTGCCCCATACTCAGCTAAGTCGATCATTTATAATCCCGATAACTACGATCTATGGATGCTTATGGTAGATATCTATAACTATTTAATATGGTTTCTATGGTTTAATATCTATAACTATCTATGTCTAACTATGGTTTAATATGGTGGCTACCATTTCGAAGTAATTTTAAGCCCCTGCCCAGAAGACCTGTGATTGTGAAAATGTGATATGGCTGTCTCAGACTCACTGCAGAAATGCTGGTTATGTTGGATGGGTTTGAAATCATTTGGGTATGGGTCAATACCTATAGATACCATATTTTAATGGGATGAACATCCATTTTAACCCAGCTATGACTTGGGGTTCACGGCACGGTACCAGGGTTTTGACTCATAGCCATTTGGCCAAATTCTGTCGGGATATTTTTGTACTTCATCGCTGTTTGAGTGCAATGATGTTGATGTGGAAAAGGAACTCTAGCGTCCTCATTCACGACACTATTTCACATTATACATTGATGAAACGGTTATTTATAGAATTCCCCGTCTGAAATCCAAGGACAAGATACAGCATACACAAGTTCAATTCATCCCAAGAATTTCCAACTAAATCGTAAACCGTAGGAAATCATACGAAATCATAGAATGCCATTCCCACATGGATAATGTTTAGTGATCGATGTAGTAGATGAACCATTCATTGAACTATTAAAAAAACTGTTCAGAAGGAACGGTTGATCCATCAGGAATAGACCAGAAAAATCCAATGAACATCTCAACCATAAGATCCCTTAATACATCATTAATAGACCAGACAAATCCAATGAACATCTCAATCATTAAGGATTAATCCCAGTTAAAACCATTGATTTATGTTGATAAACCATCAATGCACCATTGATGAACCAGAAATCCCCACAAAAATTCGACGCGGCTTAAGGCTGAGACCAGCAGCGCGCTATGTACATTTGTCGCAGATTCGAGTGTTGGCTAAGGAGACAATGGGAATGGAAGGGAAAGACCTGGGAGGGAAATCGTCGTTTGGTGTTTTCATTTTTTGCCATCAATACATTTTCATTTCATCCACATCTTTACTTTCATCCATTCTGAACACGGGTAGGAAATACATCAAAGAATATCAAAGGACATATATGCAGTATATTTGATGTATGAGTATACCACTACCAAGCTCCTCTTAAGTAATGAGAATGTCGGGCTGATTCCAATGCTCCGGAAGCTGGCCGAGGCCTTGATTCGGTGTGTCTTTTCAAAATCGGGGATGATGATCCCCACCAGTCATGGCAGCCGGCCATTCAAAATAAGCAAAAACATATGATAAACCCATGGGATTTAAGGGTACCCACTGTTTTAAACAAACTCTTGTGGTATCTGTGGCTCAAGACGTCTCAGAGACTCGAACCATTGTTTTGTCTGTTTTTGAAGACCAATTTTTTTCCATTTTTTTCCTGTTGAGCTGATGCTTCAGGTAAAGATACTTCTGCCCAGTGGTCGTGCCGAGAGCATTTTACTTGCGGAGTCCTCCAAAGTAGGGGACCTGAGGATTATGGCCCAGAAAGTTGTTCAGCAAGGCTTCCTCCGGCTTGTCACTGAAGAGGGTCATATCCTGAGTGACCCGACCGAATCATTGTTAGCTGCAGGAATTCAAGATGGAGATCACCTGATAGCCATTGCGCAACAAGCCGGGCTAGAGGGGACAACAAAAGCTTTGGCAATTTGGTGCTTTGGAGGCAACAGAATCGTCACCTGGGGCCATCCAGATTACGGTGCTGACTGCTTTGCTACCGTGAAGAGTGTGCAGAAGGTTCAAGCAACAGAACGTGCATTTGCTGCGATCTTGGGCGAGGGATCGGTTGTGACATGGGGCCATCCAGATTTTGGTGGTGACAGCTCTACAGTTCGAGACCAGCTCAATGAAGTACAGCATGTTCAGGCTACATCCAGGGCATTTGCTGCAATCGTGGCTGATGGATCACTTGTTACCTGGGGCCATCCTGACTTTGGTGGTGACAGCTCGACAGTCCAAGATCAGCTCAAGGATGTGCAGCAGGTTCAGTCAAGCGCTGGTGCATTTGCTGCGATCTTGACTGATGGATCAGTGGTGTCATGGGGCCATCCACGCCGGGGTGGTAACAACACTGGAGTTCAAAATTGGCTCCGAAGTGTGCAGCAGGTTCAAGCCACAATTGGTGCTTTTGCTGCGATCTTGGCTGATGGATCAGTCGTGACCTGGGGTGATCCACGTTATGGTGGTGACAGCTCTGCAGTTCGAGACCAGCTCAATGAAGTACAGCATGTTCAGGCTACATGGAAGGCATTTGCTGCAATCCTGGCTGATGGATCACTTGTTACTTGGGGCCATCCTGACTTTGGTGGTGACAACTCAAAAGTCCCAAGTCATGTGAAGAATGTGCAGCAGCTTAAGTGCACTGAGCGTGCATTCGCTGCAATTCTCTCTGATGGGACAGTAGTTGCATGGGGGGACCCAAGATATGGTGGTGACAGCTCTGAAGTTCAAGGGCAGCTTAGGAACGTGAAGCAGCTCGAGGCTACTGAGTTTGCATTTGCCGCCATTTTGGCAGATAGATCCGTGGTGACATGGGGCTATCCAAGCTTTGGAGGAGATCACTCTCAAGTCCAGGATGGGCTTCGGAATGTGCGACAGATTCACGGAGCAAACTATGCCTTCGTTGCTGTCCTGGACGACGGGTCTGTGGTTACGTGGGGTGATCCACTCTATGGTGGGGACAGCTCTAAGATCCACAGTCAGCTGAGGGAGCTGTAGAGTTGTACAGGTTTCGTTTTGTTATTCCCTGACAGGTGGCTTTGTCTAGAATCGATGGCCATTTTATGTAGAGAAGATGATGATAAACTGCAACTTAGGGGCAATCTCTTTTGCACAATCCCAGTTTCCGGAAAGCAATCAGAGAGCTGGATCCGTTTCACCAGTCAATGAAATATTCAATGTGAATTCCGGACAGCAAAAGTCTTGCTGTTGGTGAAGCTCTCTCACTGAACACATATGTGTTGAAAGATCACCGACTTCTTTGGCTTGAACTCCAGCGGTCCATTGGTTGAAGATGGGTGGAAGATTCACCCCAAGACCATAGTATGACACCAGCACCGCAATCGCATCATTGTTTTAGGGCTCTTAATTCTTAGTCCTTATCCCCCCCTGAGATTTTAGTGATTCACCCCCGGAATGGTGATTTGTTCGTTCACGCCTGGCTGGACTAATCCCTTGCCCCCCCAATATTAAACAATATTAAACACTCTTCTGAAACCATGCCATTGGTTAGTAGGGGATTTACAATGATTTACACAGATTCTAGAGATATTTGGGATAATTTCAGGGGTGTTTTTCATATTACCCTCTGGTAAACTAACTAACGTAACTATGGAAAATCACCATGCTATTGATGGGTAAATCCACTATTTCTATGGCTATTTCAATAGCTTTTTGTATGTTTCCCAGAGGGTAGGGGGGATGGGACGAACTCTACTTGTTGCCCTTTTTCCAAGTGGCGTTGGCCACCGATGGTCACGGTAAGTCGTCAGATGTCGTCAGGACTTCCTCCTCTGGCGACCTTTGAGCTACGGACGTGACGCCGCCCTGGGGTTTGGAAGAATTGACGTAGCTATGGAAGCCATGGCCCATAGAAATAGTATTTTATACTGTAGTTATAGAAAAGTTATAGATGATTTGCCCTTGATTTGCCTATGTCAAGTATTTTAAAGTGGTGATTTTCCAGTAGCATCAAATCACGACCACGGAAAATTGGGGGAACATCCTAGCACTGGTTTCACAATGGTTGTTTTCCCATTATATCTCAGGGTTGGGTCAATGAAATGTTGCGAAGGGTTACAACTAAGTAAATACCACCCAAATATACTAAAGTACGATCCCAATGTACTGTACTTTGCTTGTTGCAGTTTAGGGACAATACAAAAGACCAGGGCTAAGTATCGTGACCAAAGGAAATATGACACAGCATCCTGGGATTGTCATGTCTATTGGAGTGTGGAACGGGATATGGCCTGATTTAGCCAAACAACACGAAAACACAAACAATATTTAATTGGTTTGTTAGCATGTGACATTAAATTGGCAACCCTTGATCACAATAACAACATGATTTATGATGGAACATGACTTAAATTGGATGAGACAAAACACTTGAAGTTCCATGTCAGTGGGATGGGGTTGACATTTTGAAGGCCAATGAAGAATCACATACTTTTTATGGTGTTGTATCAGAATTCCTGATTCTGATTGACAGATCAGAGAAACCATGGTTGTTTTCCATATTGTTTTGTTAATTTACTTAGAGGGATCTAGAGGGTACTTCCCCTTGATTTTTCCACAGCAAACTGCGAGATTGCCAGAGGTTTTATAGCCATTATACTGTCCAGGAATTAGAAGATGGGAACATAGAACATATATCGAAAATAGAAACCTTCATATGTCATGAATTTCATGGTAAAGAAAAGAACACATACATGGTTTCCGGTTAAGATTCTCCCAGCAAAAGCCATCCATTGATGGGTCAATATGTCATGGTTCAGCCGGGCAAGCTAGACGATGACTCGAGGCATGAACATCGATGAACACAGCCTGGCTGCCGGATACATCCCTGCATTATGTGGGACGCCTCAACACGCCGCGTCACGCCCAGGGTGCTTCGAAGAAGTAGCTGAAGTAGCTGGGTGATAAAAAAGGGATTCTATGAAGTGGGCCCACCCACTTAGAAGTTGGTTTATTGGCCAATCCAATTGTAGGGATGATATATAAATGTACTATGAGGGGACATGGCACACAGAAGCTGTTTCGAATCAGTGGGGAGGCTCCACTTTCCGGGGCCGCAAGAAACCATGCAAACCTCTTGCGCTCTGCCAGCGTGCCGCCTTTACAACGCGCATGTCAGGAAGCTGTTTTGCGCGCATCTCGGGAGAAGTGTGTGGCGTGCACTTGTCGTAGGGCATCCTGTCCGCGTGCTTCGGAGCACTATAAAGGGCGCAAAGAGGCGTAATCCCTGATTTTCATGCAGGTTTGACAGGGGTAATCGGGACGTATGAGGGACTTAATCACAGATGGGAGGGGCGTATCGGAACATACTCGCAGATGGGAGGGGCGTAATCCCATTTACATTCTGGTTTGAGGAACAGGATAGATGTAGTTTTGGGTAGCGTTGTGTCCCTAGGAGTTCGCCCACATGGGGGTTTCACACCCCTTGCTTGTCTTCGAGCCACATGCCTTCCCAAACATACTCCGTTGCAATTGGTTTCCTCACAGTTTGGTAGTGGAGAATGCGTTTGGCTGTCAGCCGTTTGTGCTCAAACGGTGCCGCCACCAGGGTTGCTTTTTTGGGGCCGCGTCCGCATATGAAAATGCATTCTTCTTGATGGCGAGCCCTCAATGACTCAATGTATATCTCTACCATGATTCCCTTTCATTATTGCAATCAATTTATGTCATGAATCCCCTTTACTGAACAAGCTTACCCATCTATGGGGCCCCACGGTGTAGATATTTGATGATATTTGCATCATTTTGCTTTCAATCTGGGCAGATCATTCCAAACATGGTGAATTTGGGTAATGGTTTCATATATCCTCATATTATTTAATTCCATACATACAACCACGAATACGAACCCAGTATGTTGCAGAGTGGTGTCCCCAAGTTGTGTTTGTTGGTTTCTAACCCCAATTGTATAGTTCAATTCATTTGAACACGAACCCTAGTTATTTGAGCTACAAATCCTTCTTGGCAAGCATGAATCAATCACAATTCTTGGTGAAATCTTCGGTTTGCTTTCAAAAATTATCCCTTTTTGCAGGTGAACTTACCATTATTTGTACATTTTTCTGGTGAAGGCGCATCCTTCGATCCCATTGCAGCGGGGGGTCTGTGGGACGAGAACGGGACATCCTTGGTGGATGAGGCCGGCACGCCTGGGATTGGTGGGATTTTAATGGTGATTAATGGTGATAAATGGTGATTAATGGTATTTCTTATGGCTTGAAATTGGATTTACAATAGTGATTTTTCATGGAAAAAATGCATTTATATAATTTATGTAATTGGGGATTCATGGGATGTGATTTGCTGCAATGGGAAAAAAACCATAAAACCCAATACTAAACACCTACATTCTATGATCCCAAATGTGTGGTTTCATGCCCTAAACAACCATGATTTCTTGGTGGTGTTTAGTATTAGGGGATGGGATTTCTCTACAAACCATGGCAGTTTTGACATGTTTTATATAATGTTTTTTTAAATGGCCATATATAGAAAATGGGGGATTTTTGTAAGTGTATAATATACAGTCATGGAATACCCCACAAGATGGCCATGCCATGGTTTTCGAGCACATCCATGGACAGTTTTGATGGCCATGCAGTAGGGATATAGTGGGATGTACAGTAATGGGAATGTAATGGGACATTTGAACCCACAATTATCCTCGGTATTTTGCAGCAGCATCTTCCCAATGGTAAAAAAAATATTGTAGGTAAGGGTAAGGGCTTGACAAGAGGATGAAACTGTATTAATCATATTTTTATGGGTAAAGGTTTGTGACAAAGATTGCGTTTAATGGTGATCAAATTTGAATTTGATAGGGATTGACTGTGATTTACCCGAGAAACAACATATGATTGACATATGGAATGTCACCAACAATCATGGGATATCTGATGTTTTTTCACAGTGACATATCCATATGTGAATGTAATCCGGTTTATCTCATCCACCTCATCCATTTCATACATGTCATCCATCAGTTGACTCCTGGAATCCATGCCTTCCTGGGCTTGCAGTTCCAATAATTTAAGTGGTTGTATTCCACAATATAGGGTCCCCATATCCCTTCTATCTATAAACAGTCCACTTCACAAGTGTCTATATATATATATACATGTATACAGTATATATATATATTGATTTAATAGTTTATTTATGTGTATGTGTATAGTTTTAGGTAGACAATGGTAGACATCAACATATCGGGGTAAAATTACCAAATCACAAATTTATTCTTCCCATTAAAATTATCACAGATAATATACTCTTTCATTTAGTGATGAAGCCCTATTGTTGTTGGTATATGCCCATTATAGACACCCCATAAACATTGCCATGAAGATCCATTATTTTTGTTATATACGGCAAGCGGAACTTAGAATGTGGTTTTGGAAACCGCCGCCCCACCGGAGAAGCCAAAACTCACGTTTTGGGCACCTTCTACTTTTGAAATAATCTTCCCACCACGCTATGGCGAACGGTTTGACACTTAGAATGATGCAAAAACATCATCAAAAAATTCTGCACCGGTCAATTTTTTTTAATTTACTGATATTTAAAAGGTTTTCAACACTTAGAATGTGGTTTCTTCATGTTTCTCCGGGAACAATAGGGGAAAAATAGGGAAATAATAGGGAACAATAGGAGAAAAATAGGGAAATAATAGGGAACAACTAGGGAGATAATAGGAAAATAATAGGGACATAATCTGGTTATATGCTTGTAACGCTGAAAGTGGTGACCCTTCACAGGTTTTGCCATCTTTCTGGTAAACCACCATATCATACCATACCCTTATCCCAGGATCAGTAGTTACTATAAGTTTCCCCGTGTATTTCCCTAGTTGTTCCCTATTATATCTTGCAAAGACAGTTGGAACCACTTTTTTGGGGCTGCAAAAGTGTTGCAA
>Ga0126342_10011563_pt1 | contig 15758 bp, 19 predicted proteins | sample Cyp1metagenome_FD_92528 | JGI IMG/M metagenome (GOLD analysis project Ga0126342, IMG submission 92528) | Coral microbial communities from Lord Howe Island, Old Settlement Bay, Australia - Cyphastrea 1 metagenome | ecosystem: Host-associated > Invertebrates > Cnidaria > Coral ...
CCCCCTAAGTCTCCGTTCGTGACTCTCGGGTCTCAATTTCCGGGAAAGGAACATCCACCTCCCCCAGTACTAAACTAGTACTAAAGTACATAGAACTCAGGTAGCCTAGGCTACCTTTCGTGAAATGTCGTAATACGGTGGTGAAGCCACTCGCCACTTTGGGGGCATGGTAAATAACAATGGTAGTTCTCATTAACCACTACTATCATTGATTGTTATTGTTGAGGATAGCTACTACTGATCTTGTTTATACAGATTATGTTTGCTAGTTATGATGTCACTGAATAACTGTTAATATGAATCCGAACTCGTAAAATTAGGTTCGGTATACCCTTGAGTTTCCCATGAATTTCCCCGCGAGCTGAGCATTGAGCTGAGCATGAGGCAGTCTCAGGGGTCCTGTGCAATCGGCCCTTGAAGTGCCTAGAATCGTCTGTTCAGATCCTGTGCTCAGCAGTGACCGCTGAGCAGAACACTCGGCAAGTCTGTAAGAACTGGGTATCAACGGTATGCCTGTAAATGGTGGGGGAAAATGATGATAAAGAATTGGGGGCTGGAGCTTTCAAATTGTGAGACAACCTTTCAACAGCATATCAAGATGATGTATGTGAGATGGTATAGCGCTGACATCCCAGCAGCTCAGTAGGCCAAGGCGAAGGATTTCCCAGCAGGTGACATGATCAAATCACATGTTAGGTACAGGGTATGGTCCTACCATCATGAATGAGTACATCAACACCTATTCATAGGATTTCATAGGGGAATGACCATCCAACTTTTGATCATGGCACATTTTCGGATACCACGACTAGCCAACAATAACCCGACCGTCCTCTCGTCTCATCTGCTGCCTGGATCGGTGCACCCTCCACCTCCCTGCGAAGCAGAACTCCACCCTCAAGGCCGTCGGAAGCCACAGCCACCCTCAGTCAAATCAAAACGATGCTCAAATTTCTGCCGGTCTCGACGTCGGAAGTCTTCTCAAAGGCTTCTGGCAGAGCTAGATAGTTGTTTGGGAACTGGTCCACTCAACTGGCTAATGAAGTGCGAACAAGTAGTGTGACAATACAAATAGTAAAGGAGAAGCAGCCAGAATCAGTTGCTTTCAGACAGAACGTGCCTTCACACAATCTCCAGTGCTTACCACTTCAATCTTATAAACACTGACAGCTGGCAAACCTCAAACCAAATTGAAGAACTATCAAGGTCAAGGTCTTGTCTTTCTACTTTCCCTCAAGTTCATCACCTGCACAAATATATATATATACATAGTCTCTGCTTGTTTTTTTGTGTACAGCTCTGCACCAAAGCTAGGCAAAACTCCTGCCAAATCTCTGGTCCAAGGATGCTGATGAGATGATGACATGAAGTGTTTCTGCTACTTTGCCAATACCCTTGGCCACGCCAGGAGCCCCAGGAGCCCTACAGAAATGTGAGACATCAAGGCTACCAGTGCAAGCAGGGCGCCGTTGCTTTCCCGCATGTCTAGCGGTTGCACCTGAGTTGATTAGGCAATGCTCTCGCTTCACGGTGATACGATGTTTGCTTCATCCTGTAGCCTAGGCAGGCCTATAGAATGACTTCAATCGCATCTAGATTGGCCACATTTTTTAGAATATTCTCCATTTCCATAGATGCAAGTATATGATATACATATATATACATATATAAGTGTTGTGATTCATAAACCCCATACAGACTCCAAAGCAGGGACGTAACTAAAAAATATCAAAAATCAAAAATAATCAAAGAGAACAAACCGCAAACAACCGGCAAAAAAAAAGGTTCTGTGTTCGTGTGTTGGTTTGCTGCGTTTCTGTTTTTTCTGGTTATTTGTGTGTTGTTTTGTATGTTGTCCAAGGTGTTTTCCATGGTTTTCCTGCTTACGACTCCGATCCCTCACCCGAAGATGTCCCAACATCAGTTTTTTGGGGGGTGATTGTTTTGTGTGTGGGCTTTTGTTTTCCCAATAGAAGTGTCTTGCAACAAATACGGTGAAACACTCATGAAAGCTTCATATCAGAGACCATGGCTGTTCGTGAAGAACAATGGCAATGAGCCCTGAGCAGTACTGTGACATGTGAGGGCGTGCCGTGCTTTTTGGACCTTATTCCTGTCTCAGTCCTGCTAGTGCTTCACCAAAGTCTGTACAGAGCTTTGCCTCAAACAGCGAGTTATTCTGGAGATCCGACCCACAGTCACAATCAGTCATTCGTGTTGCCCAAAAAGTAGCAGCACGCCACAGTGGCCCTTTGAATCGGAGGACTCAAGGCACCTAACTACGTTCTTTCGTTTGCGGACATGTGATACACACCGCCTCGTGGCCCCACAACTAACGGCCATTTGCTGATCCTGAGGAACAAAGTCCTACGAGAGGCCTCTTCCATTCGTGCTTTTCGGTCCATCCCGCAACAAAAACTGCCAGCAACCAGTCCAGCTGCGCGCCCCATCCCCCACGCGGTGGATTGACCAAGGAGCCGTTCGCCGAAACAAAGAGGCTGATCCCAAGAAGTAGTCGGATCATCCCTCGGTTGGCTTGACTCGGAGACTCCCAAAACATGACCAAAAGTTGGCCTTTTGGAAAATCCCCCAATGGTTCGTAGGGGGGTTCCATGGGATTCCCAGTTCATGGATTATTGATAATTATTGACAACCCCCAATCTATTCAGATCTATTCAGTAGTATGACCCCCAGCCGAGCTGCTGAGTTTTGCGGACATCAAAGGGAGCTACGTTTGAGCCCGACAGGACAGGGGTGGCGATTAACCTTAGGTCCTGGCCTCATCCCGTACCTCAAACATTGATTATTGATAGTGATTAATGATTATAGTGGTTATATAATGGTTAGTAATAATGATTACAGCGGTTAATATCCTCGAACACTTTTGGTTCTGTTTGTCCATGTCAAGTCCCTCACTTCTCATCGCTCTTCTTTTGGACCCGCTGGCATCTCAGTCTTCTCGACGCATCAGCCTTAAGGCAAAACCAATGGCTAAAGCACATGGACTTCACCAATCACCGATGTACCTTTTGGGATGATCAAACATGGCTGGGACATCCCCAAGCTACATGGAGGTTCATAACTGAGAAAATCATCGAATTAAATGGGGGAAATGGTTACTCCCAAGCTAACCCCTGCAACACAATTGAACAATCTTCAATTTCTCGCATAAATTGCTGCAGGGCAACTCCCAGCTCAGGTGCTCCGTGTAACGGAACTGTCTCCCAGTCGACCACAAACGCCTGCCTGACATGGAGCGGATCTGACCCAATCATCAGAGGTAGATATATGTAAATGTACCATTTGGATAAGCTTGAACATCACCCAACAAGATTGTGGTGATTCCCAGTTGTTTTTTGAGCTCCAAGAGGGGCATTTCATTACCACTGTCGATGTTAGAATCTGTTGAATCTAAAAGTTGGAATCTCCGCTTCCACACCAAGACGTTTCAGCAGGCCGATGAGTCAGATACCTCTCAGGCTGCATCTTCCACACCTTCAACAAGGCTAGTGTCAATGTGCCTTCTCATCCAAAAGGCACGCTGCAGGAACTCCTGGTTCATCACCGTGATTTGGTTCCTCAGTGCCAGACACTACTGTGATGTCCTTGTTGCTACAACTTCTGTCACAAGCCAGCATTCCAGACCAAGAGCAGAACAGACCGCTTCCACGAGCAGCGATAGAATGCAGCTCCTGTAATTATGGCTGACTCTGGAACTGCAGCAACATTGGATGATGTTGGATGATTTTAGCACAAATCTGGGTCAGCATACATTGGGATCCAAGAGACCCCACTGCAGAAGGATAGAGTTACATGGGATTTCATCGTCTGTTTGATGTTGACACGAACGAATCCAGTCGTCCACGTGTGGAAACGCAAGATTTCAATGGTCCGGCCTTTTGGTGCCTTGTAGCTTTCACATGATGCTGCTGAGGCATTCACATCCTCGGATTCTGGACATGAAAAGGATTGGTCCATAGCGTAGGCTGATGTCATAAGCGGGCGCAGAAATACTCAAGCAAGGAAATCACCTTTCACTGACGTAACAGTTCCGACTGGCGTCAGCATTGGAGCATGCCGTTGCCACTTTCAAGCCAGTACAGTCATCTTGGGCCTTCAGGGCGCCGGTGAGTGACTCGATGGTTCAAGATTCCTCGCAACCCAGCGGTCTTCAATGGTGCTACTTTAGCTCTATATAATGTGAATAATTACTCATTCTTGCTAAGTAGAGTAAGTATAGAGCACCAGAAAAGGATAAGCACGAGCTACCTCCATTCAGGGTTTCCCATTATTTCCTTCAGCTGATTGATTTCAAACTCAGAAACCTTGCTGCTGCGCGCTGCGCCTCAGCAGTAGCAGCTTCAGCTTCATCGCTGGCCTCACGCCGCATGTAGATCTGGTTCTTAGCCACCCCTGAAGCTGAGATTTCCAACCTCGCCGCCAGAGGTCCAAGGACTCATGTGGACACAAATGTACCAAAAATCCTTTGGAAGCTGTTCACAACTACGTTGTTACAACATAGTAACATTCAGATCACTGGTTCATTGACATTATATAGTATAATTATATACTGTGTGACAATTAGTATTACTAAAATTACGTCGATTTACAAATAACATTCCATATTTTTCCATCGATCCAATCGCCCAATAGCGTCCAAGCGACTCAACTGGCTGTGCATGGCGGCGTACACCACGCTCTGATCCTGCCCCAGAAGCTAGAAGGGACAAGGGTAGGGTGTCATGGCAAACATTGCTGTCTGCTGTCTGTTTGACCATTTGGTCTCCAACTCTCTCGCTTCTTGAGAACAATCAACATACTACAAATTTTGCATGATTCTGCCTCACTAGATAGATGTGTTTCAAGTAGGCTGCGGAAAATGTGAGCAATTCTCGGGCAAGCGCTTTCCTTACAGGAGAACATAGAAGGCCATGTTCTTTTCATACCTTTTCCTAGCCAACAATTTGCTCGGCGAGAACCCCATCAACTCCTTGAACTCCAAGAACGATGCCGAAAGAGACCATCCAGCGAGTGAACATGATCCTCATGGCACGAGGCGCACGCTGAGGTAGAATAAGCACGAATAAGCCATCTAAATCGAAATAAATCGAAATAACAGTAAATCTCTGGCAAGTACTTGATGTGGTTTGAACTCATTGGTACGTTCCTTCCAGTGGCTCCTGAGCAACAAAACGCACACATGCTCTACAATGGGCTGGTTGCACGGATGATGACGGTGAAACGTTTCAGAGCCGCAGCTTACAGCAATTCCTCATTTGCAGAAAGAGGCGACTATTTTGCCACACTTTCCAGTATCCTCAGTAGGACTCCAAAGAAAAGTTTCCGAGCAACTACTCAACTCTACCCTCAATCCGACCACTTGATCCCCACTTGAATCAACTCCCGATGCTGCAAGAGACTGAATTTCACGGACAAAGGGTGGCCCTTACCCTGGTGACCTGCTGGCTTGCTTCCTTGAGCAAACTTTATGGCAGCGGGACACCGAAGCATTGCAGGGGCTTCCCAGCTCTCAACACGAATGAAAGCCAATTTGAGAATGGTGAATCCGTCACGTCGTTTCGTGTCAAGAACTTTGGTACAGCATAGTCAATTAACATCAGGAAGTTCAGGAAATCTGTTCCTAATTGCTGGGTTCCCGTGCAAGTCCACACACTGCTTTGAGATGCCAGAGCGCACCAGAACTGCCTTGGCCAAGGTCGCAAATGGCGACAAGCTGCTGAAGTAATTCATCGATGAAGGGTCGACAACCAAATCAACCAAGGGGCTAGAAGTTCTGCCCAGGGCAAGCGATGATCCAAACCTGCCTGTGCCTGGCAACACTGAACTCACCACAGCCTTTGGATGGAAATCTCAGAGGGTGATGTTGAGTCATACCATCATAAGATATCATAATTTCCTAAAATAAATTGTACTTTTGTAGTTCCTTCTGATCTACAGCACAAGCAGCCCGGCTGGTGATGGAATCCCATGGCAATCTATCGGGCCAGCCACATCATCCACCAATCGACCAGTGCAGGGGCCAAATACTCCCTGTCGGCTTCAAGTGCCCCGTGCCTCTGCCTCTTCCAACAACCTCGAAGATACCTGCAAATGCACTGGACCGCAGGGCATCCACTGCACATATCGACTCGGCACCTCGTCTGTTTGATCACAGGGTATTGCCCCTACCCTAATGTCCTCTGACCAGCTACATCTACAACCTTAAAGCTGCAAACAGGTCTCAACAGCCATCCTTGACCTCCCCCCAGCGCCTGATCCTCGCATCGTTGATCCAAATCCTCACGAACCGCTTCGAGCGATAGCCTCAGTACATCAGCGACATAGCGCTTAGCGAAGAGTCTTGGAATGACAGAACAGTTTGTTGGTAGGTGAGAACATGCAAAGCAAAGGATGGTCCCAATCGCAACAATAGCTGGCATCAACCAGAAAGGCTGTGAAGCGGCTCGCCTCGGCAACATGGACTCGCCAGGTGCCGGACCTGTCAGCCAAACAAAGTCCCCTAGGAGTCTGGGATCCAAACGAATCCAAAATGAAAGCGATGAAAGTATGGATGTGCCACAAAACTCCTTGAAGAGTTTGGAACACCAAAATTCAGGCAAGAGCTGCAAAGCTGCAAACCACACGCAGATGTCACTCGATTTAGGTCTTGCCTGGATGGCCATCTGGCAGCAGTTGCTGGATCACAGCCTGACCATGGACTCTCACACCATCCTGGGAATGTCGATGTTCATAAGCCTCCTGAAAAATGGAGGTTTCACATGTTTCACTTTCACTTAGGAGTCCCCAAATCATCCAGTCCTCATGGATGACGACGACACGTATTGAAACCGGTGACGACTGGGGTACCCCCATGACGACTCGGAAACCTTCCCACCTCGGCGCTCTGGCGCAGCTCCGCCATGGCCTCCTGGAGCTGCACTTTGGGCCTGGCGACGCAGCAGAGGAAGTCTTTGAAATGGTGATTTAATAACGAGTGGATGGGAATTGATGGGATGGAATGGGATGGAATGGGACTTGGGATGTACAGTAAATTATATATTGGCAACTAGCAATCACAGTAAATCAATTATCAAAACCTTTGAGGATCACTCATCAATAGTTTACTGTATAATGATTGCTATCCCAAACATTATTGCTATATATATATATCCCTTACATCCTCTACCAATGGTAATTTAACATAGCTATAGATGCGTTGCCCATTTGGTTCGATAATTAACACGATGATGTTCTAGAGCAAACTGCTAAATTACCGTGTTGGGTATATTACCCAAAATGCGAATTCAACTGGTGATTTACCAGCAATGCATGGGAATATAACCAACAGTGGATAGGAATATTAATGTCGATGGTTTTGATGGTATATGATGTATAATATCCTATCATCATGAATTGTCAGTAGTATCATCAAATAATCAACTAGCTATTACCCTCAATCATCAGTAGTTGACTGTCTCAACAATCATCATGCTATCCAAAACCATCAGTTTATTATCCTCTTACTATGGAAAATCACCATCCTATAACCAGCAAATCATCGAACCGTTCCAAATAGGGCCATGTTCCATTGCTGTTTGAAGTTATGAGCCATTCTTGATCCATCGAGATCCCCTGGATGTCCATAAAAATTGATCCAGTTCAAGCCATGAATAGCTATCGGTCATATCCTGTCCTTTCTTAATATCGATTAATAATATCAATTGCTGATATCAATTTGTTCCAGTAATATCCATTGATAGTGTCCATTGGTATCCATTTGAGCCCGCATTTGTATCGATGAAGAATGTGTTATTTTAACGTCTAGCCGGAATTTGCCATATCCATGTAGGTCCCTGACTGTGACTTTCCTGGTGAAGATGGGGACTTCCCAGCTACAAGGTGTGCGGTTAAAGATACAAAGCTCAAGCATCACTGCTTGTCATCCCTGCTCCAAACAACTCGGCATAGGCGTATGTTGATCAGCTCTTTGGGGGGTCGAATGAGGTGCCTTGTGTTGGATGGTTTTTACTTCTAGGCTTCAGGGCATGCTACCCCTTTGAGTTCAAGCTTGACAGTTCTCCACCTTGCAACTCAAGTACCAGTCCAAGAATAAATCACTTCCCCAACCCCTTTGAGGAAACTCCTTCGGGTGGTCCCATGGGCAGATGCAAACATCCCCTGCCCATGTGGATGATCAAACGATGAAGCTTCAGGGCCTGTGCGTCGCACCCAAGCTGGCTTGTGAAGCGATGACGGCCACGCGCTGCATGGCATGGCGCCAGGCATTCCAAACGCGGCTGGGAAGCAATGGCATCTCAAGCCTCAGGGCGGATGCGCGTTGAAATGATGCCCAAATTAGCGAATATCGCAGGTGGACCCGGTTAGAAGATGATAGAAGAATATTACATTATTTGCATTTTTCTCTCCAAGGCTGTAGAGTTTGGAAAGGCTAAGAGCTTGGCCTTAATGCGTCGTGCTGGAGCAACACACGATGAGTGCCATAGGACATGTCCATTTCCACTGGTTCACCAGATCCTTTTGCTGCAGATTCAGCTGCCAGAAAGATCGGGATCAGCATCTCAGCATGCGCGGCCACCTGACAGATCAATGTATCATGCTGTCTGAAATTCAAACAGATTCCAGTTTCTGTGCGAACAACCTGTCATATGAACTTATATCACTTATATCGGAGTCTCAAAGTCTGTATCAATCTACCATTGATACAAGTACAAGCTTCATTCGGAGGACAATCTCGGGATTGGCTGTTGAGTAGTTTCAGCCTCGTCATAGCGCTCCAAACGCATCGACTGAGCAAGCCAGTGCTGTGCAGTACACAGCGCCACCATTGCTGATCCCTCTGGAGATGCCATGAACAGTCGGATCAAACTGGAAGCCACGGCCGGAGATGGATGCGCTGGTGGAGCTGGAGGTGGGTACCCAGGAACTGCAGGAACTGTGGGAGCTGGAGGATATGCCATCTGACGGGGACTCTGGGGACTCTGGGAACTCTGGGCTCGGGCACAGTTCTCAAGTTCAGCAATCCGCTGTTCACGTTCCTGCAGTTGCTGCTGCAAGTGCTGGATTTGACGTGTCTCGCTGGGATTTTGTGTATGGGCAGTCGATTTGCCACCGGGCTTCCACGGAGGTACCAAAGGCTCCCTCTTTCTGAGCTTGGTGAGATAGTAGGACTTGGTGTGCTCCACCTGACGTTCGAGATCCTTGATCCGGGCTTGAAGCACAGCCTCATGATCTGGCCCCACTCGCCTGATAGATTCTTCCACCAAGTCAGGTCCCAGTCTCTTACTCTCAGATCGACGTTCGTACTCATGCCGCATATGGTCATATTGAGCACGCAAGCCTCGAATCCGCCGGTCGTACATTGCATCCCGCTCCTGCAGCTGCGCTTCCAACTCAGCAATGCGACCCTTCAGGTCACGAAGTTCACGTTTCTCTTCCGGTGCTGGTTCACAAGCCTTTATGAGGGCCAAAATGCTGTCAGGATTGCGCTTTCTCAAACATTCATTGAGTTCCTCGTTTTGACGCCGCAGCTCTGCAATCTTCTTGCTGGCTTCCTTCAGTCCTGGCCTCCTCCTTAAGTCCCCATTCTCTATCTTTGCAGCCCTCAGTTCTTCAGACAGCTTTTCAACTTGCCTTCGATCTTCCTCCATTGCTTGCTGGCTCTGCGCATAGTATCGAAGCTTTTCCTGCATTTCCGCAACTTCGGACTGAGCCAATACACATCTCGCTTCCATCTGTTCCAACTCTTGATTTGGAGGTTTTGGAGGCGGTCCTGCAATGATTTCCCGTTCCAGTTGTCTTTTGGCTTCCCGGCATCGTTCCAGCTCCCGGGCGTGCTCCTCTGCCCGTTCCTTGGTGGCCACCAATTCACGCTCCACTTCGGCCAGGCGTCGCATGCTGGCGGGATTGGCAGCGGCCTCAGCCTTGGCAGCATTGAGTTCAGCCACGAGTTGCAGCTGTCGTCCGTCCACTTCCTCCCTCTGAAGTCGTGCGCCTTGCCGAAGCTGTCGATTCTGCTGGGCCAAGTTTTCGTTCTCTTTCTCGCACGCCCGGAGCATTTTTTCGGACATCGCCAACTCAGCTTGCATCCGGCCCAACAGAGCATTTGGACTGACATGTTGCTCCTTCAACTTCTGAGGAGTGCTTGATGTGGTTTGGTCCACATTCTCCTTGCCACACAAAGCCAAGTCCTCCTTCAAGGTGTCCCTCTCTTCGCGAAGCCCTGCCAGCTCTTGTGTCAGAGAAGCCACACGTTGCGATAGGACGGCCTGCTTGCCTTGGCAAGTGGTCGTGCAACTGTGCTGCCACAAGAGGATGACAGGTGTAAAGAATGGTTTTTGAACGACATGCAAAAATTATGCAGATTGTGAAATCACCTTAGACAGCAGCAACAAGCGGAGTTGTTTTCTCGCTCTGCAAAGAGTTGTTCCTGGGAAGTCACTGCACAACTGCAGCTGAGGTACTGGTTGCTTCCACCACCTGCTGAGCCGCTGCTGACATCTGCTCCTTCAGGGCTGCTGCCAAATCTGCTATCCCAAGAAAGAGGTGAAGCTACGAAGTGAAGCTGAGGCATGCCCCAGCTTTTGGTAACTTTTGCCAGTCATCTAGCCACATTCTGTCTTGTCGTGGCAGGGGGCTCAAATCTTGTCAAACAAAACAGTGGAAGCATCAACTGCATCCCCAAAATTGTTCATAATCCTAGATGTAAGATTTAATCCCATCTTTTAATCGATGGCTAGATAACATCAGTGGACAATAGTAGATCTTCATCCCTCCTTCAAATGGTCCAGTGGTACATGTTTCGTTCCGGCACCTGAGCTTCCTGGACCTGTTCCTCTTGGGCCATCTTCGCTTCTCTCATCTCTCGCAACTGCGATGCCTGGTTGTTGAGTGCATCCTGCACAACAAGAACAACAAGCGCTTGGATGGTTGCACGAAGTCACTCCAGAGTGCGGCAAATCTAATATAAACAGTAACCGGTGTCCCATGCTGTATCCGTGGCAATAGAGCCATAAACAGTGGAAAGAAGAGACGGCCAACCAAATGCTTCCCACCTCCTAATCCTCCTATGTCTGCGATGTCATTTCTCCATCCACGAATTGAGTTTGTCCAAAATTGCAGAATTGTCCGGGGAAATGATGAGATTTCCATTGAACGCTGGGGTGCCCTTCATTTCAAACATACCCCGCAGTTCATTCCAGTCCTGCAGTTTCTTGTTCTCCATCCTGGATCGCATGAGCTGCTCATCCAACTGCATGGCCTGGGCTTCGGCGGTGGTCTTCAACTTGGCCAAGTCCGTGTTGAATTCTTCCAGAAGCACCAACTTCTTCTTGAGACCTGGCACCAAGGCCATGGAATAACAGAGGGGTCCTGCCCAGAATATTCCAAGGTTCCATGAAAGATACATGTATGTTTGCATTAGATGTACAATATCCAGGTGTATATTATGTAGAATGTGAATGTGTGATACATATGTCTATACAAATCATATATCTCTAAAATCTAGCCAGGGCCTACATGAACCCCTGACAGTACCGTCTGCACTGGCCTGTAGATATAGTTCTGATTCTCGGTTCTGGAGCTCTTACAAAGGTTGCTAAGGCCCTCCCTATCAAAATGATGTCCCTATCATTGGCGAGACAACAAATAGTGATACTGTCAACAAAATCAACAAATAGCACGATCACTTCTTTACCTACGTAACGCTATGTATGCAAACGACTACCAGTAAAACTACCAGTAGTACCGCACAAGGCGGTGGCGGAAGTTTCAAAAATAGGAAACTATAGGAGAGGTTTGTTGTTGTGAATCACGGATGGCAGAGCGAATCCACTGATGGACCGACAGGTGGTTGAGGTCTCTTCTCTTTCTCTCTTTTTTTTTCTTTCTCTGACTATCTACCTACCTACCCACCTATCTATCTATGTGTCCATCTCTCTCTCTCTCTCTCTCTCTCTCTGTCTATCTATCTATCTACCTGTCTATCTATCTATCTATCTATCTGTCTGTCTGTCTATCTATCTATCTCTCTCTCTCTCTGTCTGTCTGTCTGTCTATCTACCTGCAAGCTTGAAAACGAAGCTATTCTGGGAGACTTCCTCAATTTTTGAACTTGGCAACATCAAAAACGCAGCAATTCAGCGAGACTTCCTCAATTTTTGAACTTGATAACGTCAAAAACGAAACAAGTTTGCGAGACTTCCTCATTTTTCGAAGTTGACAACACCAAAAACGAAACAATTCTGCGAGACGTCCTTCAAAAATGGAAAGTGGGGTGCAGAGCTGACGGCCTCCTACCAATGCGTTTTGCGATTTTTCCAGTCCACCTGTCTGAAGTACTGCGCCTGCCACGAAAAAGTGATGCCTGGTCATACGAAGTGCTGCACCTGTCACGCAAAATCATCTCAGCAAACCTGAAGATCTGATGCTCCAAAATGCAACCCCTCTCAGGGAATCAGCGCCTGGACCTCCTAACAGCTCTGATGAGCAATGAACATGTCTCTAGTACTGCGCCTGCCACAGAAAATGCATCTTTGCAGATCCTCTTCAAATGTCCCACGCTTGCCATCGTGTTTGGAAATGTCACAAAACCCTCACGTTTTGCTCACTTTTGACAAGGTCCACGATCCCTTGCGCCTGCCACGCAAAACGACATCTGAACGTCCAAAAGTGGTCCGAACCCCTGGTGCTTTTCACATTAACTTCGAAATGTGCTTCGCGCCACAAGGGCGTGCACTTTTTCGACATCTCAACTTCCAAAACTGGTCCAAACCCCTGTTGCTTTTAAACGTTTTGACTTCGAAATGTGCTCGCGCCACAACGGCGTGCACTTTTTCGACATCTCAACTTCCAAAACTGGTCCGAGAATGGTGTGTTTTGTACATGTTTACTTCGAAATGTGCTTCGCGCCACAACGGCATGCAATTTTTCATCTCTCATCCGGCCACCTAGCTCCGCACCCGCCGCTTTAGCGAGCCTACTTTTCGACCCTCCGGAGCCTCGAATCATTGGAAAAACACCAGTGTTCGCGACTTTCCTACCTTTTCGCGCACCTGGATCTTCTTTCTTCTGACTCTTTCTCTTTCTTCTTCTCTTCTCTTCTCTGACACTTCCCATCTCTGCTTTTCATCTGTCCATATTGTCGGAAGTTTGACTTCTAAACTTCCTTCGATGAACATTAAAACAGCTTGCCCAACTGACCCTGGTCAGCACCGCCCTCGCCTTGGATCTCACCTTGGCACGCTTCGAGCTTCATCCGATCCACTCGCTGTGCCAAGTCCAACAGGGCCGGATCTGGTGCGTGGCTCTGGCCATGGCTGCCTGGCGAGGGTGCTGAACGCTCACTGGTAGCTGAGCTCATCAACAGCGAAGCGTTGGCATCGGGTCGTGGAGGATCCAAGACCTGACCTCTGGCCTGTGAACGCCAGTAGGCATTCATCTCCTGCTGCTCTGCTGATTCAGTGGAGCGCAACACCAACAACTTGCCATCCTCACACGGAAGGCACCAACGATCTGAGGGATGTGCAGGGCCAGGGGCAGCACCCAAAGGTGCAGTCGAAGCACTGCGACTATGAAGGTCATGTGGCATGAATGGAAGGCTGTTTGTGGCCGTGCGTCCCTCCTCAGGGACCTCCAAGGTTCGGGCTGGCAGCGGCAGCCGCGGCGCTTGGTTCGACTGCGGGGCTCGTGGAGTTGGACTGGACACGCTGCGGGTGGGCTGCGGTGCCACCTGGGGTGCCACCTGTGGAGCCTTGGGCGGAGGCGGAGATTGAACTGATACTCGAGGTGCGCCAACAGCAGGGCTCAGTGAGCTCGACTCAGTTCTCGGAAGTTGTGGGACTGGTGGAACTGATTGTGGCATTGGAGGAAATATTTGGGATGCCGCTGGAGACGGGCTCCTTGATGCTGGAAATGGGGGAGGTGGCCTTTCTGGAGATGGAGATTGGATGCGTGGACTTGGGTCTGGTGGAGCTGGAAAGGTCACAGATGGGGCGGACGGGGAGGCAGCTCGAGAAGATGGTGCCACGGATGCTGTGGGTGTCCTCACATTCTCCTTCAGGGCATTGGTTCTCAAAATTGAGACAAATATACACACAAAGTAAGGAACCTGAGAAGGGGGGACGAAAGCCAGCCCCTAGCCGGAATCTTTTTTGTTCTGCGAACTGTCTTGCTCCGAACCCCAACAGACGCTGCTCTCTGTTGAGCTTCGGATCCGTATTTTTTTTGCAATATGCTTGCCTCTATGTTCCTAGCGTTTTCAAAGCTTTGCCTTTCCTCTATGTCATGCCTTTTTCCCGAATGTGTAGCAAGGGTTCCCGTTTCACTCCGGGGGTCTGGGGGCTGAGGGTGTGTTCGCTCGATGTTGCGGTTACGTTCGCAACATTCCAACCTGTTTTATACACTTTACACTCTACACTCGAAACTTTACACTTTACACTCCTCACACCACACTCCTCACTCCACACTTTACACTCCACACTCCACACTTGACACTCCACACTCTACACTTTACACTCTACACTCCACACTTTACACACCACGCTTTATACTCCACACTCTACACTTTACACTCTACACTTTACACTCTACACTCTACACTCCACACTTTGCACTTTACACTGTACACTCCTCACTCCAAACTCCACACTCCAAACTCCGCACTACACACTTTCCACGCCACACTCCACACTCGACACTTTACACTTTACACTCCACACTCTACACTTTACACACTACACTTTACACTCTACACTCTTCACTCTACACTCCATACTTTACACGTTACACTTTACACTCCTCACTCCTCACTGCAGACTTTACACGCCACACTCCACACTTTACACTCCACACTCTACACTTTACACTCTACACTTTACACTCTACACTCTACAATTCACACTTTACACTTTACACATCATACTCCACACTTTACACTCCACACTCCACACTCTACACTCTACGCTCCACACTCCACACTCTACGCTTTACACACTATACTTTACACTCTACACTCTTCACTCTCCACTCCATACTTTACACTTTACACTTTACACTCCACACTCCTCACTGCACACTTGACACTCCACACTCCACACTTTACACTCCACACTCTACACTTTACACTCTACACTTTACACTCTACACTCCACACTCCACACTCTACACGTTACACACTACACTTTACACTCTACACTCTTCACTCTACACTCCATACTTTACACGTTACACTTTACACTCCTCACTCCTCACTGCAGACTTTACGCTCCACACTTTACACTCCACACTCTACACTTTACACTCTACACTTTACACTCTACAGTCTACACTCCACACTTTACACTTTACACACCATACTCCACACTTTACATTCCACACTCCACACTCTACACTTTACGCTCCACACTTACACTCCTCACACCTCACTGCACACTTTACACTTTACACTCCACACTCCACACTTTCCACTCCACACTCTACACTTTACACTCTGCACTTTACACTCTACACTCTACACTCCACACTGTACACTTTACACTGTACACTCCACACTTTACACTTCACACTCCACACTCTACACTTTAAACTCTACACTTGACACTCTACACTCTACACTACTCCATACTCCATACTCCACACTCCACACTCTACACTTTCCACTCCACACTCCACACTCTACACTTTACACTTGACACTCCAGACTCTACACTTTACACTCTGCACTTTACACTTTACACTCTGCA
>Ga0126342_10011564_pt1 | contig 15758 bp, 17 predicted proteins | sample Cyp1metagenome_FD_92528 | JGI IMG/M metagenome (GOLD analysis project Ga0126342, IMG submission 92528) | Coral microbial communities from Lord Howe Island, Old Settlement Bay, Australia - Cyphastrea 1 metagenome | ecosystem: Host-associated > Invertebrates > Cnidaria > Coral ...
GCGACACAGACCTTTTTACTCCAAGTGCCACAACCCCCTGGGCATTCGAGCCTAGTTCGGCAATCGCAGAGGAAAGTGTTACCTTGACCCTTCCACTGGACATTGCACATGTTGCAAATCACAATATATACATATATATATAATATATATATTATATTATATTATATTATATTATATTATATTACATATAATACCATTCAGGTCAATTTTCTGATGTCACCTTGGAAAAAACGGGGATATGTTGGGAAACACTCACGCTCTTGCACTACCATAGAATTTGAGGTTCCAAAGAATGGAACGAGTGGTTTGCCGATTCTTTGGTCATTTCTCTCACGTTGCGCCTGAACATAGCATACTTTAGCTTCTAGTAACTCTAGTAACTTTAGCTTCTAAAGTAGCTGCTCTCCAGCAACAGTTCTAGTAACTATAGGCTATACCAATCACCCAACTTCCAGCCCCTTCCACGCAGGCTGCGTCTCTGCCTGCCGGGCCTTTTGGCCTCCGCCGGGTCTTTCGGCTTGGCCACGCTGCAGCTGCTGCGCTATGCCCTGGCGCAGCAGCCGCAGCTGCCCAGCTTTTCGGCGGTCGGGGAACTGAAGCCACGGTTGGGGCAACGAAAATGGGAACTGCCCTATGAATTGCCATGGGAAAATCCACCTGAATGGGGTTTTGCATGGTTTTAACGGGTTCAATCGGGATGTTGTATAATATATATATTTTGATGATGATGATGATGATGATGACGATGACGATGACGATGACGATGACGATGACGATGACGACGAATCCAAACTGTGACAATAGTTCAGTGATGGTAGAGATCAGTAGCCAAAGAATGACAGCAGATGGTAGTAATGATGATAACAACAATGACAAATGATGATGCAGATGTTGGGAAACATGGATGTGAGACCCCTCTTCCACTGTAGGAATTAATAATCCAAACTTGGACTTTGTGGAAGGTTGTTTGTATCCTAAAAGGATTCCCGGAGATTCTTTCCTTTCACCTGCTGGAAGAAACTTTCTCTGCAGTCAGTTGCACTTTCGCATCTCTGAAGTGCAGTTCTGAATCGTATCAAATTCTTGGAAGTTGATGGTACTACCAGATCCCTGGTCCCTTAACTCTCAACGTCTTGAGTTTCAATGTCGTGTGAGATGCTCCGCTAGGGGCAGTTCTTTCTGATGATCCTCCAGCAGGGAAGCCCAGACAGTGGTCCGGATTGCTGATGACAACACTCTTAGATTTTAGGCTAGAATTTGGGTTGTTCCAATGTGTTTCAGGAAGACAACTCACCGTTCTAAACACTAGTATGCACTGCCCATGGTAAGGTGGAAGGTGTCACCATGGATTCCTCCACCAGAAAGGTAAGAGAAGGGTAGGTTTTCGGGGTGCTAGAAATTATACTATGTAATGAGTAGGACGAAGCAAGAACCACAGTATATAATAGTATTATCTACCATTTGTATTCATGTATTGAGTATGTATCGCCACCTGGATGATGTAACAGTTCTAACATCACCATCGACAAAGCCATCTGTGGTGTCTTTTGGCCAATGCCGATCTGGTGATCCGTGTCTCTTAGGTGCCTGCTGTATCGCAGCCTGTTCTATGCTGGGCAAGACTTCATGGCATTGCAGTGGGATGCACTTCTCCATGAGGACTGGGGGGAGCCGATGCGGGTTTCTCAATGACACCATCTACAGATGGTTTCATACCTACACAGTTTCTTTTGATGACCAAAAGCCCGATAACTTCTCTGTAGAATCTTATAGATGGTTCTGATATTATGTATATATATATATGTATATATATATATGTATATATATATATATGTATATATATATGTATATATATATATATGTATATATATATGTATGTATATATATATGTATATATATATATATATATATATATATGTATATATATATTCTACACACACATGACATGTAGATATGTATGTATATATAATACATACACATATAATATAACATAGATGGGTTGCTTGGTACCAAGCGTTGTTCAAACCCGTTGCTTCCACCATTGGGTGGTGCCGTCGCAGATGGGCTTCTGGACGGCTGCGCTGGCGCTGCATCCGCTGCTACCCCTGGTGGCGCTGCGACTGATGGCCGTGAAGGTCTTCCGGCTGGCCGCAGCGTGGGGGAGCCCGGTGATGTTTGTTGTTTTGGGAAAAATGATGGGGATTCCAGCAAAACAACAATGAGGATATGGAATATATATATATATAATATGCAGGTCGGTGGTTTCAAGTAGTTTCATTTTGAAAAAATCATTGATTGGCAGGATTGTCGTGAAAGTGCTGAGCTTGACCTTTGAAAAATAAAGACATCTCTCTAGTTGTGTATTTCCAAGTTCTGCAGCAGCGGTGAAACCCTGCACATTTGTGTTTCAAAGCTCCTTCGAGCATGTGTCCACGCTATGGAAGAAGACTCAACAAGGCAGACAGTCCCTCGAGTCATCGGTGGTTTAAAGAAACTGCTTCGTCTCAAAGGAGGTGAGTGGTTCTATCATCTAAAGGTCTACGGTAATTACCAGTAGCGACACTCTCCTTGTTGACGGTCGAAAGGATTCAGTGACATGATTCATCGAATCAAGACAATTGATTATTTATGATTATTTTAATATTTTGGATATGTGATATTACAGACAATCAAATGAGTTTCGTCACCCCGGGTAACAGGTTTATATAATCACAAGCCTGGATGCACAATGCACACGCCTCTTCATCCTTTGATTTGGTCCTGCGACCATGAAGACGTGTCGCTTGAGACACGTGGTAGTTGTCAAAAAGATTCAAAAAGGGACTGTAGATACGCAGCCTACGCCTTTCAATGCAGACTTTTGATGCTATGTCAGCCCGCTGAGCATTGCTTGCATGCCCTAGGATCACATTGGGTCATCCATCCATTAACCATGCTTGGAGTTTCCCTGTTCCAACTTTCAGGTGTGAACGTTTTTGCCTATGTGGTGAGGGAAGGTCGCTATGGTCAGCTGGACGGGAATATTGCTCGTTTTACCACCAAGTACCTGTTTGATGGAGAAGAGCAGAAGCCAAACCTGGTCATTGTGATGACACACTGCAACCGAAAGCAGCTGAAGTTCAGCAAGCAGGAAAAAGCCGAATGGCTCAAGCACCAACATGAGGAGAACCAGGAGTTCAGGTCCTTGTACAAGATGGTGAATCAGGATCCTTTGCGGTTCTTCATGGTAGACAATCAGGATGAAGAGGACATGCAGATGGAGAATGAAGCAGGGATAGCTCCATTGTGGCGCTACATCCTAGACACGGACAGCACTTTGCAATGGAAGGATGCAAACATTTTGAAGCGTCTTGAGGAGCTTAAAGAAGAGATAAAAGACCTCGTCGAGTCGCGCATGTCCGTAGAGGAGTTGGAGAAGTGTGTCGAGGAGAAAGAGACGGAGAGAAAGAAATTAGAGGACGAGAAAAAGATGCTAGAGGGCAAGTTGGCCAGCAAAGTGGGAACGAGAGCGAAGAGCGACAAATCAAGTTCCGGCCAAGGATGCTTTGGAGGGCTTTGCGAGGTGTGCGTGCGCAACAAAGGCACGATCGAGATCAGCGATCTTGCAAGTGGTGATATGGTTGCCACCGGCACAGGAGAGCCCATGTGCTTCCAACCAGTGATTAGAACCAATTGATGGTATCAGTACAGTGATTTTGTTTCAAATGCATCCAAAGTTTTTGTCTTGCTAATGAACTATGTCCTAAAAAATAGCCGAAGGAAGTTTAGAAGTCAAACTTCCGACAATATGGACAGATGAAAAGCAGAGATGGGCAGAGTCAGAGAAGAGGCGAAGAAGAAAGAAGATCAAAAAAGAGAAAGTCTCAGAAGAAAGAAGATCCAGGCGCACGAAAAGGTACGCAAGTCGTGAAACCTTGTGTTTTTCCAATGATTTGTGGCTCCGGAGGGTCGAAAGGTAGGCTCGCTAAAGCGGCGGGTGCGGAGCCATCTGGCCAGATGAGAGATGGAAAAGTGCACGCCGTTGTGGCGCGAAGCACATTTCGAAGTCAGAATGTACAAGACACGTCAGCTTCGGAGCACTTTTAGAAGTTGCGATGTCGAAAAAGTGCACGCCGTTGTGGCGCTAAGCACATTTCCAAGTCAAAATGCACAAAGCACACCATGCTCGGACCACTCTTGGAAGTTGTGACCTCGAAAAAGCGCACGCCGTTGTGGCGGGAAGCACATTTCGAGGTCAACAGTGTAAAAAATTGATGGGTTCGGAGCACTTTTGGACGTTCAGATGTCGTTTTGCGTGGCAGGCGCAAGGGATTATGCACCTTGTCAAAAGTGAGCATAACGTGAGGGTTTTGTAGCATTTCCTAAAACGATGGCACCCGTGGGACATATGCAGAGGATCTGGCAAGATGTCTTTTGCGTGGCACGCGCAGTGCAAGAGACATGTTCATCAGAGCTGTTCGGAGGTCCGGGCGCTGATTTCCTGAGAGGGGTTGCATTTTGGAGCATCAGATCTTCAGGTTTGCTGAGATGATTTTGCGTGACAGGTGCAGCACTTCGTATGACTTGGCATCACTTTTTCGCGGCAGGCGCAGTACTTTAGACAGGAGGAGTGGAAAAATTGGAAAACGTCCGCTTGGAAGGTCACGGTTGCGATGGTCCAGAAGAAGGTGCGGCCTATGGTGGAAGTGCTCAAGTCCACCAGTGCGGCACTGAAGAGCCGCCCATCCAGCAGTGCAGCACCAGCAGCTCCAGCGGCTTCAGCACCTCCGTCACCTCCTTCCATGAGGTCTTGGCAGTCAGTGGGACCCACGTTCCAAGAAGTGATCAGCCAGCAAGAGCAGCGATTCCAGACCATGTCCTCCAGCACATTATCAACCAGGAGAACCCAGGTGCTCCAGTTCCAGGAGTCCAGATACCGCCACTGCCTATGACCGACTGAGCGGCTCTGATGCTGAAGACAAGCCTGGTTTTGGTCAGATGATTTCTCAAGCTTGGAATTGCCATCGACGAGAACAGTTGCTGATCTCGGCCAATGCTCAACAAGTTCGTGAGGCTCTGATGGCATCTTGGACTTCAGAGATGCATGGCTACATGAATGAAGCCCTGGCGATGGAACTCCAGTTTCCCAGCCCTTTTGTGCAAGAAATTTACTCTGACACTGAGCCCATTGCCCGTGCAGCTGAACGTCGAGGCTTGGTTGCTGGAGAAACTTTGGCTTTGGGCCGTGGCTTTGATTTTCGGTTGGCCTCACATCGAGCAGCAGCACTGAAGTTGATCCGCAGGAAGAGACCCTATGTGATTGTTTTGGCATTTCCATGTGGTCCCTGGTCTCCACTTCAATACCTCAATCCTGCAATGGACTTGGATCAACGCCGTGCTGAAGGTCGAGAATTGATGGCGTTTGCGGTTGAAGTAGCCAAGGAACTGATGAAGTTTAATCGGCACTTTGTGATTGAGAATCCACTTCCCTCTCTTGGCTGGAAAGTGGAAGAGTTGGATGAACTTCGTCAGTCTTCAGAAGTTCTAGAAGTAGTGATTGACATGTGCCGATTCAATCTCCGAGGGACAGATGGTGGGTTGCATCGGAAGGCTACACGTTTGCTGACTTCCATGCAGGCTGTGGTGTCCATTCTCATGAACTGTCGATGCCTTAGAGACCATCCACACTCACCAGTCCTTGGAGGCTCTAAGATCACAGCAGCAGCAGGGCACTATACCAAGGAGTTTTCAGACGCATTGGTTCAAGGTTTCATGGATCAGTTTGACTTTGAGACCATGATGCAGTTTCGTAATGATGGTCCTGCCTCACAACATGAAGCCAATGTCTCTGAGCATGAGATCCTTGCTGAGGAAGATGCAGAAGAAGATGGTCCTCTTGCAGATGAAGAATCAGATGACTCCCTTCAGCCTACGTCTGAGGAGAAGTCAATGACCATCTCTCCAGCTGTGCGCAATGCTGTGTTCAGGCTTCACGAGAACACAGGTCATCGTCATCCTCTACGCCTTGCCAGAGCTTTGATAGTTTGTGGTGCCCCAGCTGAGACAGTAGCTGCTGCAAAAATGTTGAAGTGCTCTGTATGTCGTGAACGTCGACAACCCAAATCAAGGGCACCAGCATCATTGCCTCCGCCTCGGGAGGTTGGACAGCAGATCCACATTGACTTGGTGGTCATTGAAGATGTCTTGAAGCGCAGCTACTTTGTGGCCCATGCGACGGACAATGTGTCTCGATTTCAAGCAGCTCAGGTGTTGCCCAACAAATCCTCAGCAGCGGTGATTGCCTTTTTGCAGCAGCGTTGGTTGCCGTTGCTTGGAAGACCTCACACCATTGTGGCTGACCAAGGCAAGGAGTTTGTCTCAGTTGAGTTTTCAGACTGGTGCGATGCTACATCAATATACCTTTTCCACATTGGAGTTGGTGCGCCGTGGCAAAAACGGCATTGCTGAAAGGAGTGGTGGAACCCTCAAGGCATTGGCTGGTAACATCATCCAAGCCCAGGCAGTGATCCAACCTTCAGAAATGGATTCAGTGGTCTCTGAGGCCTTTTTGGCACACAATTGCGATGTCAATGAGCTTGGTGTTGCTCCCATCCAGGCCGTGACTGGCAAAGTTCCTCAAGTTCAAGGTGATGTCTTGAATGATTTTGGAAAGAGACTGGCAGAGCACTCCTTGATTGAGGCCTCACCCTCACTCCAGCGTCAGGTTGCCATGCGAGAGACAGCCCGCCTGGCTATGGTTTGACTTCATTACAGCCAAGCCGAGCTTGCAAGATCTCGCTCAACAACAGCACCTTCAGTTCCAGAACCTGGCGATTTGGTCTTCTTTTGGCGTGCCGAGAAGGACAACCCCAAGAGGGATGTTCCTGCAGGAGCTACTCGCCGTCGTCTCAGTTTGAAACGGTGGCATGGACCAGGCTTGATGCTTGCTCGTGAAGGACCTCAAGATGGCCACTCTTTCAACATCTTTGTTTCCTACCGTGGCCAAGTGACCAAATGTCCTGTTGAGCATGCGCGCTGTCCTGTTGAGCATGTGCGCAAAGGATCATCCTCAGAGAACATTGCAGCTGGTGCTTGGGAGGCCGCCATTGACGAGGTGATCAATGCTGCCAAGAATGATTGTAGACAAGCTCCCCGCAGCAGTTGCAGTTCCTGACAGCTCTGATGAAGAGCTGATCCCAGTGCCTGGTGCTCAAGCACCCTCACATGCTGCTCAAGCTCCAATTGGATTTTCTGACGGCCCTGGACTTATGGCCGGCGGCCTTGGATTTATGGCCGAGGGATGGACTTCTCCCGGGGGTTGGGCTTATGCCCTCCGAGCTTGCAGCAGCTATGCAGTCTGGTAGTCAAGCAGCTCCATCGACATCTGGTGTGGCCTCACGCCGTGACTCTCTTCTGACTGATCCGTCAGATGGCAATGGCGGCGGTGCTCCAGGAACTCCTGTACCCGACTTGATTTTGCAAGCTTCTCAACTTGTTTCCAGGCCTGGCTTCCAAAGCACTTTGTCACGAGCTCGTGAAGTTGATCAGCAGTCAGATCGTGGCATCAAAACGTCAGCTGACCAAGAACTTCCACGACCAACAGTTCCAGGTGATTTGAGTGATGCTGGATCTGGTCCTGTTGATGCCCAAGGTCTGGAGCAGCGTGCGGCTTTTGAAGCTTTGACTATGACCTGGGAACAACTTTGCAACATCTCCGAATCCACTACGGTTCATCCTCTTCTGCAGTTGCAAGCTCTGGCAGAAATGGATCGTCGTGAACCGTCGGAAGTCCGGGAGAATGATCATGGCACTTGGGACGGCAGATGGGCTATGATGTGTGAACATGTCTAGAAGATTCAGTCACAACTGGGCTTGCAGATTCCTTCAGGAGAACATGATGTCCTCAATGCCCAGTCAGCTCATAAAGAAATCCAATGGTCCAAGTTGTCCCCTGAGAAGAAAGCTCTCTGGCGTGATGCAGCTGCTACTGATTGGGCTGCTTATGTGGACAACAAAGCCATCCAAGTTTGAGTCTGGAAGAGTCCAAGCGTGTGCACAGTGACTTGGCAAAGCGTGGTGAACTTGACCGCATCATGCAGCCCCGTTTTGTTTTGACTGACCAACATCAAGGGCTCCGAACTGAAAGCCACCCGCTTCCCATCAAAGCTTCATCGCACTTGTTTGTTCCTGGCTATCGTGATCGATCCAATTTAGAAGGTTGCTTGCGCCGTGATGCTCCAACAGGTTCGAGATTGGCGCAGCACTTTTTGTTTTGTGTGGCAGTGGTCCATCATTTCTGCAGATGTCAAGGCAGCCTTTCTGAAAGGCGATCCATACCTTGATCGTGAGTTGTACCTGAAGAACACCAATCCAGCCACTTCACCTTCGTTGCCATTGAAGGAAGGCCAGCTGTGTCGTGTTTTGAAAGGCATTTTTGGTTTGGCTGACGCACCTCGCGAATGGTGGCTGAGATTGTCAAGGGCAATGGCAGAACATGGATGGGTGAGATCATTGATTGATGGTGCAATGTGCATGGTGCCTTTGGACGACTGACAAGACCATCATCGGCGACGCCAATGTCGATGAGAAGGGCACTGGCAAAGTTCTTCGAGGCCTTGTGGTCTCACATGTGGACGATCTTCTGTTACTACTACTACTACTACTACTACTACTACTACTCCTCCTACTCCTACTGCCACTGCCACTGCCACTGCCACCGCCACCTCCTCCTCCTCCTCCTCCTACTACTACTACTACGACGACTACTACTACGACTACTACTACGACTACGACTACGACTACGACAACGACAACGACAACGACAACGACAACGACAACGACAACGACAACGACAACCACAACCACAACCACAACAACAACAACAACAACAACCACAACCACAACAACAACAACAACAACAACAACAACAACACATGCAAATAAACTATGTCACATTACACTACACTAACTACACTACACTGCGCTAATTACACTAATTACATCTAATTACATCTAATTACACTACAACAACAGCAACTACTACTACCACAGCTACAACTACAATTACAACTACACCACATTACGCTACACTGCACTAATTACACTGCAGCACACTACAGCTACACATACAAATGCGACCACAACTACATTACATTACACAACACTACGCTACACTAAACATTACATTACGCTACAACTACAACTGCAACTGCAACTACAACTGCAACTACCAGCAACTACCAGTAAATCGCACTAAACGACACTACACTAATTGCACTACACTACACTACAACTACAACTACACTACCGTACACTACACTAGACTACACTACACTATACCAAACTACAGTACACAAGACTACAGTACACTACAGTACACTACACTAATTACACCACACCACAACTACAACTGCAACTGCAACTGCGGCTACACTACACTAATTACACAGCATTACAACTACAACTCCGCTACGCTACACTACAACTACAACTACGACTACAACTACATCTGCACTACACCACGCTACATCCAGCGTCTGTGATGAGGTGACCACTGCAAACATTGCAACCACCCAAAAATACACCTCCAACCACCTTTCGGTCCATCAGTGGATTCGCTCTGCCATCCGTGATTCACAACAACCAGCCTCTCCTATAGGTTTACATAGGCTTACTATTTTTGAAACTTCCGCCACCGCCTTGTGCGGTACTACGGTATTCTTAAGAAGTGTGCCATGGCTAGTTGCAAATCACTTCTGGCACGCGGTGTGTTCAAGTTTTCGCGGCGCAAAGTGCAGGATGGTCACCAGTGGTGGCATGGTTGCATCGCTGCACAGACGTCATGGTGGATGTCCTCGAGATCGAGACTTCCAGGGGCAGGTTGTTGGCAACATCAGAGCCTTGATCTGGAAGTGTGTCATTTTGCCAATGATCAGGATGAAGTGCTGATTGTGTTGATGCTGGTAACCGTCATAAGTTGGATGTTGTTGTCGTTGTTGTTGTTGTTGTTGCCGTTGTTGTTGTTGTTGTTGTTGTTGTTGTTGATGATCATCATGATGATGTCTGTGTTAATGACGGCGATGAGATTGACGAACAAAAGTTCAAAGAAGTTCCTGGCATTGCCGAGCTACATGGGGTAGCATTGCCCAGCAAAATTCAATAAGAACAAACTGAACATTTGAGCCATTTGTGGCATAGAGGGTCAATTCAACAAAGCCTCCTGATACACGCACCTGCTCACATCCAGGACGGATCGTGTGTGAGGCTAGTTGCTCTAGTCCAACACGGTGAATCCAGTCATGCCAGGGATTTTCAGAAAGCGGGAGTAGGTTTGCTGCCAATCAAGTCAAAGACCTGTTTCCTTTGTTTTCGGTGCAGAGGCAAACGTAGAATATCAATGGATTTGGCCAACCTTCCCCTGGATTTGACCGAGGAACACTTGCTCTTCCGGGCAGATGGTTCCACTGTTCCTGCCTATGCGGTTCAATGCAATGACGAGCTGGCATCTGGAGGTGGCCGGATTGCTGTCGTCAACAGTGTGCGACGTTCCAAAAGTCTTGGATACTCGCCCTTGATTGGAGCCTTAAATTGCCCCCAAACCCCCAAGCAACTAAAAACCATAAAAACATATAATAACCATAAAGATGTTTTTTCCCAACAGCCAACAGCAAAACTTTGCTATGAGGTTTTTAGCCCAGATTAGCTCCGGTGCAATCCAGGTTCCAGACAAGGTTCCGGAGGGTTCTGATGCAGAGACCTGGTGAGGTTCCGGAGGGTTCTGGTGAAGATACCTGCTGAGGCTGCGGAGGGTTCTGTGCGGTTCCGGAGGGTTCCGGGGCAGCTACCTTGTGAGGTTCCGGAAGGTTCCGGTGCAGAGACCTTGTGAGGTTCCGGAGGGTTTTTGGCGGAGAAGATGCTTGGTGAGGTTCCGGAAGCAGATACCTTGTGAGGTTCCGGAGGGTTCTGGTGCAGATGCTTTGTGAAATTCCAAAGGGTTCCGATGTTTTTATGGCATAAGCACTTAATTTTTTGGGCATAAGCGCTTTTCTATGGCATAAGCATGCATAAGCACTTTGTATAGCAAAAACTCAGAAGCTTTCAAGCTGTTGGGGATAGCACCTGATTTTATTTTGTAGACGCTAATTAGCGCTGATGGTAGGTGCGATATGTAGATAATTCGACCCCAAGGACGGGGTTGCCAAATTTATTCATGCATTTACTTTGACGTGGAATCTCTGACATCTTCAAGACTGAACTCAACTTCTAGCATGGGGTAATTGTGCTCTTTCCTTCTTGTCCCAGTGGACATGAGAAGTTTCAGGATACTACGCACCTCTCACGCAGAGTGGGCAGATCCAAGTCTCTGGGGTGCGTTGCTCGTGCTACATCGAAACGGGCTTCTCACACACTGCGATGAACCTGGCCATGCTGCCTCTGCGCTGGGCTCCAGGAGCTGTGGCCAGTTGATGTTTCTCACAGGATTTACCCGGACTGAAACAGATTTTCTTCATCCCAACTTTCCACAGTGACTGTTTGCATGCGACACGCACCTCAAGTCAACGCCAATGGTGACGCGCAGCCTACGGATGACCTGCGTCCTTCACCATAGCATTAGTGCAAACCAGCCGCAGGATGGATGTCTCCCTGGTGTGCAGAGATGTCGTCTGAGCAGATCCACGATTACGCAAAATTCCTCATGATGTTCTTTTTCAGTGGAGGTCATGTGGCGACGTCTAGGAGATCTGCACTGCAACTTGGTCTTGGAACATGTGGTGGTTGAATTGGATGAGATTTGTTGCATGTTTGTTGCACTGCGACAAAAAAGAGTTTCAGACTTCTCAAACATAGAGTTAGTGTGCATTTGCAACGAAATGGTTCGATTCACAAGGCAGAATCCCAGTGACACACTAGTTCGCACCGAGGTGTCTTGAGACCTGGGCACAATGAGAACTTCAGCTATATATGATGTAGAAAATGTACCTCGACATATCTCGACATTATACGAACCCTGCAACTCTGATCTTTGCCAACAAATTCGAGCAATTTCTGTTCGAAGTTGCCTTCAACACACGGATGAACTGGCCAGCTTTCTCTCGTAAGATCTATAAGAAAACACGCGTGGTAAACAGATAGAGCAGGATAAGTTGCAGCTGGTATTTGTTGTGAAAATATTTTAGTTGGTACAGTTTTCAATTCAGATTATGCAATGAGCTTTGTTCAGTTTCGCCTAGACATGTACCAACATCTTCAGTACACCTCCTACTGTCAATGTACATGATTTTGCTAAGGATATGCTGAGTGAATTGGGTCTTGAGAGCACGGCCCATTTTCCCCACGCTCTCCAGGCAAATGGTTCGTGGGTTGAGAAGCATATATAGTATATAGTAATCATTTAAAGGGTGATGCCTGGAGTGTGAACTTGCCGGCTCTCTTTTGGTGGCTGCCAGTGGGTGAAAACCCATTGCGCAGCTAGAATGTTTAACAGTTTTGATAAAGTGTGCCCAACAGTGCAGGTAGAAGCTGCCACTGGTCAACGGCATTCAAAACATCTAAGTTGAAGCAGGGATAGGAGATCGTTGGGCCATGTTGTGGTAAGGTTTTGACAATTTTGAGTTTTCAGCATGCAGCTGACCTTGGAACAGTTTCGTAAATGTGCTCAGTGTAGGTCGTTGAAGCTGGCCTGGAGTGCAGGTTGGCTCATGTTTTGCGGAGCTCGTGGATTGGTAGTCCACGACGCGTTCCAACCTTTTTAAAAGGGTCACCTGCGGCACAGACGCAGCTGTGTTGCTCCTCAGTTTCGTGAACGTTGGCCAACTTGGGGGAGGCCTGAAAAATTGGCATGAGAAGGATGGGGCAGCAGGCTGCATTTTACTCTTGTTCAATTGCGTATTCTTCTTTACCGGAGACACTGATCCTCGTCTTTTTTTTGCAGCCATATCGGTGCTGTTTCTAGAAACCAAACATACTGAATCGGATGATGCGGCACACCGTTTCTTCATGACAATGCTCAAAGCCTTTTGCCATTTGGATGGGGACATTTCAATGAGAGCCCTTGTTTCTTTCAGCAGATTGCTGAGGTGCAAGTTGCTTGCAGAAGATCCTCTTTGGCGCCGTTTGCGTGTGCTCCAGCTATCGGATTTATCGAATATTGTGACATGTTGTGACATGTTGTGACATGTTGTGACATGTTGAGCCTGGGAAAAATACCTGCCCCAACAGTGGGAAAACATGGGTGCAGCTTTTCATATTGAGACATTTTCACAGTTTGGTTTGGAAGGACCCCCATGAAAAACCAATGGGGTTGGTTCCACCTGTTGGTCATCCCTTAAAGAAAGGCAACCCCCCGTGGATGACAGATCCAGCCACCTAGCCAGCCCATGTCAAGGCGTTGGATTTTCACTTCGAAACACAGCCGTTGCCCAGCTGCTTCGGCGCCACACTCCACGGCCTCTTCCGATGTTGTCCATGTCTCAGCAAGGTGGGTCCTGACAGCGAAGGTGGTCTGGTGGTTGATGGATGAGTCCCCAGGAATGGGATGGTGCTGCAGGCCCTTATTGTGATCCCATCCATGCGTTCCTTCCCACAAGGGCCAACAACGCACGTACTGGAGAAATCAGCTAGTGTTTGTCATGTGCAAACCACCACAGAATAACAGGCCAACCACAGAACCCCTAAGGAAGCAGTTTCAAAAATCCCAGTTGGTTGACGATTGTAGGAGGTTATGCTACTCACATATTGGGGCTTACCATAGTCTATCATGAAAGTCCCCATTATCGAAGATCAGCTTCGATTATTATATGTAATCCATGAATCCCCAGCAATCCAGATTCTATGGGAATTTCAGGACCCTAAAATAGAGCTACTTACTGTATCATATAAAGCCATCTTTTGGGGGTATATCCCCTTACACAACCCTTACATAGGCTTTATATATGGTAGGTACCTCCAGTAAATCGGTACCTGAAAGGGCCATTGACATCCATTGACATCCATTGACATCCATTGACAGCCGCAAGGCCATACTAATCCGTGGGAGATCTCAATCCATTCATCCACATTTACCCTAGGTTTACAATCCATTAATCTACATTCATCCATTAAAGTACGATCCATTCATCCATGGGTTATCAAAATCCATGGGTTTTTGACCCGCTTCCTCTTGGCAGATGATCTGTGCCATGACCATTGCTGTGGAGTTTATGGTGCCTCTTCTGAGCTTCGGAGTCCACAGGCAGCGGCCACCGTGTGGAAAAAGGGAGGTGGAATGATGGGTATAAAAACCAACCAGTACTTGGGATATCATGGAGATATTTCATGGAATACTCTATTATAAATATATATACGTATTTATAATGCATTTTGATCAATATTTCAGGTTCCGGATCTGGTTTGCTTTGAATTTTGACGCGGATTGGTTGACTTAGGATGTTGAACTGGGGCAGCCTGGAGGTATTGCCGTTTCGCAGCCTTTGCACTTGCGAGTGCCCTGATGATGATCATCGCGCTGACAGGTGAGGGGCCTCAGGATGGTAAATAAATGTAAATAATAGATAATAATAGTTCTTATATAACTACCTCCGGACTGGTAAATAGTAGTTCCTAACTACCTTCTACTTACCTTAAATAGTCATATTTCTTTTCTCAGCATTCTACACTAGTTCGTTGTGTGCCTTTGAGCTCTTTTTTTGGTGTTCTTCCCATGCCCACCCACAGCCCATCGCATCAACCACAGCACAGCTGCAGAGGCAACTTCGGTTTCTTTAATTTCCTCACGGCGGTGCTCGCCGTGGCATTTCTAGGCACTCTTTTTGTACTTCGAAGTGCCACGTAGTGGGTTCTTGTCGCCGTGGAACTCCATTCCATCATTTGCTCTCATTTCCCCATTGCTTCATAGCCATACATTGGAGTATCTCCCATCTTGAGGCAAACTCTTATAGAAATAGAAGGATAATAAAGATAGTAAGCTACCAGAGTAGGAGTTCAGTTGCTTGACCCAAGCTGCAGAAACCAAGGGTTTTGCACAGGTTTTTTCACATCCAGGTGATGATGTCTTGTTGTGGACATCCTCTTGGTCTTCGAAAGGTGCCATGGAAATCTCTCCCCCCTTCTGGCTGTACCAATGGGGGTATGTATATGACATTATGATCCATGTTACCATGACATATCATGGTGATAAAGGGTGATATCTTTGTATAATTGGGATACTGTATATGTATCTGTATATATATAATTATATCTATCTATCTATCTATCTATCTAACTATCTATCTATCTATCTATCTATCTATCTATCTATATATAATATACAAACATAATAATGCACATTTGCATGTATTATATATATATACATGTACAGATACACCATTATACACCTGTATATAGATGACATGTCCTACACTTCATTGAGATAAACAGCCACTGGGTACGCTGGGCTTCATCATTGTCCTTAAACTGACGGGGAAGCTCTTTCCCAGGCATTGCCTTCTTGAACCAGACATTCGTCTTCAACGCCACCAATGACACGAATGTTTCGTCAGGCGGGGGTTGCTTGACTGGTTGGCATTTGTTCAGTTCGGCACGCGCAACAGCGGGGGAAATTTCGGAGCGCCAGGGAGCGTTGATGTTTTTGAGAGAGACATTTGGTTTCGGTTGCTGCGCATATTCACGTCGCTTCGCGACGGCAACCGCCCGCACCGCATCGTTGGGCAGCCGCTCGTAACTGCCAATGATGTCGGCCATTGAGACCAAAAACATCCGAAAGTACTGATTGTCGGAAAAAA
>Ga0126342_10011565_pt1 | contig 15757 bp, 15 predicted proteins | sample Cyp1metagenome_FD_92528 | JGI IMG/M metagenome (GOLD analysis project Ga0126342, IMG submission 92528) | Coral microbial communities from Lord Howe Island, Old Settlement Bay, Australia - Cyphastrea 1 metagenome | ecosystem: Host-associated > Invertebrates > Cnidaria > Coral ...
ATCTTATCAAAAGGACCTCTGAGCTCACTCTCTGTGCCAATGCTAGTGAGCCGCGTGGTAGAAAAAGTGAACAAGGACAATGATAGACTTAGACTTAGACCTTAGACTTAACATATTTTTTTTAAAAAAATGCCAGCAAATAAAACAAATTGCTTAATGGACGGCCAGAATTGTGATTTGGGGGATTGCTTATTTTTGGGCTTACCACATCAACCATTATCAACTTATCAGCCAATCATTATCTGGTTGGTGGTATACCTGCCCCTCTGAAAAATATGACTTCGTCAGTTGGGATTATTGTTCCCAATATATGGAAAGTCATAAAAGCCATCTTCCAAACCACCAACCAGTTGTCCCTCTGGTTATTTAACATAGCCATGGGAAATGACCCATGTATAGATTGTTTACCTATTAAAAATGGTGATTTTCCATGGCTACGTTAAATAACCACAGGGTATCCCGGTCCCATTATATTTAAACTTGTGGTGGTTACTCGCCTACTTTGAGGGTGCCCCGAAGGAAACATTTTTTTGTTTCGCCATCGTTTTCTCGTCTCGCCTTCCGCGTCGGCGCGCTCACCGTGCTCAGTGGCCCGAGGTCCAGGTGGCAAGCTCCTTAAGCAGAAAATCATGTGAGATGTTGTTAAAATATGTTAAAATCACTATAAATCACTGTATTTGCTAAGGAACATCTGAAAAAAACGTTTTTACACAATGGTTTTCCGCAGCAAATCGATTGATATAATGGGTTTCCGGCGTTTCCGGTGAACATTTTCCCTTCAACCAATCCAATGAACCCAATGAAAATGAAGCCTCCTACCTTGGTCCAAACCTGCCCTGAATTAGATGCCAAGGGGCGCTGAATGTTGCCTCCCTGGTCGCACCGCCTCACGGTAGAATTCAGCTTCCGGCATAATGCGTTCGCCTGACATGCAGTGGATGATGGGGTTTCTGCCATGGTGTTTCGGCCTCAAAGAAATGGATGCGTACTGAGTTCCAGTGGATGAAATCCATAAGGCCTTGACTTCAGACAGGTTTTGGTATTTGGTAGCACCATGTGGAAGTGGGGATAGTTGGGTTGATAAATGCCCAACGCAATGGTTGCAACCACAAAAAGGCAGGATACTATGGCTATGTGCCCACCTAGTATCTCTGGCTACATAAGTTGTAACAAATCACCAGCTTGATTTAACGTGATTTTGGGATCATTCCCTTAGCTGATCATCATCGACAGTGATGTCAAGGTGAAGTGGATATACTTCAGCCACATGTTTGATTGGTCATATCCAATTTTATTCCCATCCCGGCTGGTCTTACAGCATACCTGGCCTGGAAGGAATATATTGTGTTATATCATCACCCAATATAGCCTCCGCTAAGTATATATTGTAATTTGTAATTATGGTTGTGTCCGATCTTGGGGGTGCAGTTCCAGTTATATATAAGTGGTTAATCATGGTTATATAACCATGGAAAGATGGGGCCCCATATCCAAACCAATGCGTGTGATTCGTTTTTACCATGGTTCTACCCACTAATAACCCCTAAGTTGTACCCCCCAAGTAAGTTATATATCCCATGATATCCCATGAAAATCCCATGAAAATCTTCGAATCCCCATGACAATCCCATAGTTTTCATTAAAAATCCCGACTTCTCGCAGCCCCAGCGACGTCCGTGTTTCCGCCGTCGCAGCAACTGCTCCATCCGCGCCCGGCGCTGCAGCTGCGAGGGAGGTGCAAGCGGCGAGGGTGGCTTCGCATCCAGCTCTGCCGGCCTGGAAACGCCCCAGGATGTTTCTGTTGGGTTTCTCAAGTTTCTCTATGGTAACTGTAAAATATACTCTATAGTGAATACCCTATAGAAAGAGGGTGAATATATTTTATTCTATTTCGGGTTGGCTATAGCCTGTTGAATATTTACGTTATCTTAGACTTACAACATGTGAGGTTGCTAAAATCATCTAAAATCCAATGGCATTATGCCAGACCAATGCAAAAATCAGTTCCGCTTCTGGGTTTTCCCCTGGTTTCCCCCACCTTGGCACTGCCGCGTTGCGCACGGGCCGCACGTCGTCGTTTTCCGGCGTCGGGGTCTCTGTGGCCGGCGAGGCGGGTGGATCGGAGCGCAGCACCAGGCCTGGCAAGCGAAGGGAAGCATAGCTACTTGGTGGTTCTTCCTATATCATCTCTCTCTCTCTCTCTCTCTGTCTGTCTGTCTGTCTTTCTTTCTTTCTTTCTTTCCTCCTTTCTTTCTTTCTTTCTTTCTTTCTTTCTATATATTATATATATATTTATGTTGTATATCTGTGTAAGCATGTGAAATATGAATGAAACATCATCCCTATTATTATTGTTTTTATGTTTATTACTATTTTTGTTAATATTATTCTTTTTTTCTTATGTTTATTTTATTACTACTATTACTAAATATATATATATACCAGTACCAGTAGTACTGCGCAAGGCAGTGGCGCAAGTTTCAAGGATAGGACACTATAGGATGCAGGGATGGCAGCGCGAAACCACTGATGGACCGAAAGGTGGTTGGAGTTGTGCTTTTTGGAGTGGTTGCAATGGTTGCAGTGGTCACCTCACTCACATCTCCTGGATGTAGTGTGGTGTGGTGTAGTGCAGTAGTTGTAGCTGTAGTGGGGTTGATGTTGTTGAAGTTGTAATGTTGTAGTTGTAGCTGTGGTTGCAGTTGTAGCTGTAGTTGTAGTTGTAGTATAGTCGAAGTGTGGTTGAAGTTATAATTGTTTTAATTGTAGTAAATGTAGTAGCTGCAATAGTTGTAGGAGTTGTAGTTTTAGTTGCACATGTAGTTGTAGTGCAGGTGTAGTGTAGTTTTAGTTGTAGCTGTAGTGTAGTGTCATGGTAATTGTTCTTGTAGTAGTGTAGTTGAAGTTGTAGCTGAAGTGTAGTTGTAGTGTAGCTTGTAGCGTGGTGTAGTGCAGTTGCAGTTGTCTATCTATCTGCTATCTGTCTATGTATATATCTGTTTATCTATCTACCTGTCTGCCTGTCTGTCTGCCTATCTATCTATCTATCTATCTAGCTATTTTTCCTCAGTTTTTGAACTTCACAACATCGAAAACGCAGCAATTCTCCGAGGTTACCTCAATGTTTTCAGTTGACAACACCAGAAACGAAGCAATTCTGCGAGACTTCCTCAATTTTTGAAGTTGAGAACACCAGAAACGAAGCAATTCTGCAAGACTTCCTTCAAAAATGGAACGTTGGGTTTATGTCAACCAGACCATAGCTTATTCTACCTTTTTTAAAAATCGAAAAAAAAAGTGACAAAAGCAACAGCAAGAAGGAAAAACCACAAAGCACATCAGCAAAATCAAAAAAAACACAAAAGCAAAATAAAAGGGGAACAAAAGGGAAAAAAAGGAAAGTCAAAAAGGGGAAAAAATGGACTTGTCCATTTGCATTTTTTTTGCATTTAGTTAATTTAGTTTGTTTTCGATTTGCTTTTTTTGTGCTCTTATTTTGTTGTTTTTTGGCTTTTTTCCAGGCAAAAAGAAAAAAGCAAAATAACAGCAAAACAAAAGCACATCGAGAAAGCAAAATAAATGCAAATTGACAAATCCACTTTTTCCCAAATGTTTTTTTCCCTTTTTGACGTTCCTTTTTCTCCTCCTTTATTTTGCTTCCGTTTTTTTTTTTCAGTTTTGAAGTTTTGCCTTTTGATTTTCCATGTGTTTTCCTTTTTTGGTATTTTTTTCAAGTTTAAAAATCATTAGAAGAAGCTATAGAGGTCAACATAACGTTGGGTGCGGAGCTGACGGCCTCGTACCATTGTGTTTTGCGATTTTTCCACTGCATCTGTCTAAAGTACTGTGCCTGCCATGCAGGCATAAGTGATGCCAGGTCACACGAAGTGCTGCACCTGCCACGCAAAATTCAAGATCTCATATTCCAAAATGCAACCCCTCTCAGGAAATCTCCGCATTGATCTCCTAACACATCTAACTCATGTGTCTTTTGTATTGCGCCTGCCACGCGAAATGCATCTTTGCAGATCCTCTTTAAATGTCCCACGCCTGCCATCGTTTTTGAAAATGCTACAAAACCCTCACGATTTTCTCACTTTTGACAAGGTGCACAGCCTGCCACGCAAAACGGCATCTGAACGTCAAAAAGGGGCCCGTACCGTACCCTTCATTTTTTTGCACTTTTTGACTTCGACATGTGCTTCGCGCCACAACGGCGTGCACCTTTTCGACATCTCAACTTCCAAAAGTGCTCCGAGAATAGTGTGCTTTGTACATTTTGACTTGGAAATGTGCTTCGCGCCACAACGGCGCGCAACTTTTCATCTCTGAGTCTGACCACATGGCTCCGCACCCGCCGCTTTAGCGAGCCTACTTTTCGACCCTCCGGCGCCACAAATCATTGCTCCTTCTTTCTTCTCACTCTTTCTATTCTCTGATCTTCTCTCTTCGGCTCTTCTCCTCTCTGACTCTTCCCACCTCTAATTTCCATCTGCCCATATTGTCGGAAGTTTGACTTCTAAACTTCCTTCGGTTATATAAGATACATATGTATATATATATATATATACGTAAGTATATATATACGTAAGTATATATATGTGTGTGTGTGAATGTATATATATATATATATGTGTTTATGTGTGTATGTGTGTAAAAATGTAGAATAACATGGAAAATTGAAATTATTAGCTATTACCCATTTCAATTGAAACACAAAGTTGAAATGCACACATACATGTAATATCATGACAATGTAAATGATTGTAGATTAGTGTTTCATATGCTTTCAACATAGCTATCAGTTGTAGAGGCTGGTGGCTACCCCTTGGAATGTCGTGAGCCCCTATCGCCATCGTCCCAGCGTCGTTTCGGCAGGGGAGGCACCGCTGAAGCTTTCCTGCGGCAACAGAAAAACCAGCGATTCTTCCATGGTTTTACCTCTTTTTTTTGCTGCAAATGTTTTTGGGGCTTTCCTGGAAAAAAAAACTACAGCATCCAATTTTTGGGGTATCTCTCTCTCTCTCTCTCTCTCTCCATCGCCATCTGGTTAAAAATTGGTAAGGGGGGTTCCAATTTCATGAAACCCATCCGTTTTGGTGCTGCTCCATCTCTTCAGCCAGTCCCCGGCCAACAGCGGTCCCAGGCCGCCTTGTTGGCATCCGCTGTGCCAAGGTCTGAGGCCGCTCGGGCGCGTCCTCCGGATCTACCTGGATCTGGGGCGGCACCAGCTGAGTCGTCACGTCCATCTCCTCACCCGCCTTCGACACCATGGGGAACCCAGGGGGAACCCCCAACCCTTTAGGGGCAGAAAGGTCTGGATGATGAAGAAAATGAAATCTTTTGGACTGAATATGGGATGTTTCAAATGTTTTTGTGAAACACGGTTGATTTTTGCTATGGGTTAATCCATTGGGCATTATGATAGTAATAGTAAATTATTGTAAAGCATCAATTTTGCGGTCCAAGATGGTCCAAACATTTCCACACCCATTTATCGCCAGAGGATTTTGTTGATTGGAGAATCCTATGTAGTAAATATATTTGGCCTCTAAACCGCTCCTTTCGCTTGATGCATCCTACTTCCTCCATTTTTCTTCCTCAACTTCATCCAAGGGAGTTCAACCATTATTTACGCACCGGGTGATGTGTTCAATCATTTAACATCGCCCAAAATCAGCACATTTACAAAGAAAATCACATCAAATTCCCGATATTTCATGGAAATGTCATGGACATGTCCCGAAAATTCCAGCATTTTATGGGCATTTCATGCCCGGAACCAGTGGTTGTTTCCTGTTTCTTCCCATCCCATCCTTTTGCCTCCAGCTGTGGCAGGGGCTCCACAGGCGGCCATGACGACGGCGACGCCGAGGACGTCGTTTGGACCAGGGCGCCGCTGCTGAGATCGACCTTGGGGATGGCTTCCGGGGGGGAAGACGACCTTGGGAAAATGCCATGGTTCCTTGGCGGATCAAAAACATTCAAAATCCAATGGCCTTAGTGACCTTGGAAAATTTAAAGGTCTTGGTTGAAAAAAAAATGGTTGCAACATTATATTGGTCTTGGCTGATGGGGTACTTGGGTTAGGTTTCGAACATTTTCCTACTAGACTCTTGGGATGGTGAAATCTTAGATTCAATGGTGGGAAAGCAGGACGTTTTTTGCATCGAAATAAAGCGGCTTCCCGTAAATATCATTCAACAGATTAATGATGCCGAGCGCATTAAAGCATGCTACATGGTGCCAACATGGGATGTAAGAGACATGACATAAGGCGGTTGGGAACTAGGCCAACTACGGATTGTAGTGAACATATGATGGTAAATACATCATGATGCATCTACAGTTGAATGGGGCTGAACATATCTAAAATCAATCCGGCCATGTGACGGAATCAAGCAGATTCCAACAGGGATCTGTGTCACACGTTTCTTTCCATACCCCTCCTCCAATAAACCAACATCAATATATAATCATGGAAAACCCGTCGTTTTCGCTGGAGCTTTCACATGTGTATTTTTCCCCACATCAACTACCTTTGCTGACCACGGGCATGGGTCAATACCATTCAATACCACCAATGTGGGTAAAACAATAATAAACCATGCCCCAGTCATCACCATTTTTATAGGTGGCATGTTTTCCTTTCCCAGTCATGGGTGGTAAACATGGCATTGTTTTACCCGCATTAGCATTCTTTAGGGGATAAACACCCAGTCCACCCATCCCATTGACCGTTACAGTGTGAACTGCATGGTACCGCTATGGATAGCTGCCCCAATCTCAGATTTCCAGGTTTCCCACTTTTCTACCGCTGTGTGTCTGGAAATTGGATACTGATTAACATCATCCCATTATTGGGGCAACTCATGATTCACATGAAATCTGACATGCTAGAGTTTAATGGGAAAATCATGATTAACATCAAATTTATTGGGTTTTTTCATGGTTTTCCGCGGTTTTCCCATGGTTTTCCCTTACAGCAAACGTTCTTCAACAACGGCCTGCGGTGCTTCGTAGCTCCACTCGTCCCGCATCCAGGCGTAGCTCAGATGCTCGACGCCCCGTCCTGTCGTAGGAAGAAGTTGGAATATGTTGGAAGAGGTTGGAATGTACCAAGTACCCCCTGGTAAATTAACATAGACCCTGAAAATCACCAATTTTTAATGGAAACTAGTCTTCCAGGGTCTATGTTAATTTACCAGAGGGTATACCAAAAATCCATGGATTTAGATTTAGATTCGTTAGATTTAGATTTAGCTTCAGTGACCAGGGATGTTTTTGAGAAGACGCCATGGTTTTTTATCATTGAAAATCATGTTTGAAAGGGAAAATCAGGGACGGGTTCCACATGGTTCCACCGTGGCACCTTTCATCAACAAACGCTTTTGGTGGGTTTAAAAGTGGCCCTCCCATGTCGGAGCAAAGTGATGACCGACAATTCAACAGATTTGGGGTAAGATTGGGGGCGATGTTCAGCAACACCCGATATGGAAAATGTAGCTGACACTGACACAGTTACACAGCATGTGGAACATGTTCAATATCATGTGGAAATGTTCAAAATCTGAAATTGACAGAGTCTGGATTTCCACAGCCCGTACAATGCTATCACTTTAGAAAGTGACGTTGATGCCAGCCCTATCCTCTTGACGCCCAAACTCATGTAGTAGTCAGCAATGAGTGAGTCGAGTGAGTAGAATGTACCCATCTTGCATGTCAATCTATCTCAATACAGTAATTTTACATTATAATCTATAATTATATATAAAACCAATTTAATCGCATGACTAGCCGATGATTTTTTGCGCCGGATGACGAGGAATTCCTTGGAGGCTCCAGATTCAGTATGAGAAAACACGGATGTATTGACCATGGGGCCCATATTGGATACCCTGCAAGAAGTTTTATTTTCAGCTGGTTGACACACGCATATATATATATGCAAATATATATGCATATATATATCCTTATAATTATGAGTCCGTACATAGCGTACTTGTGACTGAGGTTTGCAATACAAAAGCAAGGTTTACCCAGTGACCACCAAGGCAAATTTTGGCTCCAGCAGGGCAGGGAGACATCTTGATGCAAACATCCAGGTTGTGCATATGGAATAGCCATGCAGCCATGCTTGGCATGTTGCATGCACAGTGCACATCTCGAAGATCTCACGTCTCGGAGATGTTTTGGGAAATTGGCCCAATAGGGCGTCCGAGACTTGGGGATGCCAAAACGAACGGTTCGATCAAACAACACGTGAAGACTAACGGCTGATGTTTCTGGGCCTCCCCAAGTTGAAGCCTATCATTCAGGGCTGAAAAAACCTAAAAGAAATTTGCAAGGCCAACGATTAAGCCCCACGCACTAATCGTTGCAGTTGAGGAGAGGTCCGTGGTCGACGTACCCAAAGCCTGCCGCAAAACAGCTGAAAAGGGTCCATGTGAAACGAACAACAACCCAGGATGTTAGTCTGGGAATCTGCTAAAGTTGGGTATATATACATATACCATATATACGCTACAATTAGGTTATTGAATATGCATATACAAACATTCAGATCTAAGATTTAAGATGACGTAAGTTTGTTTCCGGACATGAGTCTAACCTAGTGAGGTACCTACAACGCCCAAAAAACGGAGATGGCACATAACCGGGATGCCAAAGCACTATGGCCTATAGAGTAAACCCCAATATGTCCAATTCGATCATCCTTTGGCTCGTGTCTTGCAGTTCGAGTCCCTAAAGCATCCTCTGGTGATGGACTAAATAAACATTGTTATTAACAGTATAAAAATCCTTTGTTTACAGATGTTTTTTTCTCCACCGATGTTGCAGCAGCAAAGTACGTAAACCCTAGTTAAATCACAATTTTGTTGGTTAAAGTTAAACCGTTCAACCGCGTTGAACCACAATCTTCTTGCTAAGAGCCAACCCCTACAGTAACAAATTCCAGCTGGTGAAATCCCCATGTTTCATAGCTCTAAACCATGCTGAACTCTCCCCATTTCCCCGTGCCTCAGCCACGGTGCTGGAGCTCCCCGTTGTGCTCGTCACTACCTCCGCACCGCCGCTGGTGTCGCCGGTGCTGCCGCTGCTGGTGCTGCTGGTGCCGCACTCGCCCAGGCTGCGTAGGGCGCCATGGCCGTTCTCGGTGGCGATCTTCCAAGCAGCGGCAAAGCTCGTCACCCAAGCGGACTCGTCGTTCTGAGCCAGGACGTACCATTGGGGGGTAGTCTGGGGGTCTATCTATCGATATCTCTCTCTCTCTCTCTATCTCTCTCTCTCTCTATATATATCTATTTATCTATCTATCTATCTATCTATCTAATATCCTGAGGAAATTTGAAGGATTTTGATGGGATACAGATTTTTATATTGGAGATGAAGGTATATATAATGGGGGATAATATGGAGAAATTTGGAAGATTATGATAGAGATGTTGAAGGAGATGGAGGTATAATGTGGTGCACCCCAAGACCCACTTAAACTACTTACCAACTTAGCTCAGTTGGGAGCACCACCTGGATGGGGTTTAGATAGTTTGGACGGTTGTTGGCCAGGGTTTGTTATGTTTTATTGTATGTTGTTTATTGCGGGGAGTATGGTAGGTAGGTGGAGACAAAATCAACTGGTTTGCTAGATAATCTGTTGATTGCTTCACCAATGATATACTTGGATGGGATGGGGTGCAAAAAAGGAACTGACAACTGGGTGGCACCACTTTGTGTATGACTTTGTGGGGAGTCTTAAGGCAATGCTCTGGAAGTCACAACAGCTGTAAGACCTTGACAAGGATATATCAAAAAGGCATACCGTTACACCGTTGGAAGTGCACACAAACTGAATAAATGAATAAAACTCATTTAAACGCTAGATTTTCATAGATTTTCCCTGTTCTGATCCTTTTGGCATTCTCTTGCTGTGAACCTGTCTCTTGGGAGGGTTCTATAGAAAGTGTGCCCCATGGCCACCTGAAATGCCCAAGTGGCCGCAAAACTGAGAACCGCAGCCGCTGCGGGTCCGTTGGGATTGCGTGGATCCCCGCAATCATTGTTCTCGTTTCCGCAGCAACGATCTCGTTCGTCCTTAGTGATGACACTGGTGTCAGTGGAACATTGCCTGTACGGTACCGAACTATATAGAATCAGAAAAATCAGTTTTTAAACATGAACACATGTCGACATTAGTACGGCCCAGTGGCCCAGTACTGAGAACGCAAATGTTGAATACTGTGCGAGCCAACAGATTTGGTGCGTCAGTGCTTCTGCCAGGTTACTGACAAACTCAAACAGGCACACACACACACACACAACGAACAGCAGCCGCCACTACCAAGCAAAGAAACGCAAGTGATGTTATCAAGAACATCAGGGACAGCAGGAACAACATGAACGACAGCAGAAGCAGCAAGAACAACCACAACAACAGCAGCAGCAACAACAAGAACAAGAACAAGCACAAGAACACCAAAAACAAACGGAAACTATTGCTAGTGTTTCTATTTGTACTAAGTCTGCGATTGTTACAGTTCGCTACTCCTGCTATTAATGTTACTATTATACCGTAACTGCTACTGCGACTCCTACAGCCGCCTGCTGCTGAGCGACCCCCAATCTTCCCCCTGCACGGCCTCCGCAGTAGACTCCACCGTTGCTGCTGATGGCAGCAGAGATGCGATCTGACGTTACCCAGCCACAGCATTGATGCTCGTGTGCCAGCACTGGCGTGCCTTCAAGGTGGGTGAACTGGAAGCTTTTGATGGGAAAATATTGCGGAGTTCACAAATCATGTTTCTGGGTAAATTATAGTTTAATTCACTAACCTGTAATAAGGATTCTTAAGGCTATAGTTGGATAAATCCCCTTATTCACCATCATTACAGTGAGGTCGTAGTGAGGTCGCTAGAATTTACATGAATTTACCAGATGTTTGTTGTTTTACAAGCCCATCAAACTATAGCTTTATAGTTATAATCACCATAAACCACAACTAACCTAGTTGTAAACCAAGAAAATTATCAGGAATAAAACGTAGATGGTTTTTGAGAGGGAAGGCGGTGTCAGCAAGAAAATGTCACCCTGAAGTGCCTGAGAAATTTGTGTCAGTAATGGGTGCCACTAAGCTTCAATTATATATATATAGATGCTTTGCGAAGGATTCGCTGGGGGGCTTCTTGAAAGAAGAATCCTGCTATAAGCTCACAAGTGCTCGCACTAGCTGACACGAAAAGCATGGTAATTAAATTCATCAGCCTGCGAATCGATATAGGCAAAATAGTTATATAGATCAAACACCATGCCATGATGTAGTCAAAACATTGCTACACTGCCTGCGCTACGGCTTAATTTTGGAGACATTTGTTGGAATAGGTCGGAAACCCATCGTTTTTTTTTCCGGGAAACTGAGGAAACACCGGGCATCATTTGTTTGGAAGATAATGACAATGTATGCAATTATATCCTGTCCCTATGTAGTTCAAAAACGTGACATAAATTGAGAAGAATCATGTACCACAGAAACTCGGTGACAGTTGTCGGAAATACCGCAACAAAACGTTTTCTGAACCGTGACCTCTGTAGGGTTGGCCCCTCATGATATTAATTCCCGTTAATCTTTCTCAGAAACATTATCATGTCCATCGCATTTATCCAACAATCGTGCTTACCGCAAATGTTGCCACAATATGCCACAATCCAATTACTGACATCCAATAAGTTAAATAATGCCTCATTGAAAAAAATGAAAAAAACGGGCTTTGCCATAGATGTCAGGAAATAGACCTTAAAACATCTTAAAACGTTTGATATTCACAGGGCGTAGTGCAAGTTTCACAGAGGAATCCCAATCGGAGCAGTGTCACAGCAGTCCAAGGTACCACCAGGACCTCGAGGTCCTTCCATTTCACTAAAGGCCAGGCACATATCAGTGTTTAACATCATCCTCAGTCGGAGGGCCCATTGAGGGCCCATGGATTCACCCTGTGTTTCTGGGATGAGTTTAGCCAGAATGGGGTAGTCTACTTAGATTACTAACATTGAGATTCACCCAGTAGATTCGTAACTACATTGAACGCGTTTGCTAATCCAAGTAGTTACTAAGGATGACGTGGGATGACCCTGTTAGGGGACTCAGTGGTATGATACCCCAAGTGAAGGACTGTGTGAAGGATCTGGAGGTAACTAACTATGGGGCTAGCGATGCTATTCCCAGCAGATTTCCCGTAAATAAAACGCTCACGGATGGTCTATGTATGGTCCATCAAACCGGATGTGCCGCAACAAGGTACAATATGGTATGCTCACTTCATATACTCAATATACTGTACTACTTCATACTACTTCCTATAGGTCCATCTTCCCAAGTTTGGAACTTGAAACCAAAGATTTGGTCGGTTCTGGCCTGATTCTTCGATTTATAGCGCTGCCATTTTGAGCGGTCTCCACCAGCCAGGTGGATGTTCCAGGAATGAAAAATCGAGCATCAGTGTCTGATGCTTAACTACCCAATCCAGGTTTCCTGCCAGGTCCTCAGGTGGTGCCCCATATACTGATCATATCTTATCATACTTTGCTAAGTTGGTTTATAAGTAGCTATAACTAGCTGAATTCCTCATTCCATGGTTTATGGTAAACATATATTAATATGTCTATACTTAATGATCTACTTAATGGGATTCATCAACCAACGGACATACTCTCCGGCAAACTAACATAGCTATAGAAAATCATCACTTTTAATAGGTAAATCAACTATAACTGGGACATTTTCCACGGCTATGTTGGTTTTACTGGGGGCACCGTCCATTGTGATCCATAAATGGATCATGGACCCACCAGATTTGCGTGTCTCGGTCGAAGTTCTCGTGGCCATCCACGCTGGTATCTCTGCCAGTGTCGCTGCGCTCCTGGATGTGACGGGGAGCGAAGGGAGAGGATGGTGATTGAACTAACAATAATGGTAGATAGGGTAATGGGAATATAATTGTATATTACATACTGTAACTACCAATATAATATCTATGGGATATAGAATAGATAGTGGGTAATGGGAATATCATTAGTATATTATCTTATAACTGCCAATATAATATACATGATTGTGGTCATCCATCCCATGGTCACCCATCCCACGGAATGGGAAATGAATGGATTGACTGATTGACTATTTCTTCCCATCCCCCAAGGACTGGCAATATAATCACGTTGGTGGTATACCAAGGACTGGCAATATAATCACGTTGGTGGTATACCTACCCCTCTGAAAAATATGATTTCGTCAGTTGGGATGATTATTCCCAAAATATGGAACAATAAAATTCCATGGTTCCAAACCACCAACCAGTACTGCAACGTTTGACCATGACACATATGCATGTGCCAATGAGGTTGTTTGATGGGAGGATCATGTGATTTCGACTGGAGATAGGTCTGATCTCAGCCCCGGATCCTTAAACCCCTTGGGCTGCTTGATTGGGGAGAGGGTGCCAGTTTCGTAACATTGTTTTTCACGTTTTTTTCGAGGAACCTCCTTATTGCTCAACGAGAATTTATTCATTGTTTACATTTACATGCACCTTGACCTTCCGAAAAGAATCTGTGCATTTGTTGAAATGACTATGAGCAGCACACACAGCTGGCATGCATCCTGAAAACTAACATGTACGTAGGACAGAAACATGCCGAGACCTCTCGCAAGCACAATCTATCGTTCAGTTGACCACAGAACTTTCGAATAAAGCACTTGGAGCACACACCCAAAATGCTTAATCCCTTCCCCGAAAGCACAAAATAGCCACCACAAGCCGCAAGATTGGTAGTGGTCGTACTCAACTCATTGTGTTTCCTTTGTATGACCGGGATGAGATCAATAAACTTAAGACGCAGACAGGATTCAGATGCCGATGTTGCAGCCAAAAAAATGGAAGGATTTCACATCTCAAACAGATTGCTAGGCAAGCATCAAGAAATCATACTTGTTAAAACAACATAAAACAACTACCCTCTGGTAATTTGACAAAACCAAAAATGGCACATTTATAGATGAGTTATCCGTTGAAATTATCGAACATGTGTGATTGTCCATTGCTAACTGATAACATATCCGAGAGTAATACGAGCACGACGAGCATCATCTGCTCAAAGCATGAATGCCATCATCCCCTACAATGGGCACAAAGTTGTTGCACAAACAGCTTCATGGATCTTCATGCGCCCCTGTTGGCTGAAATGTGGGGCCACTCCCCGACCCCTAAAATCTGCTGAAATCTTAGGGCAAGCTTAGCATAGTCTCAATGGCCAGCTTCAGGACATGTTCGGGTGATTTGCCATGCCCTCTGCTAAACTAACATCACAATCTTTATAGGCAAATCATCTATAAATCGTTCATGTTCCATAACCATGTTAGTTTACTGGAGGGTAAACAGCATTGAACAACAATTTATGCTGCAATCAGCCAGCAAGACGGTCATCCGTGCATACCCTCCGGTAATCAAACGTGGCAATGGGAAATCCATCATAGATGAAGGCTGTAATGGGAACATCATCTATGAATGGGGTATTTTCCAGCCAGCCATGTTTGATTACCGAAAGGTACCCGTAGCTCAAGTATGATCCCAACTTGCAGCCGCATGGAATGTCTGGTCAATTTCTTTTTCGCCGATTCCCAGTTGAATCCCATCGCAAGATTTCATGCCCCCGCTCCCATTGGTCCCATTGGTTCTTGTTGACATTTCCCGAGATCGCTCGTTCCACTGTCCAACCCTTGGCCACCAAGGAAATGTAGTAGTTGTTGTTGAACCTCAATTTCGAATCCAAGAGAAAGTTGGATCACATAGCACTCAAATGGGGGACCATTGGGTACCCCAAAATGGATGGTGTTTAGCTAATGGAAAATCCTATCAAAATGATTTAAAATGCATGATTTGGGAGTAACACCATTTCAGGAAACCTCCAAATGATCTTAAATGAAGAGTTGCTTAGCCTTAGCCTTAGTTTTAATGAGGATGTAAATGGGAGGTACACACAACACGGGGAACACCAAGTATAAGCAACAAAACGTGGCGGTTTCTCTCAAATAGCCAGTTCAACCAAACAAAGCAATTGAACAATAGTGTCCCATGCACAAAACACTGGTTTAACCAACAGTTTCTCACAGGAAAAAAACACAACAAACAAAAATTTGAAACCCATTGCCACCTGAGATCATCGATGGGGATCCCCAGATATGGATTCAACCCTCTTTTGGAGGCCTTGGATGCTCAGCTTTGACAAACTTTAGAAACTTTAGAAGCCGTTTGAGAACACCATTTTTGACAAACGCAAGAAACCTTCGAAACCTTATGAAACCGCAAAATTTGTATAGCAGTAATATAATTAACAATAATATAATATAATATTATATAATATACCAAGAGCTTCAAAGACCCAAAAAAATTGTAGGTCCAGTGAAAATAACCTAGTTTTTTCGAGAAAAACCGGAAATTGTAAAGAACCCATGTTTTGGTTTTTGTTGGATTTGCACAGATTTGCCCAAATCGGGCGGACCTGTATCAAATCTCTCCTCATTACATGTAGCAATTTCATACTGACAACTTGTGAAATCTGTCAGACAGAACGCGCGATCGAAACAGAAGCAAGCGATATCAGACACGATGCGCGCATTCTCCACCAGCCGCAGTTGCCTCCTATGCTGCGAACTTTCCCTTCAGCGGGACTGGAGGTAGTCAAAAAGTCACAATGGATATGCATGGCA
>Ga0126342_10011566_pt1 | contig 15757 bp, 13 predicted proteins | sample Cyp1metagenome_FD_92528 | JGI IMG/M metagenome (GOLD analysis project Ga0126342, IMG submission 92528) | Coral microbial communities from Lord Howe Island, Old Settlement Bay, Australia - Cyphastrea 1 metagenome | ecosystem: Host-associated > Invertebrates > Cnidaria > Coral ...
AGGCAGCTGGTTCCTCTCCAGCAGGAAATGCAGCCGTGAGAGAGTACGGCAGCTGGCGCAAGGGTTGCCAATGAAATTCCGGCAACCACTACACAGCATGAGCTTAAGCCCAAACACTATAGACTATAGAGAAACAACTTCAGCAACATCTTTACACCCGGGACGGAGGTACATGCATACATACATAATTACTATATATGTTTATTTCTTTTGGGCTCCTCCCTCCTCCAAAACTCCAACTTCTCTCAGGGTGATTCCTAACATCTCCATAGATATAAGAGATGTCCCGGGATCCCCAGAGTTGGTGAGCCCTGGAGATCCCAAGAGATTCCCCTAGAGATACCCAGAGATCCCTAGAGATCCCCAGAAAGAAACAAAAGAATACTAAAAGTAGCCCTACTATACTGTTATATATAATATATACAGTATATATTATACAATATTATACACACTTTACATAATCAAAATCTATATGGAGGACTTGGATCATAACTCTATCCCTACTATACTGTTCTATATGCACTTTACAAAATCAGCATCTGTATGGAGGATTGGGAGCATAACTCCACCTCTACTATCCTGTTCCATATGCAATTTATAGAATCAAATACAATAAGAACTAAATAGCAGCAAATAGTTGAAGAGTACTGTAGGAGAAACAAAGCAAATAAAATGAAATACAAAAGACACATACAAACATGAGACTATAGATATAAACAACATAAACTGTCAAAAAAATGCCTATTTTACGTGGAAATTTGGGGTCCCTATTTGGTCACACTCTCGCAAAAAAAATATTCATCAATATATCCCCAATAGCCGATATCGATATGCCATTCCCTACAGCTCCAAACAGGGGCTTCACTTTCCCCAATTACAACTGCCATCTAAAGGGATCATCTCAAAAAAGACATGAAACCACCAACTACCCATGATTGTTGGTTAAATATGTACAAAAATGAAATTTATATATCATCGAATTCTATAGATGGTTTTTGCATGTGTTTGCCCGCTGTATCCTGGAACTAAACCTCATTGTGTTCTTCCGACTTCATCTTCTTCCTATAAGAAACATGTCTAAAACTCCGACAGCCAAATGCTGCCAACCTGGGCGAAAACCATCGAAAGTGTATCTGGTCAAAACGACTTAGACCAATGGGGGCGTATTAAAATGGGGGATCCCTAAAACATCCCAAAACCATATGTTTAAGTTTCAATACTAAAATGGTCTAATGGCTTGGATGATTTGGGGGTGCTCCTATTTTTCCAATAAGTTTAGAACCCCAAATGTTTACCCAAAAAAACGCCACAGCCTTCCACACTATACTCTCCTAGCTGAGGAAGCCATCCACGGTTCGCAACAGCCCAGTCACAGTGTTGAAACCCATCGTGGTGATGCTGGAACCTTCAGTGCGGGAATGATTCAAAATCCAAAATTGTTGGGAACGATTCTCAAACCAAAATGTTGATCTATGTTGATTCAAACAAAATGGAACCTCCAAAATTGAACGCATCTTTTCGGGATGCTTTGTGGAGATTTTTGTTGGGGGTCCACCATTGGGGCAGTGGGCGCCATTTTGGCAGCATTTTGTCAAACGCAGCTCACCAAGATGCCCCGTAACTTCAGGCTTTGCAAAGTATTGGGCAGCGGCACGTGGTCCAAAGCCTGGCTGAACTGATCGCAAAAACTCAAGCTCTGAAGGTTCTCTGGGAAAGTGACACACGCCAAAGGTTGATTAAACTCTTTTCCAAACGTCAGGCTTTGAAGATTGCTTGGGAAGGTGAAATCCTGCAAGCTCCGGTTGAACTTTGTGCCAAATGTCAAATGTCGAAGAGCGCTTGGCAACGTCACCCCCTCCAAGCTTTGATTGAACGCGTGCCCGAAAGTCAAGCTTTGAAGACTGCTTGGCCAGGTCACATTGTCCAAGCGTTGGTTGAATCCAAACTCAAAAGTTAAGCTTTGAAGATTACTTGGAAATGTCACCTTTTCCAGACTTTGGTTGAAGCCGCTTCCAAAGGTCAGGCTTTGAAGACTGGTGGGAAAGGTCACACGGTCCAAGCTCTGGTTGAATCTGCCCTGAAAAGTCAAGCTTCGAAGACTGCTGGGGAAGGTCACTCGGTCAAGGCTGAGGCTGAATCCACCACCAAAAGTCATGCTCTGAAGAGTGGCTGGAAATGTCACACTTTCCAGGCTTTGGTTAAACTCATAACCAAATGTCAAGCTTTGAAGGGTGTTTGGCCACATCACATGCTCCAAGTTCTTGTTGAAGCCAGTGCCAAAGGTCAAGTTTTGAAGCCTGCTTGGCAATGTCACCTCTTCCAGGTTCTGGTTAAGCGCAACATCAAATGTCAAATCCAGAAGACTGCTTGGCAATGTCACACGATCCAAGCTTTGGTTGAATGCAATGCCAAAAGTCAGGCTTTGAAGGTTCGTGGGGAAAGTCACTCGATCCAGGTTCTGGTTGAAGCCGCCCTTAAAAGTCAAGCTTCGAAGACTGCTTGGCAAAGCCACGCCATCAAGACTCTGGTTGAAGCCGCTTCCAAATGTCAATTCTTGAAGACAGCTGGGCAGAGTGACAGATTTCAAGCTCTGGTTGAAGCCGCCTCGAAAAGTCAAACTCTGAAGATTCACTGGGAACTTCACCATTACCAGACTTCGGTTGAAGGAGCCCCCAAATGTCAAAGTCTGAAGGCCGGTGGGAAAAGACACTTGATCCAAGCTCTGATTGAATACACCGCCAAGTGTCAAGTTTTGAAGTTTGACTGGAAACATCACGCTTTCGAGGCTCTGATTAAACCTATGACCGAAGGTAAGAGTCTGAAGAGCGGTTGGAAAACTTGTCTTGTCAAGGCTCTGATTAAACATTTCCCCAAATGTTAAGCTCTGAAGATTGCAGGGCAGGGTGACAGACTCCAAGCTTTGATTGAAGTTGTCACCAAATGTCAAGTTTCGAAGACTACTTGGTAAAGTCAAAGGTACCAAACTCTGATTGAATGCAAGACCAAAGGTCAAACTGTGAAGACTGCATGGAAGAGTGACGCCTTCCAAACTCCAGTTGAACCGGCGACCAAATGTCAAGTGTTGAAGCTTGTCAGGCAACATGACCCGATCCAGGCTCTGGTGGAAGGCGTCGCCCAAAAATAAGTTTTGAAGGTTTTGTGGTAGCGACACACGCTCCAAGCTCTGGTTGTATTCAGCACCAAAAGTCAAATCTTGAAGACTGCTTGGTAAGGTCACAGATTCTAAACTATGGTTGAACCAACGACCGAAAGTCAAACTTTGAAGGGTCTGGGGCAGATGATATAAAAACTGAGAAGATGTTGCACCGCTAAGATGTGTAACTCCCTCCAACACCAAATCCTGCTCCGAGAAGTGGTCGTCTGAGAAGTCTGAGAAGCGGGCAAACTGCCATGCAGCGTAGAGATTCAATGGATCCTGGGATTTTTGGAGCAACATTCGCATGTCGATTCCACATGTTTTTGGACAACATGCAAAACACATTGGAAAAAACAAAAAAAACACCTTTCGCTTCCAAGGATCATAGGTGCAGGACAACGTCGCAGTTTCACCCAGAATCCCTTGTTCTTGCAGGCTTTGGCCCAGCAGCAGCTTCGAGTGCAGATGGTGCAGGACGAGCTTTGCGCCTTTCTTCGTTGGAAGTTTTTCCAAGACCATCCGTCGCAGCTCATGGGCCATGATGGAGCTGGGAACCTTCAATGTCACGCCTTCACCAGTCAAGCACAGCACCTGGGGAAATTGGACAACCCGAGAAAGTGGTTTAAAACCACATGAGGCTTGTTCTTTGTTGGAAAAAACATGGGAAAACGCCAACATCCAATGGTCTAAAACATTCTAAAACCATCTATATAACACCTCATTTTCCCCATGAATTCTGGCCATTTGGGGCGAAATGCCCCCATTTTTTTGGACCTTTGCCCTACCTGAATCTCCATCAACTCAGGAAGCGTCAGACCATTGGAGCCATCCGCACCGGACGACATGGTCGGCTGACCCGCCCCTGGTAATGACTAACAGTTTGCTATTGAACATGGCCATAGAAATCGTGGATTTACCATGATTTACCCACTAATACACTAATAGCATGGTGATTTTCCATAGTTACGGAGCAGTTTACCAGAGGGTAATCGTGGACTCAACCCGCTCGCAGGTGATTTGAGTGGCAAAAGTACTACGAGTAATGGACATTGCCAAAGTGGGTGGTCCCCTATCGGTTGTGAAGGTCACAAATTTGAACATCCCATGTCCACTCCTTACTACTTTAGTTTTCTGCTAATTTTGTCGCTTACTCACATATTTTCGGATATGGGGGGTACAATTGACAATGGTACCATTGGGCTGGATTGGTACTGCCCACAATTGCCCACATTCCTGGATTTGTCGTTTAACCAGCCTTACTATATCTGGTCCCTTCGTTCCCCTGGTTCATAGATACATTCAGGCTATGATTCCATCATGCCCTATCAAAATGCAGTGAGACCATGCCTTTACCTTGAAATAGTGGGGCGTCCTGCAAATTGTAAGGCCTATTATAGCCTATTATATAACTTTAGCCAATTCCAGAAAAACAAAAGCAACTCCAATGGTCATATTGCTGCTTCTACACCCCATTAAAATATCCCATTATATCCCGTGCATGCCATTATATCCTATTAAGCCCATTATATCCCACTACTGGTATATCATATTACATCCTACTAACTGCTAGCTATATATCCTATTAATAAATATATAATCCATATTAATCCATTACATCCCGCTATACTCCGTTACTTTCTATTATATTCCATTAATTATATCCCATTAATAAAACTCCAATACATCATAGAGAATTCATGCCAGGTCACCATGGTGGCACCCCCGTTATGTTCGGTGCCCAGTAGCAGATCGTCTCAAGACTCTGCACGTCCAGACCTCCAACGACCTCGGTGGGGCTATGATTTGGGTGGTGAAGTACCGCAGGAAGGCTTTGGATCCATAGGAACCTATAGGGATTATGGACTTCTAGTCATGTCTAAGTAGTAAAGATTTAAGGAAAACAAAAACAGTTCCCTAGATGCAGTTCAGGAAAAGCAGTTGAGTTGACATGAGTTGGCCCATTGTTGGCTCCTCGTCATTTTTATCTGGGTCCGATTTTTGTGGGATTCAGTTGAGGTATCAGTTGGGATGAAATGGATTTGAGAATGATTGAGATCAATATGTGCTGAGTGTCCCAGCTCTTAACCCCGAAGGTTGAACCCCAGTGGAGTTTCCGTCATGGGCCTAGAACTACCATCGTTTTCGCGATTCTGAAGATCGCCCCGATACCCTCTGGGATTCACAAAGCTTGCTGGAAAATCCTCATTCAGAGCAGTTGCAGATTAATGTCAACTCCGGAATAATAAACCATGGTTTATTAATTAGGGGTACCCTCCAAATAGTCACAATGTGATACATACATGGTACCCCCCCAATTAAACAGCCTAGGGGTTTATTATTCCAGGATTGACATGATTTTCCCATTGGAACATTTAAACATCATTTTTTGGAGATTTCCCAGGCAGCCATGTTTGTTAATTTTGGAACATCTTCCTACAAGGCCTGACAAGGCACATGTTTGCAATCGCTGGCACCGTACCAATTGATCCCGCGCAGCCGAAATCTCTCGCCGCTCTGCGTCACCTGGGATTGATCAGTTGGAAATAAAGGATGTAATTGAGAATCATCATCTGGTTGGTGTTGAGCCACGCCGAAAAATATGAGTTCGTCAGTTGGGATTATTATTCCCAATATATATTAGGAAAAATAAAAAATGTTCCAAACCACCAACCAGTCATGATCGGATGGACCAGTACTGAGCCGATCACTTCACATAGTCAAAACCGCTCACAGTTCGTCCATCTTCATCCCCCCAATGATGATAATGATGCAGAAAATTCATGTTTAATTGACCTGACCTGAGCAATTCCCCCAGCCGTGGCAAGTGGTGCAATTGGTGGTCCGCGTGGCAATGTGCCTTCCCTTAGCGCTCAGGGGAAACTGCTTCAACCACTCCTCATCAATCGCCGCGGGCGCTAAAGGGGTCACAGTTGGCCAGGTATTCATGGCGGCAGTTCTCGTGGCCACAAAGGCACCTCTTGTCGGATCTTTTGCCACTGACTGCGCAATTCCGCCGTCGTCACGAAACTGCAACGGCGGCTTCGGCGGCTTCGGCTAGGGGTAGTTTTTCAGGATACACTATGGGATAATATAGTGGGAAATGAAGTGGGAAATGAAGCGGGATATCATAGAATTGGGATATAATGGACAATTAATCTACTTGAATATATGTACTTGAATAACAATAATCCATTGGTAAGATACCCTCGGGTAATGACTTACAGTGTGCGAACGGGACAAGCACCATTTTCCATAGGCAAATCATCAAACTGCACCCCAGGGGCCCTGGAAAATCCCATGATTTTCTATAGGTACAGGATGTAAATTCCAAAGCACATTTCATAGGAAATAACTAAGTCAAGGATAGGTAACAGATAAAACATGATAACATTTTCGGATAGCAAAACTGCTGACATGGTCGTTTCCCTCAATTGAAATCCCACGCCTCTGTCGCTGAAGACCCACTGTTTGCTGATTTTTTCAATCCAACATCTTCAAGCTAACGTTGTACTTACGGTGTTTAGATTTTAAAAAATAACATAACGACATGTGTTACATGTTTGTCAATCACACATCACACAAGTTTATCTGTTCTGTTCAAAGTTCATGAATGTTCACCATTATCATATAAAAATAACAATAATCATCACCACCATCATCATCCTTGTCATCATCAAGTTTGAGTTAGATTCAAATTTAAAACATATCATGTTCATTTTCCAATTGAATTATTACTATAATTATCGGAATCCATTGCAGCACTCGGGAAATGGCTGGATTAAAATTTGAACATGTTTTAATCTCCCAATAGAAAATTATAATTTGATTTGATGTTTTTTCCCCATTCCAGATTATTATTCACCATCATGTTCCCAGGGTTATCCCACTATTGATAGGACGTATAATCATCATAATCATCCCATGATGTCCCAGGATTATCCCATTTTCACTATCATGTTCCCATTATTATATTTACATTCTATTAATGATTGACTATTAACATTAACAATTAACACTATCAACATCTATCAACTCTCAGATTTAAAACATCTATTAACATCTATTAACACTAACATACACTAACTATTAACATCTAGTAATCTACTATTAACGATGAACCCCCTATCACCTTCCAAGTTGTCATCGCCTCCTCAAGGATGGATCGAGCCCCGGATCCGAGGCATCCCAGGCGTGACCTGGGACTCAGCAGAGATGAAAAATGCCAGCAGTGAAGGGGGGGAACATCAGAAAACCTGGGGAAAATGATGGGAAAATGATGGGAAAATGATGGGAAAATGATTTTCCCATCAGAAAACCTTGGAAAATAAATGATGGGCAAGGCAAATGATGCGAACATGATGGGAAGAACATGATGGGAACATGGTGGGAACATATAAAGACTTATATACGGTATATAGGAAGATGATGGGAACACTACGGGAAACATATATCCACAACAAATGGAAACACAATATGAACTATATGGAAGAAATAGTAGGGATATAATCAGAGAAAGTGCCTTTCTTCAAGTGGAAACGTTGTAGAACATATGGGGAACATCAACCAGAACTGTAATAAATGGATGGTTGCGCCAACAAAAAACTGGTGTTATGATGGATCACAATTCATGGATATGATATGACAGTACTGAGATATGGACCTTTGTATATCTAGATACTCAAACTACCCGTACATTTTGGTAAACATAATGGATTATCTGTAGATGGATGTGGATACGGAGGTTTCCTGTGGAAGCAAATATTCCAGATGTGCTTGATACAGGTAGGCTCATCCCAACGTCTCTGCATTGTCCTGTACTGTCCATGGTGCAGCCGTAGATGTGCCTACATGAATGAATCATTATTGTGTAAATGTAGGTATAGGATATGAATGATCTGGGTGTAGCTTTTGGCATTCTCAATGTACATCATAGAATAGAGCGATGCTCTGCATAATCTAGACATGGTTATTGATCCACATAATCAAAACGTGAGTATTGATTTACATGTCATACATGTATATATACCATATCAATCACTACAGCTCAACCTATAATCTCTGCTCCCTAATACTAAAACACCCCCCCAAATGCTAAACACGGTGATCTATTTTTATCATTAGGGGATATTTAGTATTAGGGTGCCCCTAATAATAAAACAAAAATAAAAAAACGATTTCAAAATTAATTAAATCCATGTTTAAAATCCTTCTAATATATTGCCAAAAATTGGATTTCGAAGCTTTCCCCCTAATAATAAAACAAAAAACCTTAATCAAATATATATATATAATTATATATATATATATAATAAATAAATCCCTTTTGAACATCCCTTTAAAATATTGGGAAAGATTGGATTTCCAAACTTTTCCCTAATATATAATGAAATTGAAACCTTTATTAAAAATAAAAATAAAAAGTATGAATTGATGGGACCCTAATAATAAACTTACGGGTTTCGTTCTATTTTTATTGACAGGGGGTACAAACCATTATTTCACCATCCTGTTCTCCTATTGATTTTCAATTACCACACTTGACAACCCAATTGTGAGCAACCCAAAAAATCTGAAAGTGGCAATCCACTCCTATTTTTATCGGGGGAGTTTCAGTAATAGGGAGGAGAGATTATTTGCATGATAATAGATATTAATTAATGTATATATAATACATATATATATATATTTAGTATTATGCTATATATATATATATTATATCACATATATTATACAGTATATAGTTACACATGTACAATGTACACACTGGACCAGCCACCATTTCGAGGGCCAAACTCATCAGAAAGCTCTCAGCAGTAACAAGGCCATTACATACCCTGGCAACAGTCAACAGCGTGGCGCTATGTGGCGCTCTCCATTTAGGAGATTTGTAAAATCAACCCGAGGGTTGGTGTAAGTCACTTCTCACTGGATTTCTGCTTCACAATGACCACAAAAGGGGTTGAACAGGTCGATGTCAGCAAGTAGATTTTGGAACTGGGGTATGCGGCCACAAATCTGAACTTACATAAACATCGTCAAACAATACCCAGGGAGACATCGTTAAACATGACCAGTCCATCGAAACACGCAGATCTCTGCCCTGCCTCTCCACCATTGCCACCAACTCTTCCTAGTCATCGCTAGGTTTTGGTAGGTTTCAAGCCACATCTTGGGTGGAAAAACTATGACAAAACATGTGCGCAATGAGAAAACTGCGAGTTTCAGGGTTTGAGGTTCTTCAGGGATTGGGTTTATACACGTGAAAAAACACAAGCATTGGGAGTTTGATGATTGGGATGAGAAACAACGCCAGTCTTGACTCTTTCCCAGTATTAGGATGCAGTTGGGGCAGTTGCGCCCTCTTGGGGAGGCCACAAACGCCCAGAATTCATCAGCGATTTGGTGATATCCCAGCCTGCTCATCAGGAATGCGTTGGAAGAGATTAGGCACCATCTGCGAACCTTCTGCAAACGCTGGATGATTTGGTTTGTCGAAACTTTGGCCGCGAAGGGCATAGTCTAGTCACTGAAAGAACCAGAACCAATGTTATTGTAAACCCGATGATAACCCTCACCCACTTCTGGATGTTTGATAAAGTTGTTGTGGATTCATTATTCCTTTTGCGACAGTACTTGAACCATGAACAAAACCAGGGCTGATGCCCACCTAACTCAGGAAAATCTGCAAGAAACACGGGTCTTTACCTTCAAATATATTCAAATATAGGTTTGCACTTTGCACTGCAGTTTTTGCTTTGAACCAATCCTGGGAGATGTGCACACTTCATTCAGTGGCCCTTTTCTGAGCTCCTTAATGAACCAGCAATGGTGCCACCCTGTCACAACCCGGCCACGCCTATGCACGAATGCCGCAGCAGAACTGCAGCATGGGCCTTGAAGAAAACTGGAGGTTTTAATGGGAAAATCATCTCTACAATGGGGGCTCCATTGCCATGTTTGATTGCCGGAGGTTAAGTCCAAAACATGGTGGAAGAACACACCCTCTAAAATTGTCATTTGAATTTCAGTTTGAACAGTGAAAATGATGATTCCACTAGACATTATTTAAAATGGGCACCTGTTTTTTTTTTAACATTTTGTCATTCTCATGTGTCAAACATTATTATCATTTAAATTAAACAAATCATTTAAATTAAACAAAACAAAATTCGGAAATGTGTATCATCCATTGGGCATGTTTCGATCACAAGTCATAGCCAAAAATCCATTTAAGAATTGTTTGAAAAACATGATAAGAAGCCGCAAGAAATTGGCTGAAATACAATAATCCACTAACCTGAACATAGCTGTTATCATCTGTTATCACTAATCAAGATATATTTATTGCTTTAACCCCTAAATTACCAATAGGTGGTCTAATCCCTATTCATAACCAATACTAGTCCCTATATGAATCCCTATTAACCAAATTCCTATCATCCTATAGTTTTGGTATAGTTTAATCCCTATTGACCATTTATTAGCCAATAATCCCTCTTACCCTCTGGTAATTTGTTACATAGCTATTGAAAATGATCATTTATCGTTGATTTACCTATTATAAATGGTGATTTTCCATAGCTATGTTAGTTTACCAAAGGGTAAATCCTATTAAAACAATCCCATCTGCAGCAGGTTCCCTGACGCTGCCGTGACCGAGCTCGATCAAGGACAAGGCATCGCCTCTCCGCGTTGGAGAGGCAATGGCAAGGACATGCTGTGACAATAAGAAGTCACAGGATTACCATCATGTTCCCCATAGATATGTGTAACTTATATATGTACGTATATATAATATATTATAATATATATATATATACATATTATATTATAATTATATGTTTTTTAGATATTCTTTTTGTATATGATTGTATAATCCATACTGACACAAGGTAAATTCCGGCAACTTATGGAAGATGCTTCATCTCAGGTGACCCCGCCTGCATTCCTCACAGACATGCAAAAAATGTGCCATAACAATCATAACAATCACGAATTTCCTACTGAACATCGCGCAATTCACCATACATACATAACATTCCATAAACAATCCATCAATATCTATAAAAAAATAATAAACATACATAACATATCCATAAAATTCCGTAAATATACATAACCCACCTGAAAACTTGTAGCTTTTTTTTGCTAGTGTACTTCCATCTCATCGACTCAGAGAGAAATCTCAGCTCTCGGCCTGTAGATATCCGATGACCTGCTGTTGGGAAAATCGGTGTTTCCCATGGGTGTTCCCATGGATGTTCCCATGAAATATGAGGGTAAACCATGGTAAACCTTAATTTTTCCCCATGAAAACCAATGACAAATGGGTGCTGGCGGAAAAGGATGATCTCGAAAAATAGGGCCTTGGTGACCCCAGCCTGAGGGGTCTGGAGCTTGCAAAGCTGAACCTGCATTCTGGATGAGTGAAGCAACTAAGGTGAATCTCTCAAGTTTGAGACATCCTGTGACATGCTGTGACATGCTATTCATACCAACATGACCTACTTGGATGAGCATCAAGAAGAAAATCTGTTCAACAGGTTTGGGAGGTGGACTGTCTTGGGACCCGAATCCACCTAAAATGACCAAAATCACAGTGCGTGTTTGAAAAGACAGCATTGGATTTAATTGTAGGGTTCCCAGTTCTGGGACGTTCCCCTATCAACACAATCTCAAGCTGAAACTGAACCTTTCTTCACCTTGTGAAAATGTTGTATCTTTCCCTTCTATGATGTGTCATTGTGACATAATAATAATAATAATAGCCTTAAAGAGACACGGCGAGCTTTCATTCCACTCTTTTTGACAGCTAGGTTAAAAAACAAATGACGGAAACCCCTCAAGTGTGATGGAAACAAAAAACGATTCCAGGGCAATTGTCAGCTAAAATCAAGTGGTCGGACTCTGGACTCTCATGCAACGAAAAGGGCCTAGTTGCCGCGACAGGGCATCGGCTTGCATTTGCTTGAAGACCTCCAGAGCCAGGTACGACAAAACCATGGGATTTCATAGGATTTCATTGACCTAAATCATCCATGGCCATTTCAGGTACCGACTTATTGGAGGCACCTACCATATATAAGGTGTATACGGGCTATGTAATTTCAATTGGGATTCTGTGATTTGATGATCGGATTCTACCAGTATGACAGGGGCTAGTTGCATCTCCTTGCAGAGGCACACATGATTATAACATATTATCATCATATTGGAATATGTCCACTGTAAATCGAGTTATAAACCATCTATAAATGGACCAAGATTTGCAATCTATACCATAGCTATGTGAAAAAAAATCGGTATACGTGGATGGGTTAAAACCTATTAAACTACTTATCTTTTGGGTAACTCACATCCATAAAAACCCGCTATTTTAGTACCATTTGTACCAGGCTTTTGACCCACAACAATATCGCTATGTTAAATATATCGGTATATCATTGATGATTATCATATCATTGATTGGATATCACTATTGACAAGTGGTAAACCATCATTATTGGTATATTATTGATGATTTACCATAACATCATTGTTGATATAATTATTATACCACATCATTATTGATGATTAACCTCTGGTAATTTACATAACATGGCTATGGATAATGGACCGTCCATAGATGTTTTACCTATTCAAGATGGTGATGTTCCATAGCTATGTTAGTTTACCAGATGGTATCATTCTTGGTGAGATTGCTATATATATATATCCACAATAATTATCAATCATTACTATATATTCCACTAATTCTATATCAACTATAATAATATGCTATATTCCACAATAATTAATTAGATATCATTCATGATATAATCCACTATCCACAATATATTCACACTAATCCCAACAAGGAAATTTCCACTATATATCCACTATATATACCCTCTGGTTATTTAACATAGCCATGGAATATCACCATTTTTACTAGGTAAACCATCTATAAATGGGCCATTTTCCATGGCTATGTTAAATAACCAGAGGGTATATATATATATGACATCCATTAACCAGGCCTCCAAGGCATGGCACAGCTCGCCGTGCCCCGCTATGGCCGCGAGCATCTCTGGCGTCTCGCCGTCGCCGTTGGCCGGCGGCAAAACGGAGCGGTCGCTGGCCTCGGGTGGAAATGATGGGAAAAATGCTTGGAACATATGGAAAAAAACATTGAGAAACACGGGAAAATATGGAACACATATGGAAAACTCTGGAGAAATCTGAGGAAATCAGAACATGATGGATCTAGTCTAGTAGAAACCGATGGCAACATTTTGTGAGTTTTCTGGAGGAAGAAGAATTAGAGAATATCATGATTATCATGGGGATAACTTGGAATATCATGGGGATAACCAGGATTTAGACCATCACAAATGCGGAGTGAATGATCAAACAAAGTGAATCATTAGAAATGAAATTATGCGACTACTGATTGATGTTCTCCATGGATTAAAAAAACACGTTTCTCTATATATAATCTATACTGATGCAAATTCATGCAAATAGGATGTGTATAGGATGTGTATAGAGAGAAGGATAAATACATGTAACTTAATACATTTGTCTGTATCTTTACGCAGTGAAACAAAAACCACATGTGATATGTGATAATCCAAGGTTGTATTAATGATGAAATTTGCTGGTTCCAATAATATCGAATTCAGTTGGGAGGTGGGTTCAACCCACCCATCCCAATCTTTATCCCCCCAAAAAAGTAGAAAAACCATGAACAACCTGTTATTTATGTTATTTGCCACCAAAATCAGCGGTTCTTTGTCTTCGGAACGCGACATGGGCTTTGTGGAGTCCACCTTCCATCGACATGGCCTGCATCCGGTCCAACAACATCAGCGACGTGAGCAGACTGCCATGGTCTGCCGCTTTGTGCAACGGCGTCTGCCCTGGTTGCCGCGGAATTTTGGGTAAGGTTTAGCCTATGGAAAAAATCCACCATTTTTCATGGGAAAATCCACTATTTCTATGGCCATTTTCAATAGCTATGTTAGTTTACCAGAGGGTAGATTTGGGAACTGGTGTTGAAAATAGATCTTACTGAATGGTTGAGGGTATGATTGAAACATGGAAGATACTTGTCAGTGGGTAGCTGCAAAGCAACAGCCCACAGTATTACATGAGCTTGGTGGTTTGTTGATCTCCTTCTAAAAGTTTAGCAGATTGACTTTAGTGAGATAAGTGGTAAACGCATCTATCATCATCTAACCATGTCTACCGTAATTTTAAATTAAAATCTAGATGCATGGCTGCAATCAAAATATAAAATATATAAGGTCCTCATCTGATTTACGATACTCCTCACAATAAAGTACGCCAAATCCCAACGCCAACCGTGTTTTGGGGCGGTTGTTTGAACTTATGTATTTATTTGGAATTAGGCACTTTGCAGGGTTCCAAAATGACACTTATGTAACTGTTGTATGTGTTTTCAATGAGGCAATTTGTTTGGCCTCAACTTTTATTTCAATGACAATGTTGTTTGAGGAGGTTTTTGTTCAATGAGATGTAGATATGATCCCAAATGGGAATCCAAATATGATCCTAGCAATCCAAATATGATCCTAGCACTCCATCTCCTCTCATATATATATATGGGGATGGGTCAAAACCCTGGTACCATTCGTGAACCCCAAAATAGCTGGGATTTATGGATGTTCATCCCACTAAAAATGTATCTATAGGTATTGACCCATACCCATATATATAATAGGAAAGTTTCAGCACCAGCCACACCAGCTATCTGAATTTCTGCGTGCCTTTGCGATCGGACACGCTTGGGTTGGCCTGGACATCTGACAAACAGCGATTCTTCACAGGTGATTGATTTGTTGGGCGCAGAAAGTGGCGAAGTTGATGTCGTACTAAGATCATTAGGGCTTGATGGTAGATCAGTATATCATGATCTAATACTGTTCAATACTGATATACTGATATATAAATATATATAATACACTGATATATATATATATATATCAATAATGATGTTACCATATAGATCATGATATACTGTATATCTGACTGCTTCAATGATGTTCAATGGATATAAACAAAAACATGTTGAGCGGCTTAAGAAGCGAATAAAAAGAAGCTCTTTGACTAGATAACTAGGCTTTATAGATGATAGTGGAAGATGTGTCCACCTCATCGCAAGGCTTCGCCGCCTTGTGCTGCAAGAGCATGTGAACCACTGAAACACCTCCCTCGGTCGCCGCCTTGGCAGCTACGGGAGGCGTTTCGGGATGCTACGGGTATGACATCAACAGGAACATCAACCTGCGCTACTTGGTGGATCATCCCACTTCCTAAGTAGATCTAAGTAGGTTGTAATGGCATGTAATGGCCAATTATAAGCAAATTAACCCGACTTATCCCACAGAAATAACCGGGGATATCACCTACTTAGTAAGCGTAGTAAGTGGGATGATCCACCTATGGCCAACCCTTGGGCGCCGCTGAGCATCCAGCCCCCAACAAAGTCGAGTTGTCAGAAGAGTCTCGCACCTCGGTTTGTCTGCATGGTTTGCCTTGAAGCTTTAGGTACCCTGGGGGACAACATACAACAAAAAAAAGGTAAAAACAAAAAAC
>Ga0126342_10011567_pt1:0-2500 | contig 15755 bp, 10 predicted proteins | sample Cyp1metagenome_FD_92528 | JGI IMG/M metagenome (GOLD analysis project Ga0126342, IMG submission 92528) | Coral microbial communities from Lord Howe Island, Old Settlement Bay, Australia - Cyphastrea 1 metagenome | ecosystem: Host-associated > Invertebrates > Cnidaria > Coral ...
AACGTTATCATCCCACCCCACCCCACCCCACCCCCCCACCCCACTGGAACATGAAAGAGAGAGGATTATCTTGCTCTGAGGATCGTTTTTTGCATTTCGTGGAAGCGCAATTTCGTGGTTCCCAGCATCAATGTGGGCGGATGACCGCTCTTTGTGCCCGGATGATGCGGTTTCTCTGTGCGCGGATGACTCGTTTGCAATGTGCGCAGACTCGCTTTCAATGTGCGCAGATGACGCGTTGACCGGTAAGTCATGTCACGATGCACCTGGCTGAAGTATCAATGATGACTTAAGTATCAATAGTGATGATTTAACTTTCCAAACATGGTGACTTAAGTATCAAAAATGATGAGTTCAGCCAACTAATGGGCAAAGAATGATCGATCTTGATCGATTATAAGGACGGAATATGTGGAATGATGGTTCGTAGGGGAAACTCTCCTGTGTAACAGTAGTGAATTATTGTCATTGGCCCAGATTATAGATTATTAAACAAAACGCCCAATTTAGGGCGATCACCACCTTTTAGTTGCGTCTGTAATCTACTCAACAAATGGCTTTGTTGGAAATTCGGGTACCCAAATGTCATGCAGAACGATGTGCTCCACGCACAGCTTAGGAGGGCGACCAAGGAATGGATTGATCTGTCTGCCAGTGGAACAGCGTGAGGCGAAGCATCAAAGAACAAGGGTGCCCAGTTGTTGGGGGTAGAGATTCTGAAAAACGTGTATGACACATATCACATTATATCACTAGATACGACCTACGTACCATACGTACCACCCCCCAGGTTATAAATTGCTTTGAAAACAAATTGAATTGTGGAGATGTCCACCCAATTGATCTTCGTAAACCTACGTAGTTACTTAATGTTACTTATAGTTATAACATGTTATAAACTATTATAAACCAAGTTACCTGCAGTTACCTATTTGCGGCTCCACCTTTTACCGTCCCAAGCTGGGTTCCGACTCTTCGAGTTTCCCCTTTCTCTCGGGGATTTGGTTTCCGGAAACTCCGGCCACCCAGGGATCGGTAAGTTGACGCTTCCAAGCTGAGTTTTTTTTTGGAAGCAACGCTATTGGCCCAAGTAACACTTATAACATGTTATAAATATGGGTATAAATATTGCTTCAATATCTCCTGTAGCTAGTTGATCTAGTTGGTTATATATCATGAAATAAGCCAGTGACAACTGTTAAGGGCTAAAAAACTAGACCTGTAAGCAGTTACATGTCACTTGGCCAAAATATTTCTTGTGGTTCTTTTTCGGGTTTCATCAGCCCTATCCTTATCAACCGAAACATGGCAGTGGGTCAAAACCTCGTACCCCTTCTGTTCACATCAAAATAGCTGGGATTTATGGATGTTCATCCCTCTAAAAATGGTATTAATAGGTATTGACTCATAGCCACATGACACCCCTAGATTGCCCTGACTGAAGCCCAAGGACATCACGGTTGAGGCTGAGACGGTCGCAGTGAACGGTGACACAGTCGCGCTCCCACAGATCGATCCGAAGACCTTTGTGCCGCTAAGACGAGCAGTGGATGCTGTAGGGGTTCAGTAATGGGATGTAATTGTGAATAATAACCCATATTTAAGGGAACATTTACAGGAAAACCGCCATATTTAATGCTAAAAACCATGGTTTTCGGTTAAGATTTTCCAAGAAAACCAATCCATTGATGTGGGTAAATTATAACGACCTCACTGCGACCTCACTGGAATCATGGTTAATAAGGGAAATCATCCCCAAATGGCATTAATTCAGGTTAGTGAATTCAGTAATGGGATGTAATGGTGAATAATAACCCATGGGATCCATGTATGCTATATATATGGTAACATTTACCATCAATATACCCCAAATGTTAGTATATATACCATACATGGATCCTATGGGTACTACTAAATCCATCTAAATCCCATATTTCTGGGTAAATTATAACGACCTCACTGCGACCTCACTGGAATTCATGGTTAATAAGGGGAATCATCCCCAAATGGCCTTAATTCAGGTTAGTGAATTATTTATAATTTACCCAGATGGGATGTAATGGTGAATAATAATTACCCTCTGGTTATTTAACATAGCCATGGTATAGATGGCCCATTTATAGATGATTGTCCCAGCTAGAAACCTCCATTTATAAGGGATTTTCCATGGCTATGTTAAATAACCAGATGGTAATGCGAATTAATATTAGTAATTACTAGATGATGTTATTACTAGATGGTTACTAATTACTAGTAATATCTAGTAATCTAATATGATAATTGTCAATGATGGTCGGTAACAATGGTTAATAACGGCTAGTGACAATAAGAATTCAGGTTGATGATGGTTAATTGATAATTAACACATCACGTGGTAAACCCAATGCCATAAACAACTACAAATTAGGGGTTGGTGAAAAAACACAGCCATAAAAATGCTGCCTTTGGGATGGTTTATGGCATTGTGTTTCCAGATTATTTGAACAACAAGATGGGAGTT
>Ga0126342_10011567_pt1:7500-15755 | contig 15755 bp, 10 predicted proteins | sample Cyp1metagenome_FD_92528 | JGI IMG/M metagenome (GOLD analysis project Ga0126342, IMG submission 92528) | Coral microbial communities from Lord Howe Island, Old Settlement Bay, Australia - Cyphastrea 1 metagenome | ecosystem: Host-associated > Invertebrates > Cnidaria > Coral ...
ATTTTCCCATTGAAAATGGTGATTTTCTATAGCTATGTTAAATTACCAGAGGGTATTTCGCAGGGAAGGTGTCAGCAAAGCCTAAGTCAATGGCATACGTGACAACAAAATTGCTGCCATGAAACGCGACTTGCTATGCAGGCAATGGTGGGAAAAACCGTTTTCGGTCCAAGAAACTGCAAGCCGCCTAGACAAAGACGGGGGCCATGTGATCCATATTTATTGGTACTAACTTCAAGATGATATTTGATATTTGATATTTAGTACCATTTGATATGGATATGGTACCATACCTCTTGAAGCTAGTGCCATCATTTGATATATACCATCAACTTGATCTAATAGCTGAGGTGGTTTGATATTTGAGGAGATTTCCCCATTTAGTTTTTTTTTGTGTGATTGAATGATGTTTGAATATAGAGATATAAAAGATAACAGCAATATGATACAATATGATATGCCTGAATACAATATATGTATCCCAGATCTATATTATATATATATCTAAGAATATCTAAGAAGACAAAGACATTGTGCCATATCTATATAGTATTATTTGAGGTATACATATGATATGTATATCTTGAAGGTATCTAAGATATATTATATATAACATACATTACATGTATGATTAATGGGTATCTATACATATATATATATGTTATACACCTCTATATAACATACATATCTATACATTCAAATAACACGGGTATTATCTATATAATATTGTATATTCTATAAATCAACAATTTATATAATATAGTATTGATTATATCTATACACCTCTATATAAGATACATATCTATACAGTCTATACATTCAAATAAGATGGGTATTATTTATATAATATGAATATGATTATGTATTGATATATGATTATATACATATATGATATAGAGGTATTATTGATTTACCCTCTGGTAATTTAACATAGCTATTGAACATGGCCATAGAAATAGTGAGTTTTCCCATGAAAAATGGTGATTTTCCATTGCTATGTTAGTTTACCAGAGGGTATACCTATATTATTTGTATCTATCTGATCTTAGCGCCAGGGCAAGTCCCAGCTGGTGGTCCAGGCGAGATGGGTTGCGTCATTGGGGGAATGCTAAGTGGCTCATCATCACAATACAACACAGTTATATATTATATTATAGAGTATATCATGTATACCCAATATATATATATATATATCAGTAAAATTAATATGGAAGTCTATATATTATTATATATTAGATAATATATATATATTATAATATATTATCTGATATATATTATCTAATATATATATATTATTCTATATTATATAATGTATATCATCATATTATATTATATCTATGTATTATATATAATATATATATATACATACACATAGAGTATATCCCAGTTCTGTGGCCTTTCATCCTTGCGCGCAATCACGAGAAGCTTTGGAATTCATCATGTGTGAGATGGTCAACCATGCTGTAGCAATGGCTCCTATGCGATCTATTTTTGGGAAAGCATTGGGTAGGAAGCACTGAACATTACAACCTGGCAGTTGTTGTTCTTTTCTGACGCACAAATAAAATGTCAAGTGCTTAAGTCTTTTTTTTCGACCAAGGAGGCTACCTTCTACACACCTTCCCACTTGAGGATGTGTATTGTTGCAACATGCCGTACCTATGAAACGGCCACCTGTCTTTACTGAAACACTTGTAATTACCACTTACCCTCTGGTAAGCTAACATAACTATGGAAAATCACCATTTTTAGTAGGTAAATCCACTATAAATGGGCCATTTTCAATAGCTATGTTAGTCATTACCAGAGGGTACCAGCGATATCTCTTCAGAATTTCATGGCGTCACTGGGCCCATCATATCGAGAACATCTATATCCTGACTGATGACGTTTTTGGGTCACAAGGCCAGAGAATGAAGTCTTCTATACATAGACTGGTTGGTGGTTTGGAACATGAATTTAATTTTCCATCATATATGGGATAACCCTTCCCAACTGACTAATATTTTTCAAGATGGTTGAAACCAGCAACCAGTAGATGACGAAACTGAGTCTGTGAAACAAGAAGAACCTTAATCATAAGAACCGCTTCAGTTTTTAAGATGTTGAAAGCAATAAACTATGATTATAGTTATAATCACCATGTAATCACCATCAAATCTAGCTTTAGCCCAGTTATCAAATGTTTAAACCCCATCCAGATCCAACTCCCTAATCATCTATAATTATAATCACCACCAGCCCAAGTTCGTTAAGTTGTGAAAAGCAAGAAATCGCCAACGTCAAGATACTGCCATGAAATATCCCACAAAAAAGTCCATGAAATCATCCCATAAGACCATCATTTCATGGTGAAGAATCCCAGCATCCTATGCAGTCCTCATGAAAAAAATCAGTTTTTTTTTCTCCAGATTTTGGAAAAACGTTTGGTGCTTCATGTTATAGCCCGAATTATACCAGTTATAAGTACAAAACCCCATTCACGGAATGTTTTTTTTTTAATCCCATAGAAAGAACTAGTTATACCTAAGAGCCATGGCCATGACTGTAGGTACGCTAATGATTCACTAATGATTCACTAGTGATTCACCACATGATTCACTAATGATGTACTAATGATTCACCACATGATTTACTACTGATTCACCACATGATTTACTAATGATTCACCACATGATTTACTAATGGATTTTCAAAGTTCCTGTCTTCGAGACAGGTCATCTTCCTGCTCTGCGACCGCTGTTGGGCCGTGCAACGCCAAGCGCTGCTTCTCTTACAACGGCTAGGCGCGACGCGGTCGGAGAATTGGATGATGGGAAAATTTTAACCGGAAACCCCTACATTTGATGGTAAAAACCCATGGTTTCCGGTTAAGATTTTCCCTTAAACCAATCCATTGAGAGATGTTGCTAGTAAGATCAAGTAAGAAACTGGGATGAAACTGAAGTTGGGAGTTTGTTTCTTTTGATTTGTGGGGGATTAATATGGATTAACCACATCTTCCCATCAACAAGGTTCTTTTTCACCACACATGGAGGATTCCTGAAATGGGGTACCCCACATTATTCCAAATTAGACAATTTTAGTATTGAAACCGGTGGTTTTGGGGATCCCCCATTTTAAGAAACCTCCAAACGAGGATGTATTAGTGGGTGCTTTACGATAAGTTGGTTGAAATATCGAGTGAACTGTTGGGTGTATGGTGATGAAAAAACAACATATATATATATAATCATTATACGTATAGTTACATGTGGTTGTGAACTAACAAAAAAAAACAACGGGACCAGCGTGCTGCAAACGGGTTTTCACACAGAGTGTAAAAGTCGGTGCTTACCCGCTGCCAGCGTTCCTGGTTTTTCGGGAAAGGTTCCATGGTTGGATTCATCCATTGCTCACATAAAATCAAGAGCGTCCCAACGTCACCACCAGCACTATGAAACGCTAAAGTGCTAAGAAACTGAGGGCCCGGGTATTGTTTCGGTGCGCTGAAGCATAACCATCATCTCCCTTCAGGATATGTTTGCTGTGAATTACTCTCATCCCCTGAATATTTTTCACGCCTTCCAGAAACCATGGCTTATCATGGCTTAGTAGGGAATCTATACATTGTATTGGGACCATTTTTTCAATGGATGGATTGAATTTTTTCAAGGTCTGTTTGAGCCATTGAGCCCCAGGAGCTTACATCAACCTCGAATGCATCTGCACCTTGCAGAAACTCATGTGCCCGGCCAGCGCGAGCGTTGGGGCTGCTAGGGCCGCGTTGGGGCCGCTAGGGCCAGGTTCTGCCAGGTTTTCTGAGGCTAGCCTCCACTCAACAACCAATAGGATCCAACTTGTGGTTGATAAATAGGTCAAACCGGCCATTTTTCCTAGGACAATATTGGTTAGGATACGATTTTTGGATATTTGTTGAGAACCAACCCATCCAAACAGGGGAAACATGACTTTGACTTTGGGCCAAAATTCATGGCGACTTTGCCAAAAAGGGGCGGATATCACAGATGATACATAAATGTATATATATATATACATACATATATAGGCCAAAGAAAGGAATACCACCAACCAGAATTTATCTGCTACAGTGGCTGAGAAAACAAATTGGATTCCCGAGATCACCTGCAGAATCCCGAGTCTGCTGTTTTTTTGTGGGTCAAAAGTAATTTCCAAGTATATTTGATTATTAGTTCGAGGGTTAGTATATTTGATTATATAGTATATTTGATTTAGATTTTATATATGATTTAATATATTCTTATTCTTATTTTTTAATGTTTTTTGTGTTAGTATATTTGATTTAAAAGTTTGTGTTAGCAGGTTGTCATTGTGTTAGTAGGATTTTATTTCTCTCTCTGGGCTTTGCTATATTTGCTTAGTTAAGCAAATATGATGCTAAAGACCAACAATTCCATCTGTGGTTTTCCTTGAACTTCAGAAGATATCCCATACTCCATGAAACACCCAGCTAAATCACAACAAAAATCCCATTAAAATCCAATAAACCCCATCAATCCAGCCAGGCGCTCCAGTCGCTCCAGTCGCCGTTCGCAAACTTTGGGTCGAGGTACCACCCAGACAACGTGGTGAAGCTCTTTGTGGCGCGGATTCTCCAAAACGTCCCCAGCCCTCAGGCGGCGCGCAATATGTGGCAATGGCTGGAAACTTCACTGGTTGGTAAAACCATAGGAAAACCATAGGAAAACCATAGGAAAATGGTGATTTAACCAGCAACAATGGAGATTTATAGAATTCTGGTTGGTGGTTTGGAACATTTGGATGATTTTTCCAGATATTGGGAATAATCATCCAATTTGACGAACTCATATTTTTCAGAGGGGTAGGGCTCAACCACCAGCCAGTTCACCATTGATCATTCTCCCAGCCAAAAAAAACCTGATTTAACCTTTATTTTCCCATCAATTTAATGGATGATTTTGGGGATTTCGGGGAAAATTCCGACAAAAATTGATGATTTTCCCTGGTTTAAAGGGGATGTCCCAGCCATGTTTGATTACAGAAATTTCAAATGGCTGAGTAGCGGCCGGGATTGATGTAACCCCACATGGCCATCATGAATCATAGTCTCACAATTCATAGTTCTCACACTATTTAAAGAACCTATATTTTCAGACAACAATTCTATGTTACTTGTTGATTTAATATGAATATCAATATATCACATTGTAGACTTTATCATAACATCATTATATAATTTGGGTTATTTTACTTACAATCATAATAGTCATATTTGATAGCAACCTCATTTGACCTCACTATAGATGATGGTTAGGAGTGGGAAGATCATCCCCAAATAGCCAAAAAAATCAGGTTTTTGACGGGGCTGCGGTCTGGCAAATAACAGGGAACTTTTTGCCTTATTTCAGGTTAGTGCATTACCATAATTTTCCCAGATTCATATTCGAAGCATCGTATTATGTATTATCAGTCATAGATTACTGTCATTACAATCATCATATTCAGAATGCTTGATAATACGGATTGAATACATTAATATCAAACTATGTATACTATCCTTTTGAATTATTACACTCATTGTATGGAGGTCTCCTGAAATGGGTATACCCCCTGCCATCATCCAGTCGTCATGCAAAACCATTACTTAGCATAGAAACCCATGGTTTTTGGGAGCCCGCATTTGAAGAAACCTCCAAATGAGTCAATGAGGATATATTTGTAGGTGTTTTATGGTGTTTTATGATAAGTTGGCTGCAATATCCAGTGAACTGTTGGGTTTATGATGATGAAATAACAACATATGTATTGTATACTATCATTCTTATTTGTTACAATCATTATATGGAGGTTTCCTGAAATGTGGATACCCAGTACTTGACCACTTGACCGCCATGATACTATCATTTTGAATTATAATATTCAGTCTATTTTACTATCAGAATGACTTATAATTCAAAATGATAGTACAGTATAACATAGTATAATAGCTGGAAAAAAGCTGTATTTTGTAATATTTTGTATACCTTCTGGTAACTTAACATAGCTATTGAAAATTTCCCATTCACTTCGTTGATTTACCGTTCTTAAAGATGGTGATTTTCCAGTTCGCAAACTGTTAGTTTACCAGAGGGTAAATGCCTATGAAATCCAATTACTGCAAATGATTAAATGCCTATGAAATGTCATTACATGCCTATTAAGATACTCTATTTTGTATACTAATACGATTTTATAATGCCATCAAATGCCATTCAATGCCTATTAAATTTGAATCCCATTCAATGCTTATTCAATCCCATTATAATCACTATATTAAACTCTGTATTATATTTACAATCAACATGTTACAGAGGCTGTGGAGAGTTCCAAGGAGGTCCTCGGCAGTCGAACGGTGCTTGGCCAAGAAAAATTATCAGCGACCGGGGCCGGTTCGAGTAACGGCAATGGCTAGAGAAATTAACGATAAAAAGGTTGGGATAACGCCGGGATAACACCATGAACCTTTGGATATAACTGATTTAACCAACACAAGTTTTTAGGAGTTAACCATGAACAATGGTGATTTGAGAAACAAACATGTTGATTTTGGTGTTTTCAGTAGGGATTCAGCCATCATTTTTGTTGAGATTTAAGCATCAGACTGCTCTACCCATGACACATCTGGATTTTCACCTTCAGAACTTCATGAAAATGGGAATGTTTACCATGAAAACTTGATAAAACTTGTGTTTTTTTTCGCCATCAACCGATGGACTTTTGGGAGACACATTTTTTGGACATCCGAGATTGGCAATGATCACAAGAACCACCAAATGAAATCCCAATGTTGGAGCCATGTCTAACATCTGTATGATATGTCAAGTTTCAAACACTTCGCAAAGCTTCATGTTTTATTTCTAACTACGCCTGCCGGCCGATATTTGGTAGAAGCGAAACAATCTCCCGAAAACCTCACCAAAACCTCACCACATATGGAGAATGTTGTACATGTTGGGGGCCTCATAGTCGATAATTAATTGACCCAGCTTAGGACACACACTTTGCCAATGTCTTATTGCAATGATTAAGCAATATTATTCTTGTATCATCATTAATGGATATTATTGGTCAATTTATATTTAATATAGATTCCATATAGTATATTCATATAAATAGCGGGATAAAATATTGGTTAACCTTTCTCAACAAAAATCTGCTGGATTTGGTTGATTCACCTACGGTAGTAACAGTTTTTTTTTAAAAAAACAAAAAACATGTGAAGTATTATTTTTAGTTTTATTATTACTATATATATTCCATTCTTACAGATTGTTGATACTTTTTGATCAACATCAAGTATTCATTACTACCGCTTGGTTAATTGATCAATTATATACTATACATTGTTTTAGCTCCTTATTTTTCATGATCCCTTCATATAGTTGCCCAAAAATGCCACAAATGAATGGGTTTTGGAAAATGGAACTAGTTCACCACACGTAATAACATCAGCCAACATTTTCCAGTTACAGTTGCCATAATTGTCCATCTGTGCAAAACATGTGCTATTATGAATTGTGGACCTATTTCCTATTTCTATTTGTTCGATTACTTTTCCTATTATTATGAATGTGTAGTATTGTTTGATTAGAAAAAACCAACTATATATATATGTCTCGATTTATTCACAAAGTTATGGATTAGATAAGAACAATATCTACATACACATTTTCCATAATCCACTTTGCCATAATCATCATTATACTATATTATATATACATATTATGGATTATTTTAACATTTCCTTTTTCCATCATCCAGTCATACATTTGTGATGTTTTTTTTCTCATGGAAAGAGAGCTACTGTGTTATGATTGCTGGACTCATGGACGTATTTCTCCTTCCAAGAAAGTTTTTCCGAGCCAGGTTAATGAATCTAAGAATGGACGTACCCTCTGGTAAACTAACATAGCTATTGAAAATGGCCAGTTATAGTGGAATTTCCCATTAAACATGGTGATTTTCCATAGCTATGTTAAATTACCAGAGGGTATTTCCTATTTCCCCACCTGCCAGGTGAGGGTTGTTAGATTTTATCTAAGTTGCCTTCTCCTGCCTCCTCTCCTCCTCCTCTCGTCGTCCTCCTCTCGTTGTCCTCGTCGTCCTCGTCGTCCTCGTTGTCCTCCTCGTCCTCCTGCTCAACTGCGACTCGCGATCCACAGTGTTCTCTGCCGGACCTCCACCACGACCATCCACGCCCAGTGTTCCCTGCCGGACCTCAACCACGACCATCC
>Ga0126342_10011568_pt1 | contig 15755 bp, 12 predicted proteins | sample Cyp1metagenome_FD_92528 | JGI IMG/M metagenome (GOLD analysis project Ga0126342, IMG submission 92528) | Coral microbial communities from Lord Howe Island, Old Settlement Bay, Australia - Cyphastrea 1 metagenome | ecosystem: Host-associated > Invertebrates > Cnidaria > Coral ...
ATAATGATGATTCATTTTATGATTCATTTGATGATTAATATAATGATTCATAGAATGATTCATATAATGATTCATATAATGATTCATATAATGATTTATTTAATGACTTATATAATGACTAATGTAATGACTAATATAATGATTAATGTAATGACTGCATGGAAAAAAGTGCACTCCCACAGCGGCCAGCTCTCTTTTTTACCCCACATATACTGCTATATATCTATATAATTAATACAAATATTTTTCCCAGATACATGTATATATCCATAAATATATATATATATATATATTATAAATGTATATATATATATATGAAAGGCGTCGAGCTGATTTACTGCCAATTTTGTTTCTCACTCTGGATTGCCCCGCTCAGAGCTTTTGGGGACGATCTTTGCAGGCAGGGGGCATGAATGCCACAAGCGAAGTGTAATGTATATGTATATATATATATATACAGTATTATAATGTATTATATAGTATACTTATAACTTGTACCTATAAAACATATATGTATACATATTATATACGTATATACACGATATGATGTGCATTGTATGTAAATACAAATACATATACATATACCAGTGTAACTATCAGTCAGTAATCAGCCCGATTCATATTTTTTATTGTACTTCTAAATGGAATACGAATCAATGGGTTCTAGAATGATTACCCACTATAATATGGGATAAGATTTTCACCAAAATACTACCAGTATAGATGAGCAGTCCTATTATGTTATTGTCAATAGTTATTGTGATACAGTATATTAGGGTACAGTAACATTAGGGGGTATTGGCAAATTCTCATGGGGCTAAATACGCCAATTGCATGAGGGTATAATGGAACTAATTTGACTATATAATGGGATTAAACATACTAAAATCATAGCTTGATTAATGACTAAATTTATCACATATTCAGGGTTTCACTTTATAACTGACGAAGCGTCGAACGAGCACTCTCCCACAGCAGCTGCCACCCGTTGATGAACCATGTCAAATTTCACCAGTTTTGGGGTTGCTATAAACCATCTTGAATTGTCTTTTCGTCAGGCTTTACCACATGGAGGTGTCAATATCAACAAACCAACAATACTGTAACATGCAAACTCCTGCTCAATACTCTGCGCCAAATCTTACTGGGTTGGGTGTCCCATTTACGCCAAAACAATTTGGCAATGAAAACCTACCAAAGCTTGAACCAGATTGGGTATGGCTCAATGATGAGCTATCAAGCAAAACTCTGTTGCCAAAGGACTAAATTGGACTCTGCTAACAACATTTAATTGCCATTTAATGTCCCAGAATTGGTTGAACGGAACATTTACAGGAAACCCCAATACGTGGGGGTAAAACCATGGTTTTCTACGGCTTTCTTAAACTATCCCACTCCCAATTTCATTGTAGAAAATGAAGTGTGTCCCATGACTTCAATGAGGTTCCCCCATCAATTCTCATTTCTCGTAGAAAATGAGCCCTCCACCATTTTTTCCCACCATTTTCCATGGAAAAATCATGGATCATCACCGTACTCACCGTACGTTTTCCCATGATTTCCATGAAAATTTTTACCGCTTTTCGTAGCCCACCAGTGACACAGAACTGGGCTCCCGGACAGGCGCTGCGTGACAACGTCCAAGGCCTAGGAGAAAGAGGGACTTTTTTTAAACCCAAAAAATATGGGAAATTGGATGGAAAATCATCTATAAATCGAACTTATCCCATCTATAAATAATCTAAAAAAATCATCTATAAATGGCAAATCATCAATAAATGATATGGAACTGGAACTTATCCCATCTTAATGCTAAATGATATAAATGGAACTGATCCTATCTATAAATCATCTACAAATGGAAACATCACAGAATTGGATGATGGGAACATTTACAGGAAAGCCCCAGATTTAATGGGGAAATCACAAATGGACATATCTATGATTTAAGCTGCATTTCAACGGGACAACAAATCTATCAGTTGGGATATAACATGATGTAATAGGTGTGTGTGTATATATATATACATATGACATATATGACATATATGAGTAGATGCAGTATCCATGTATTATGCACGGGTCGTCTAGTTTAAATTCCAGCTATATCGCACGGTAAGCCACGTTAGTGGCTTCTTCAAAGATATGCCAAGTGGAAGAGCGTCCCTCAATGTTCTCAATCCAAATCTCTTAGACCATGGTAGGCCCCACAGCACCAAAAGTGGATGTTCATCCAGCGATGGCACAACATGGCTTTTGATCCATCCCCAATGTTGGTCTAACCATCAGTAACCAACCATTTACCAGTTTTAAGAGATAATCCTCATGGTTGTGGTTCATCCCCAATTTTTGTCTAACAAATCAAACCCCATTTGCCAACTCCCAGCTGTCAACATCCATCAACCGGGAAAGGACGTCTATCAGCATTATTGATATGACAAGATATAAATCCCATCCCTGACTTGGTTGGGCCACGAAATTGAAGGTTCACCACAACATTTAAGCATTATGTATCTGCTTGAATTGATATCACTCCAAAACCGCTTGTATCACTGTGGCGGCTATGCTTGAATCCAAACACTCTTGGCAAGATATGAACTTTTAGCCCACAAACATTTTCACAAAATACGCAGCTGGAACCCAACCATTCACCGCTGTGTACCCGTTTTTTTAAAAACATTTTTGATGATTAATGGGTGAACATTGGTGACTGGTCAAAATTGATCGGGTAAACCATTCAAACATCAGCATTCTTGAACCATTGATGTTCAACCACCAAAAAGTAATACTTCCATCCCGTCCCATTGTACTGGTTGGTTGTTCCCCTTTGAAATAAACACAATACCCTCTGGTTATTTAACATAGCCATGGAAAATGGCCCATTTATAGGTGTTTTTCCCATTAAAACCTCCATTTATAAGGGATTTTCCATGGCTATGTTAAATAACCAGATGGTAAATCAAGTAGATTAATAAACCCCTGTAATAACCAATAGTGGACCCACTTAAATTTGAAATGGAACACCATGGAACCTCAAAAATGGGGTTTTCAAGACGAACCAACTGAATTAAACTAAGTACCTTAAATTAGCAGAATTAAGGCTGGCTCTAAATCCTCAGAACATCATATATTGTCCATTGTTTTCCTATGACCATTCTTGGGTGTTTTCAATTTCAGGAGGTCTACATCTCCAGATCTCCAGATATCCAACCAGCAACCGCGTTGCGACTTTTTAATCTCCAGAAACTGGGAGCTGAAACGAACCACTTCAAGAACTTCGAACAGCGATCTGTCAACTGGGATATGTCCTGGTTTATATCCAGAATCTTCGTGAGGTACAATGACTACTGAGGAAGTAAAAACCAACAAATATATGGTGGAGACCATAATATATAACTATAATAATATAATTATCATAGAAAAAACTCTTGGGAATAGCCTCCAGTGTCATCAAACGTGGCTTTGACAATTCCCCATTTACTTCGATGATTTGCGCAGCATGTTCGATCTCCATTCGGGCTTTTCCATTGCTGCGACCATCAGGATTATGATCTTGGGGGTGTCCAATCAAAGCCGAAAAAAACACGGCACTAGTTGGCAGAGGCATGTCTATTTTTTAAAGCGCTATTACAAGCTTAGAAACAGCATTCAGCAAGATCATGGGATCCGCAAGGATGTTACGCATTGGGAATTCATGGGACTTACTGCGGCAGAATCCTATGGCCGCAACGCCTTTCTTGGATTGGGAGTTGACCAGGAAACATGATGGATTTGGGGATATAATTTGCGATCATCATTGATGCGTTTTTCCCCCAAAGCCATGCGCTATCCACAATTTCTGGTTGCTTCTCTTGGGTTTCTCTCGAATTCCTTGGGGTGATTCAGAATAGCCCGGAGATGGTTGATGCTTGGTGAATTTTGGGCATTGATCCCACGTTGAGTTGAATTTCCGCTTCATATGTTTCGTTCAGAACTATCTCTATCAGCATAGCTAAGAATGATCGCATGGTCACCAACCATGGACTAATTTTTTACTTCAACAAGAGTCAATGTGTAGTTGAGAACCCCCCACTGGATCTAATTAATATGGCGAAATATCAGCCCTCCAGGGTGAGAATTGCTTGGACATCTTGGACTAGTCCACTTGAGCTATAAAAACACCACTATCCCATTCATTATACTTTAGTTGGTTGATAGCTTTCCCTAATATTCCCTAAATATGGGTTGGTTATGGTTGGTTCACAATCCCCAATAACCAGGTAGTATAACTCCTTGCTTCATAATCAACGCAGGTATCGCTACCCCGTTGACACAGCGCTGGGCCACTGGGGGTCACCCTGCCATTGCAATACGTGGGGCACGGCGCATTTAGATGATCCCCTCGAAAGATGCATACCGCAACACCATGTGGTCGCGGAGATTTGAAATTCTCAACGGGAACGGGCCAGACTTTGATAAGTTGAGCGGCGCCCATTTCACCCCCACGCAGCATGTAGGATGACGGATGGGTATTTTTGTTGCAATTCCACAAGGTGGTGCCCCGTTAGTTTAGTTGGTGAACCCACCTCTAATAACTAGGACTTACAGTATATCATGCTGCGTCGTACGCACTGGATTATAGATCATTCGAAGATTGAAATGGAACATCCGGGGTTTAAAAACGTTGTACTTTTTTTTGTGGGGCACAAACCATGGTTTTTGTGAATCCCAGATCCACAAGCAGTTTTCTCGATGCACTGCCATGGCTAATCGTGATCTTGGACACCATCCTGAGATATTCTTAGCTAATCTCTCCAGGGCCAAGTCTTTCTCATCTTTTTTTCTTCTGCTTCAGCGGTGAAATTCAAGTTTTATTTCACCAACCTGAAATTTCTGGTCATTTCTGGATGCTTTTTGTTGGTTTCTCAAGAAGCCATCATTTATGATGCCTCATCCCTTGAGGTCCTTGCAACCCCGAAGTCACCGTGATTGATGATTTTTTCGAGGTCCCGACCAACTAGTGATGTCATCTCATTCTGCTAAAATCTTAAAATGGTACCCCCTCCGCCATGATCAAAAGCCAAGTGGTCAACATTCATCCTGGGCTGACATTGGGGATGACCATTCCCCTTTGATGGGACAATAAATCTACATAAACCTATGTTTTCTATGTCACAACCCATTTTTTTCGCTTTCAGCCGACTCAAACGACCATGAATTCCTGGCCCATTCGAACGACCAATTGAAACATGCGGCTGGGCGCCTTCTGCACCATCGTTACGTGTTGACACCGGGTGTGCAACAGTGGGCGCGGCCGCGGGAGGAGCAAATTATAAAACACATCCGAAAATGCTGAAGAACGCTGTGAAAATGATGACAAACCAATGGAATGTAGCAAATTTACACAACCAGATACCAAATGGTTTTCCCATCTTAAAAGGGTTCGCCCCCCCCACAGCTCCGCTGCAGGGGGGAGATCGATTTTTTCCCCTTTCCGTCCCAGACGGGGCGAGAAGGGGCGAGAAGGGGCGATGGCGCTCGGCTTTTCCACACAGCTCCGCTGCGCGCCAAACAAAGCAGCCAGAAACGCGGCCAGCGGCGGAAGGTCCATCGGTCGCAGCTCATTTTCCTTCCAGCATTTCTGCCAGATCAACATCTTCCTGCGGAGATGGTCGAAATCACCAAATAAAAAATCATGCCACTATTTTTGGAGCTTCAAAGTCCATTGGGGGTCAAATTCCAACCCTTGGTCAAAGTCCAATTTTGGACGGTTCACTACCCATCTTCAATGCTTCTGAATTCTCTATCCATGGTGAATCTTAAATAAAAAGCAGACTATCAATCTATCAGACCTCCAGTAAAATGGCCAAAAGTCATGAAAAACACCACCATTCACGAAGAGCTGAGCTGTTTTGACACATCTGCATTTCATAGACCTGACCGTTTATGGGCATTGCGAGGCTTCCAAGGAAAAAAACAACTCTCTCCAGTGACCTCGTGTAGCTTGGCGGGTTTCAGACCAAACTTCTCATTCAGCACCTGCAGGGCGGGTCAATCCCTGATGCGAATGTCCATTTCTAGGACCATCATGAACCATTGCTTGAAAAACTCGCTTATTTCCTCGTGGCTATGGATCTTGATCATTCTTGATCTGGATAAGATGTTTCGAAATATTTGGAGATTTGCATCAAACAAGCCGGACATGGACAGTACAATGAGCAGATCCAATGCTAATCCGCTTTTTTGTTTGGGTGTTTGTAGATGGGGGGTAAGGGTTCATATAGATCGAGAAACTCAATTTGTTGGTCAGTTTTTGGCATCATTCCCATGAGAAGCGATAAACTATCCATTTATATATATATAATATTGCAGTGAGGTTGCTACACAATATCAAAATGACTGTAGTTGTATAATGTTGTATATTATTCACAATAAATTCCAGACCAAACTTAAAACAATTTTTGGGGATGATTCCCCGAATCCGAAGCATCATTCAAACAGTCTTCTGGGGGGGTATGTCAATGCGATTTACTAAAAAACAAAGTTTGGATGTGAGACTTGGTGATAAGCAGAGATAAGCCATCTTTAAAAGACACAACAATATTAAGTTTGAGTAAACCAGGTTCATCCTTTGAAGTGATGCCCCTGCATCTCGTTGTCCCATTGACCAAACATAAACAGCAAGGTGTATACAGCAATTTGTCCTATTTAGCTGTGTCTGAAACTGGTATTTACATGTATTTACCCTGCGCCCAATTTGTGGCAATTTTCAACAACTACAGCTATGATACATCATTATAGTAACCCCAAAAAGATAGAATAGTAAAATTCTAAAATAGTGATACATTACTTTTCTATCTTTTTGGGGATGACTATATACTTTGGGGCACTCATTTTTTCAGACCAGCCTATTTCTGGCTGAGGACTAAGTTGTATCGAACTAGCTGGCTAAGGTTTACCAACTGCGGCAAACATGCTCAATACAGTCTTGGAGTCATATCTGGACGATATCCCCACATTTTTGAAAAGTTAAGACCCGTATGATCCTGTACACATAATGATTGAAACCCAAATTTGCTTAGTTGAATCGCAATGTTTGCCCCCATCAAACTGATGAATAGCTCATGGGTATTCAACCAACCTCCCCCAAAGGTGACCCCCCCAATGATGGGTTAATCAAGCCCTCATTAGGTTGTTGCTGGTTAACAATCCCTTAATCATAAACCATGATTATTTTTGTGATTTCCTTACTTGTCAATCCCAATATTTCATGAGACCGCTATTTCTGATGTTTATACAAAACCATTTACGTATACCCTCTGGTAATTTAACATAGCTATTGAAAATCACCATTTATAGTGGATTTTCCCATAAAAAATGGTGATTTTCCATAGCTATGTTAGTTTACCAGAGGGTATCCATTTTTTGCGGTCACCGAAATGGGGTTGCGCTATCACTCCCATCAATTCCCCAAAATATTTCATGGGAATGATGGTTTTGAAGCTCCAGCAAAATGGCCATAGCCAGCTTTGAAATCGCCTTCAAAACATTGGGCGTGATGAAACCCGGCAAGTTGGGGCCCAGGCGGATGTTCCTCGGGATGGGGAGGATTGATCCATAAATGGATTCTATGGTATTATGGAATACGAGTGAATATCATACCACGGGTATCCAAAATCATAGAATCATAGAATCCATTGTGAATACATTTATGATCCATGGATCATATGATTATTTTAAATCCATGTTGATATATATATATATATCATAAATGATATATACAATCATATATATATATATACATTGATCCATGTTGATCCATTATAAATTTCATAAATGGATTCACCACATCATATTATGTTTATATATCACGATAAAGTGATGGTTTAACCAACAATACAGGACTTGGAATTTGATTGTATGCTGAGAATACATATATATATATACCGAGATATAGCATGGATTAGCATGGTATACCCATGTGAGCAGTAAAACCATCTGTCATTCCATTATACTGCTAGGGATTCATATCATGGATTATGATCCCAAATACATTGGGTAGTTTTTCACCCGAATCATCAGCCAACAGAGGCTTTGAACACTGCTGATATCAACAAATGGGTGTCTAACATGACGTACCCTACACAATAATGGGATTCAACTTATTGACCTGGCCAATAGTTGGTTTTCCCTTTAAAAAACACTTATTATAGTGATTGTACCAAGTATATCTGTACTATATCCTCATGATATCCCTTAATGGGATTAAACCTGAATATATTGACCTGACACTTCCCATCTACTCGATGGTGATGATGTGGTTGACACGATGATGTGGTTGACATGATGATGTGGTTGCCATGATGGTGAGACAGCTAGCCATGACAATCGTCCGTAACTCGGAATTCCTGACTAGACTTCCTTTGATTATAGTGATTGTACCTAGCATCCGTACTATATCCTCATGATGTCCCATTCATATCCCATTCAACCGTGCTCTTCCCATCTTGGCCCAGCGACTTGAGCTGCAAATGCAACAAGGTTAACAGCACGGCCACGGCCTGGCACTGGGATTCGCATCATTCAACTTAGGGAAAGCAGATTTAAAGATGATCACTGAGTAAAGCATCTAATTACCCTCTGGTTATTTAACATAGCCATGGAAAATGGCCCATTTATAGTTGATTTACCTATTAAAAATGGTGATTTTCCATGGCTATGTTAAATAACCAGATGGTAAAGCATTTGGTTGAAACGTTACTGTCTCAAAAAAATAAAGGGGATTGACTCCCAATTTATGACCATTCCAAGCAGGACAATGATAACACATGTTGTGCATGCGGTCAACTCAGTGCTGTTTGAACCTCCGAATCAGGATTTTAACAACCAATGAATCAGGAAAACCATAGAATACTCAGCATCTCACTTTTTTTTGTATAGCAACCCTCCAAAAACGGGAGTTAAACATCGGTTCCTGCTGAAATAGTCAAGAATGGAACTTTTGAACTATTCGTAGATTATTGTTCAACATTATTCAACCATCATAGAGGCATATATTCTTTTTGAGGGGTTGATATATACCCATATCATTCACTGTTCTGACATCGCCCTTGGTACAGGCCGTCTCTGCCGCCGCTGCCATCGGGTGCCTTCTGCTCAAACCAGGACACGGCAAAGTGCAATGGCAAGTCATGCACCGTGCCTTGGCAACTCACCGGGGGTCGGCGATGGCAAAATATGGGCTATTTCATATAATGTCAACCCCGGATTAAGCAGAATATGGAATAAACCTGTAATATAAACCATCAAAATATTGGGTTGATCGGTGTCATCATCATCATCATCATCATCGTCGTCGCCGCCGCGTCGTCGTCGTTACCATTGTTAGTCTTGTCAACTGTCATCATGGTTATTCTTGTTCCTATGATGACAGGATTATGTGTGTTTAATGGGACTATATATATATAACTATATACATATTTTATGGGATAGCCCCACTTAGGGGACTTGTTCACCAGTTCCTAATTTCCATGGTCCACCAAGAAGCAGTTTGGACGAGATTCCTCGATTGAATAGGGCGTTGGGGAAATCATCAAAAAATGGGGGTTCTCCAACCATTAGCCAAACCATTAACCAACCTATTTACTAACCTATTTACCATTAGCCAACCATTAAAAAAATGGGGGTTTACCATTAGCCAAACCATTAACCAACCTATTTACCATTCACCAAGCGCCTACAATTCACATTTACCATGGCCTGAAACATATTAAAAAACAAGGTATCCGTACCCCTACCGATCAAAGAATCAAACAAACTTTGCCCAGTACTAACCTTCCACACCCTCAGTATTCCAAGTAGAAATGGGTGAATGCTTGCAGTTACTCAGTTACTCACCTTAACAACTGAACGATGGTTAGATACACTCCGAAAAGACAAAGGAATTCGAAGGTGGTTGGCCAATATCGCCATTTGGAGCAAAGAAACAAAAGTAGTATGAAGCTACCCATCCAATCGAATCACTTTCCCCCAGCTTACCGTCATGACCAAGTACAGTCTTACAACTCCCGTTTGGGATCATTTGGGGCTGATCCATAAACATGGTGATACTTATTTGGGTTTGTTTATATTCTTATGATTAACACATTTTCATTCATGGATGATATTCACCTCTTGATTGGTTAAAAACTCCAACGTTAAATAACAAACAACCCAAATCTTGATGGTTTATAGCACCACTCAGAGTCAATTTGGGGATGGTTTACTATCGCTTTACCAACAGAAAAGATAGCCGCACTCTTCATCTTTGACTCTGTCCATGCAGAAAGAAACAACTCTTGTTTTGTCGTCCAAATGGATATCCCTCGCCGTGATCCTCAAGGTCGGGGATGCCCTCAGACAGCTACAGCTGACATCCTGATCCCTTCGTAACTGGTAGCCCCTGACAACCCCAGGTGTATAGAACTAATCACCGAGTGTATGTGACTTTTCAGGGAATTCTCAAGATAACACACAAATATTCTATAATACTATCTACACAAAAAATCCAGAAATCCTGCAATCTTACAGTCCTAGTATCCCCATGACATATCCTTCAAAAAAAAAAAACACCTGTAGTCGTCATTGTTATCTCAGAGAAAATGATCGTTCATTCCCACCTCCCCTCGAGGTGCATATCCCAATGGAGGGGGCGTATTGGATATACCAATTCTTTTACCCTGTCCTAGTAATTTCACCTAACTTAAACCCATTCAAATCCTGTTCTCCTATTCAAATCTAATGTGGGTAAAACAATTTCATAAACCATCCCCAAATTCGCGGTTTACGGCATTGTTTTACCCACATTACTTTAAATCCCACGAACTCCCACGGAATCCCCTTGGTTTCCGCGTCCGGTCCGTCCAAGCCACACTCCAAGGCCTCCGCCAGCTTCGTCGCGATGACCACGGCGCCATAGGCGTCGTTGCACTGCCCTACCTGGGGAAACCGAAAAACTGATGGAAAACTTGGGGTTTCACTGAAAATTCCATATCTAAGTGGGTTATAAAGATAGTTCTTAAGCAGTTATGCACATGAACAAATTCCGTCTTTCAAGAACGTCTGTGTGGTTTTGAATGGTTTGGGGAAAAACATCCAGCAGAAAATGGGTGATAACCCTAGCAAGTCACCAATTTCCTTGGGTTATACTACCATTTATGCTTCTATCACTGGGGAAACGAGAACCGAGTGCTTAAATATCATCTGCCGGGGGAACACACGATGGGCTTTGATCAGTTTTCGGTTCTTAGAGGACCATCCTAGAGTGATACAATCGCCGACTAGATATATGGCTTGCCTGAAATTGGGTACCCCTAAAGTCACCACTTGATCACCATTATCCCTATGCAAATTGGGAAAATCACTATCCGATATTCCATATCTCATATCCCACTCATAGCCCAGTGATATTACAGTATATATATATATTCATGTTCCATTAATATGCCAAAAATATCCCATACCCTCCGGTAATCAAACGTGGCTGGCTGAAAATCCCCGAACTAAATGGAAGTTTAAATGTTTAAATGGGAACATGATCTACAAGTGATGGATTTTCTATTGCCACGTTTGATTACTGGACTGTACTCACATTAATTTCCCTATGATATCACCATATTTGTTGGTTCACTTCCTCATTAGTCATTATATACCACATATACTCCACATATATTCCCACATCCAATAATCTATCCCTGACATAAACTGCCCCCATTATATTCCATTCATATTCCATAAATAGTAGTTCAAGTAATCTTCCATGAATATTCCTTCCCCATTGAGTATTAAATTGCAAATATTCCCATAAATGTACCCATATTCAAATTATCTCAGTGATATTCTTATTGCACTATCCTTCCATGAATATTCCATACATATCCCCATTATCCCTCCATTTCTGTTCAAATGAGCAGTGTTCAAAACCCTCTGTCGTTTCATTGTACTGGGTGGGTAAGAACGGAATTCCCCTCATAGGTCATGATGATCTTCAATCTATTGGTTAGTATAATCCCCGAACTAATAATCGTCCAACAAGGGTTTGGCAGCCGCTCAAATAATCTTGCTAAATGAGAGTATCTTCATTATATCCCATGTTAAATCCGATGATTGCTGATTGTTTTCAGTGGCTCATGGTGATATATATATATATATACACAGTATATTTACCAATACTAGGTTGATGGTTGTCCTGATATTCCTATTCTATCCTCTCATTAATGTTGGTAAAACAATTTCATGTTTAACATCCCCCAGTCATCACCATAAATATATGTGGTATAAACTTTACCATCCATGGGATTCCTATTCTATCGGTAATCATGCTAGAATCCATTGATTCCAGCCAAAGTACCATATTCCTATTCTATTCCACTTTAAAATAATGAACAATCAAAAATTCAATGAAATAGAAGTGGTATACCTACCCCTCTGAAAAATATGAGTTCGTCAGTTGGGATGATGACATTCCCAATATATGGAAAATAAAATTCATGTTAAAAACCACCAACCGGTGTCTAAGTACCCTCATTGATTGCCAGCCGAGGTGCATCCAGCAAGCGCGGCAGGCCTCCCAAGGTGCCCAGATTCAAGTTGTTCAAGCGGAACTTGCCGCAGCCCAGGGTCAAAATGATGGAATCCTGCGTGGAAAGGGTGAAACCCTGAGAAAACCCATGGGAAAATTGCGGGAAGATATGGCAACATATGGGAAATTCATGGAAAAACCCATGAAGATGGGGGAAAAAGTATGGATGTACTAGCCAAATCTACTGGAAAAACATAGAACAACCATTTCATAATATGGGAACACCATAGAGAATCCACCAATATAGTGGGATGTACTCCAATTTCTGTAGGGAAGTGAATATTAGTGGGAATTTAATGTGACTTAGTGAAACACAGGGGGCAAAGTGGCTGGGGGATGGGAAAGGAACCATGCCATGGGGAAATGATACATTTAAGGAACAAATAGTCAGTTGTTAGTGGTTCAATCATACTTTGAACCCATGGACATGGGAACACTGGAAATTTGGTTATAAAATAGATGGAATAGTGATATACCCTAGGGTAAACATCCAAAACATGTAGACAACCAATGGTTTCCCATTCAGAAAATAATCCACAAATGGTGGGGTTTCCACATCTTGTAGACCTTCCTCCAGGGATATTGGGACCTCACCAGCCTGCGGCAATGAGAACCGGCCTAACGATCCAACACAATGGAGATGTAACATGAAAAAATGCCACCAAAATTTGGAATGAGACCATAACCAAATGGTTATTCATTATTAATGGTTATCCAGGAAGCTATCCAGGAAGTTATCAATTATTATTGCCAATCTCAATATTTTTCGGAATTCACCATAACCAAATGGCTTGTAGGTGGTTCACCAGCCAAATTCATGTATATATATATAATTCCCATAGGTTACACAGAAAATACAGTTCACAAAACAATCACATATTTGGACACATTTGGACATTTTGGATAGGGTCCACAGATAAGATTGTCATCCTGATCTGAAAACTACCCACAATTTTGACTTGACAAAAACCATCAAGGGAATGCTGGAAAACCACCAATTTCCTACAGGGGATAGCACCAAATCCTATGGATATGATGGGATCACAGCTATCAGAACCCATTAAACACATACCTGGATGACCTTTCACTGGAAGGGAATCCCTAGATTTTTCCGTCGCTTTCCTGTATGAAGGACTTTCTGAAGGTTCATCCCCGCATCCCTGTACCTTAAAGAAAGGCCTGGGCATGAATGGGACCCAAGATGACCCAATACTAAACCATCTCGTTGGTGGTTTCTCCCTCCTGAAAAAAACGTGCTCCCACAACCTTAAGCTTGATGTGGGTATAAATCATTGTCAAACAAAACCATAAATCAATATAAATCATGGTTGGTCATTTATCACTCAATTATCCCATCATCATCATCATCATCATCACCATCACCATCACCATCACCATCATCATCACCATCATAATCATATATATATATATATACATAATATCGTTTGTGTATATATTATATATTGAAATCATATATCTCATATTGGAGTGTGTTTTTTCCACATATCCTAATGATCTCCCAGCGTTGACACCGGGCACCTCGGGAGTGTCGTTGGCCAAATCGGTGAAGTAACTGCGGGAGGTTTCCGTGCCATCGCAGCCTGCGCAGCTCGACAGCTCGACGCAGGCTTTGAAGCGGATGGGTTGTTTTACCATTGGTGATCTTAATGATCTTAGTGATTTAATGGGTGAACTTCATGAATCATAAGTTAATGACTCTTGGTATCACTCCTTCAATGGATATTTCAACGGGAAATCATCTACCAAACTGTTTCCAAGTCCAGACCTACATGGAAAAACTCCAGTGACTGCTATGCCTCGATCCATGACACTTTTTTAGGCGCTCGAGGTTCCCTCCAGTCTTAATTGATGTCACCTTGGATAACTTGGATATGACCACTTTTCTTCACAGAACATCACCTCGAAACCTATGTGTCGGAACATGACTACTTTATGCGTATAAGCATAAAGTAGTCATTTTTCATGGGATCAATGATGAAAAACCATGGGATTTTGGTGGTGCCCTATTTTTAGACAAACCCCAAATAGGGTTTTAGACAGGCTACAATCCCCAATGCAACAAATTCATTTTTCTCCCCAAATATATTGGGGTTGTCCCTCAAAAATTCCAGCACGAACTAAATTCAAATCTGGGAGATAATATTCCCTCCATCCAGGTTTCCTGCGGTAGATCCTCAACTTTTAGAAACCAAATAGGTTTGTCTCAAAGTTAGGGATGTTTTCTAGCTATTTCGGTCGAAAAATGCGTCTCAAACCAATCATGGAACAGGGTTCCAAGTTTTGAGACACACCCATTTGGCAAACCACATGACCGTCTAAACATGTACTTTGATTTTTTCTTCGTATCTTCTCCTGTAGGGCCCTGGTTTTTCATCAATTCCCTCTTTAAATGTGGGCCGTCCCAGCTTTGAGAAAGACCCGCTGAGGGCAACTTTAGGCAGTATCCAATTAGAATATCCCATTCCTGGGTGCTGATTTTTAGAATTTTTAATTAAAGAAACGATGGTGTCTTTCTGTATTTCACGATTTGGACCCAGAAGCGAAACAGAGTGAATGAACAATCGCCGTTGTCTAACTTGTAATATCCACTGAAAGCAACTTTGTAGCCCATCATTCCCATCATATCTTTCCAATTGAGGGTTTCCATAATGGGGGTACCCCTAGTTATCATCCATTTATAAATGGATTTTCACTTATAAACCATCCAGCGATAAAGGCGTACCCCCATTTGTGGACCCAATTTTCACCCCGCGCGTTGAACAGCCGCGTTGTTTTTTGCATCCGCGGGACTCCCACGCGCCTCCGATGACGAAGACGTGTTTTAAAGCGCCGCTCTTGATGGCCGCCACGACCTGGCGCCGCCGAGGATTTCAGGAGAAAATCGCTAGATTCTGATCAACAAATTGTGATTTAAGTAAAAACAATGGTGGTACAATGGGATATATAATATATATAATATATATAAAATATATAATATATATAATATAAATAATATAAATAATATAAATAATATAAATAATATAAATAATATAATATATATAATATATATAATATAAATAATATATATAATATATATAATATATATAATATATATAATATATATAATATATATAATATATATAATATATATAATATA
>Ga0126342_10011569_pt1 | contig 15755 bp, 17 predicted proteins | sample Cyp1metagenome_FD_92528 | JGI IMG/M metagenome (GOLD analysis project Ga0126342, IMG submission 92528) | Coral microbial communities from Lord Howe Island, Old Settlement Bay, Australia - Cyphastrea 1 metagenome | ecosystem: Host-associated > Invertebrates > Cnidaria > Coral ...
CATCCACCCATCTATCCATCGATCGATCTATGTACCTATCTATCTTTCTATCAATCCAGAATCTATGCATCCATCTACTTACCTACCTACCTACCTATTTATCTATCTATCCACCTATCTACCTATCTATCAATCTATCGATTTATCCCTCCATCCATCCATCTATGTATCAATCTTGCTTAAGATTATTCCCAAACCAGTCAGATCTGCCACGCCAAGGTTCGGCAGAGCTGTAGCCAGGGTTCGCTCCAGGCACCTGAAGAGGCAGCGAAAGGCTGCAGCATCGTTCATCCGGAAAGCATTGAAGGGGGATGACCGGCTGGATATGACAAAGAAATCCAACCAACTTTGGATGGAAATGGCCAACTTGAAACCCATTTTCCAATTTCTGTCAAAACAATGATCTACAACTGTGGATCATGAAATGCTTTCAAGATGTGGTGTGCCCACATCGAAATTAAATCATCTTAGATGCTATGTGCAGATTGCGGGGTGGGGAGCGCTGAACAAAAGTGTGACTGTGGTATGCCTCACCCAAATACGTTTTTTTCCTTTCAAAAGCTGGATGGCTGAAGGGTCCTCCACCCATTTATGGAAAGTTTCAATCGACCACCAATCAACTCTATAAGTTTAATAGACTGATTTCGGAGAATATGTGTATATGTATATGTATGTGTACATGTGTATATATGTATATGTTATATGTTATATATATATATATATGTACATGCCTATGTCCCCACTAGAATCCAAATCTTCCAACCCAAAAGCCTCAACCCCACGCAGGTGAGTGGATGGGGCGAGTTGTTTTGAAAAGAGCCTGTGCCTTTGCAGGCCAGGTCTTGCGCTTTTGGGATGTGCAGGCAAGGGTTTGGTGTGCAAACCACGGCCCAAGAAACCCAAGGAACGGGAGGGAAAGAAGGCATCAAGATTTTCACACGGTGCGTACTTTTTTTAAAAAAAAAACATGCTAACCCTTCAATTTCACTCGTGCGATGTGTAGCGACACTCATGCGATTGGTAGCGAACTCATGCGACCTGTATTTCCACCATTCAAACACACTTTCTGTGGTCGTTCAATCCAACACGTGCTTCTGCCTGTAGAGCATTTTGCTCAGTGGCTCAACGGTTTCTCTGTGTGGCCTCACTTGGGGCCTGGGGCAAGCCCCAATGGCCAAGACAAAGGCTGGTCCAGAGCGCAAATCAGCTTTGAGAAAGCAGGACAAAGGGGAGAAGGGAAAAGCAGCAAAGGCAAAAGATAAGAATGCAGACCGGAAGGCAAAGAAGATTAGTCTCATTGCTGCGCCAGCAAAAGTTGCGAGCAAGGCTCCCCAGAGACCAGGACCATGTGCCAAAGACAAAGTGAAGCAGCTTGCAGCTTAGGTTGCTTCCAAGGGCAAAGTCGGTGGAGCTTCGCAGAGGCTTGAGAAAAAGGATCCCAGAAAGGTGTCAGACATCAACAAGAAGAAGAAGACCAAGGATCACAAGAAAGAAAGCAGGAAGGACTCTAAGGAGCAAAGGGAGAAGAAGAAACGGCTTCAAGAGGAGCTGACAAAGACTAGTGTGCCCCAGCCAGCTACCCCTCCAACCAAAAGGTATCGGATGAAGTCGCCGGCAGCGAGCAGCGTTGCCAGTGGCAACTTGACTGATGCTAGCTCTTCTCACTATGGAGGGAAAAGGGAGAAGGCAGAGGCGCATCTCAAGAGAGTTCAGGGCATGCTTGATGATGTCATGAAGGAAGCGGAGGATGCAGCTGAAATGGATGCAGCTGGACTGTTGGAGTTCTATGAAGAGCTGAAACAGGAACACGGAAAGGCTGCAGAAGAGAAGACACAGGGCACAGACCAGAAGAAGAAGGAGTTGAAGAAAGATAAGGAGAAGAAGGAGAAGGATAAGAAGGATAAGAAGGAGAAGAAAGATCAGGAGAAGGACCACAATAAGGAGCAGAAGGATGAGAAGGAGAAGCACAGTAAGGAGAAGAAAAGCAAAGAGAAGGAGGAGAAGGAGGAGGAGCAAAGGAAGAAGGATGAGGAGCAAAGGAAGAAGGATGAGGAGCAAGCGAAGAAGGATGAGGAGCAAGCGAAGAAGGATGAGAAGCAAGCGAAGAAGGATGAGGAGCAAGCGAAGAAGGATCAGGAGCAAGCCAAGAAGGATGAGGTCAAGAAGGATGAGAATGAAGGAACGGATATGGAGGAGTCGGAAGATGAAGATGAGCAGGAGGACATGGGTGATGATGAGGAGGAAGACGAAGAAGAGGAAGGTGACTCTGAAGAAGACGATGAAGATAAGAGCTCTGAAGATGAGGATGACGAAGAGGATCAGGAGATGGAGGAAGCCCCAAGTTCCCAGTCCAGTGATGATGAAGACAGTTTGTGGGAGGATGTTCGAGGCAGCACTGATGAGCAGAGTTCAGAAGATGATGAGACAGAAGACAAGGAGAAGCCAGAAGGCAAGGAGCGAGAAAGCAAGGAGCCAGAAAGCAAGGAGCTGCAGAAGGCAACTGAAGAGTCAGTGCGAAACAGCAACTTGTACAAGCATCAGGGTGGGTGGGGTAGCAGGGCATGTATATTGCATTCCTTTGAAAGCTTGCTCCAGAAATCAAACACCGTTGAAGCCGGCCATTGTGATCCAAGAATCTGACATGAATCTGGCATCATCAAAAATGAAAAGTTGTCATACATGCATGCTAAGCATATAAACCAACATATTTACTGTAGATCCACGAATCCATGCAGAGCCCATGCATGCACACATGCATTCAGGTATGTACGCATACCCAATGTTACCAATCTTGCTGAGGTAAGACGCACAAGAAAGAGTGGGACAAGATGGATCGCCAGATCAAGTCTGGCCAATTCCCAACAAGCCTTCAGCCAATGTTGAGACGAAAGAAGACTGACCTTTTTGGGATGTGGTTGGACTTTAACCTTGACTGGGACAAGGTGGTGTGTGAGGTGGAGCGCTTGTCCCAAACAAAGAATCTAGCGAGAAAAGAGTGGGTTGCAGTCCAGGCCAAAGTTTTGAAGTCCCAAATGGATGAAGACAAATTCAATGACTTGATTCGCAAGCGAACCGAAGCTGGTCTCTACTATACCGATGATGACTGGCCATCGGATCCTATGGAGAAGGGTTCTGAAAAATGTGAAATCAGTTCTCTAATGTTCTTTATTATTTTCTGATCGGTGGTATCCCCAACAATAGATTCGAATCGGTGGAAGATATTCATTGCAATGTTCAACACATCTAAGTAATAGTTACTTCTTAGCATCTTCCTGCCAGCTCAATTCCAGGAGACGTGGTACTATATGCCCCAGGGACGACTTCTTCGACAAGATGATGTGACGGCAGACACTTTGAAAGCCACCGCAACAAAAAAGCTTGACAAGGACATGTTCTCTGCCCTCACTGGTGAGAATGGCCCCCTTCCCACCGGAGCTTTGCCTTCGGTGAAGGCTGCAACAGAGCAGGGCCAGAAAGCAGTGTTGGCAGCCTTAGATGATGAGAGCAAAACTGTGCAGAAGGCAAAAAAGCAAACTCGCAAGGCCGAAGACAAAGAGCCAGAAAAGGTGACTCCGAAAACACCTCTTGAGTGGGGGATCTCAGAACATCCATCCAGTGTTTGAAACATCCATGAAGAGTCAAGAAAATGTTGGTCCATCATGCGTCAAGAAATGTTCACAACATCCATCAACTGCCAGTTGAGATCATCTACAACGTTTCAGAGAAACAATCAACTGTCAGTGAAATATGCATTTTACACCCTTAGCATGCACTTCAACCCATTTTGTTCACGACTTAGCAGGCCAAGCATGTCATGATTTTCATGGATCAAATATGTTTCATAATTTCTCTAGATATTTTTCGAAAGAATGACTGAAATACATTTCAAGAGAATCCATGTTCGGATCGAACCCCTTTCCAGATACGGTCTCCGTGCTCTCAATCTCCCAGAATTTATTTGCCACCAACTAGATATCGTTCAACAGAATCCATGAAATACCTCTGAACCTTGCAGTTCCCACCTCTCCAAATTAGGTTTGCATGTTCTCAATCTCCTACATCTCATTTGCAGCCAATACTAGACATCATTGGAAAGAATCCACAACATGTCACAACATATTTCTCAAAAGACTCCATGTTTGAACCCTGCAGTTCCCAACTTTCCTTGATTCTAATTTCCAAGGGTCAATTCTCCAAGATTCGGTCTCTATGTTCTCGATCTGCTTATGCCACCAAATTGTCCACGGCGCCCAGGGAAGCCAAAGAGCAGCTGGCAGCGATCCTTGACGAGGCGACAAAGGCAAGGTCAAAGAGCATCCAGCTTAAGGGGGTGGAGTTCGCTGATCAACTTTCTGGTGAACTTGCCAAGCATGGAAAATCTATGGAAGACATGTACTCCCGGTTGAGCTCGGAAGTTCATTCAACTTCCCCTGATGAGTCCAAGATCGTTGGGATTTTGAAACAAGTGGGAAATGCCCAGGCATGGTACAAAAAGGCTGAGGCAGGGTGTTGACAAAAAATACAATCCCAAAAAAAGAAGTTGTACCATGTCCTATGCAATCACCATTTTATTGATATCCGAATATTTATTTGATTTGTTTTAAGTGTCAGCCATGTTATTCAAAGAGTGTTGGAATATACGTTGCCCTCTCCTTCCATTGACATGGGGTGATCCCTCAGGCATCGGCTTCTGGTATCTTGAAGGGAGCCGGATCAGGAAAACAGAAAAAGGGGAAGGCCAAAGCAAAGGCCAAAGCTGCTACGTAGATGTGTGGCCGAGCGGGGTCTCTGAACATAGGTGCTTCTTGGGGGGTTGCAATGCTTGAAACAGCATGCTTTTTTTGACAGAGCATAGTTCAGAACCACAGGCGAAATCGAAGTGGCGTGAAAAAGTGAACTGTGCAGTCTGATTGAATGAATGGATTTGGGTGGGACCCCGACTTGAGGTGAAAAAAGTAACAGCTAGATCTAATTTGAAAAATGGAAGAGTCTACTTTGACCCATTCCCTCTTCATCACACACTTTTGACCATCCCATGACCTTAATCCCTGCCACTTGGCCAGGCAACCAAACGAGAGCTAAAAGGTGCAAACGGGAATCGATTGCTTCGAACCAAAGTGCTGTTCTAGACAAACTTCTGGAACTGGTGGGAAAAGGCGATGCCCATGTTCAAATCGCAGCTGATTTTGCAAGGGCTGTTGTTGAGGATTGTCCGAATGCAGCTCATCCCGGAATACATCACATAGCTGCATGTGGTGCAAATGGAAAGTTTGATGGCAACACGGAAAGGGATTTCCAACGCCTAGTTCGAGGGTTTAACGGGCTCTCCTTGGAACCGTATACCATCAAGTTGAGATTGCAGGTGTTAAGCTGTTATTTCGGCAAGTTTTGGTTTCATGGTGGTTTGAATTTTGACCCAAAAAGTTTTCCTTCCACACCAGCCCCATCTTCCATTTCCGAGATTCGCAATGTGACCAAGCCCAGGTGGAGAAAGACGAGGATCCTCAGACAGTCGAAGCAAGCGTCTTGTTACCCCACGAGGTCTTTGGTGCTTTGTACCGTATGGGTGAACCCAAGGCCAGGATTGTGTCAAAACAGTCTAAACCACCACAAAAGTTAAAAAGTTGAAGCCAACCAAGATCATCTTTGAATTTGGCTTACCTTGTCAAGGATTGTGTCAAAACAGTCTAAACCACCACAAAAGTTAAAAAGTTGAAGCCAACCAAGATCATCTTTGAATTTGGCTTACCTTGTCAGTTTCGGTCTATGATGTGTGCCAACCATGACGGCGGCTCCATATCAGCATTCTGGCGCCATCTCAAGACTTTGGGGGATTACAAACACCACACCGTACTGCACAATTTATCAGATGAGGAAATGACCAGAGCGATTCCTTTTGCTATTCATGGAGACGGTGCTGAGTTCCACAATAACAATGAATACTTTGTCATGAGCTGGACTAGTGCCTTCCAACCTGGTGGGGGTAGCAATTGCCTGGTCAGCCGGTATCCGATCTCAATTGTTGCAGAAGCTCAAATGGTCGATGATGATGATCTTTGGGGTCAAGTTTAAAGCAGAGGCAAAAGTGCCAATCACCTGTTTAGAGTTTCCCCAAGAAACAAGTTAGGAAACAATATGTCGTATTTTTGCCCCTGCTGACAGCAACTTTTTTTTGTGGGGGTTTGATTTCTGAAACTGGCTTTATCATGTTTATACATGAAACTGTTTGCCGCTTGTGTTCCCCAATGCCATTGCCTATTGGGACTGTTGAAATACATGTATTGGACCAATGGAAAAAGCATTTTAAATTTGGATCTGAATTATATATAGGATACCTGTCAGCCCTATAGTGCATCGATCCAAGGGGTTTGGGCCTGCTGATCCCATCATAAGGTACGAGAAGAGGTGAACAAAACACTTGCTGATCTGGTGGCATGGAGCCTCCACCATGCATCTTTAGGTGTATACCCCAGGACAGGGTTCTATGGTGAGCAGTTCGACAAGAATTCTTTTCGGCACAGTCTTTCTGGTAAACCAATTGCAAACGGTTTCAAGCTACTTGGAATGATTTGCGCACCAAATTTTCAGAAATCCTCTTCGGCCAATACCCCATAAAAACATAGTTGACTTTTTGGATTATGAACATATAAATATATAAATATATAAATATATAAATATATAAATATATAAATATATAAATATATAAATATGTCGGGAGCGTAAGTTCGATCCTCATGTTTTTGTGTCGTTAAGGCTGGTTTACATGGCCTTCAAAGCAGATCTCAAAGCGAGAATGTAATGCCACCTGTTGGAAAATTACTATCGTTGCAAGAGATGCTGTGACAGGTGTTCAGCGATTCAACCAATGGATTCGAACCCGAACAGAATGACCTACAAGAACACTGCCAAAAATGCACCCTATGCACCGACTTGCAAGGATCATGATGAATACATCAGGACTGCCAGGAGGCCATCACCATGGTGTGCTGTTGAGGGTTTCCAGTTCGAAACGATAAGCTTTGACATGATGCACTTGGTTTATTTGGGAATAGCAAAGAACCATGTTCCATCGTGCCTTAAGCTTCTCAAGTTGTTTGGTTTCCACTACGAGCCTGGGGAGTCCGATGCAAAGTTCCTCAAGAGAGTTAGCATGGAGATGAAACAGGACTGCAAAGAAAGGAAGTGCCTCAGTTTCATACCGGTAGGTCTCTTCAATCTTGATCCAGGTATATTTCATACTGGTAGTTCTCTTTAATCTTGATCCAATCATTTTCATATCGATAGTTTCTTTGGAATCATGATCCAGTCAAATTTCATACCAGTAGTTCTCCCCAATCTTGATCCAATCATTTTTATATCGATAGTTTCTTGTGAGTCTTGATCCAATCGTTTTCATACTGATAATGTTTTCAATTTTGACCCCATCAAGTAATTAAAATGATGGTATTGATCAACCCAGGCTTTACCTTCCACGAAGGGTTTTAAGCATGTCGAACTGTGGAACGTTTGGAACGGAAGACTACTGTGAGCTTGGTTCCCGATTTAAAGCAGCACACATCAGATTGATGGTCTGGTGGGTTGCCAAGAAGGTACAAGAGCTTACTGCAAATTCCGATTCTTGAGGTAGAGGTTTGGTACAACCTTTTTTGTTTCAGGGACTTGTGAAAGAAGGGGAGCCCAAAAGCAACCACCCAAACCGGGATTCCGAAGCATGCCGAGTCTCAGGATGACCCCACGCTCCAGCTTCTTGCAGCTTGCAGCTACTCCTTGGCGAAGGCCCAAGAGGCTATGGATTCTGCTGGCTTGATCTTGACCCCAGCCGAAGCAGCCGTTGCATGTCTAAAGTGTAGATCATATTCGTTCTTACTGGTGGGAGCCCAGGGTAAAAAAAATCATAGAAAACCACAATCTATGAATGGATGGGTCCAGGGGTTTCCCAAGACCAGGTCAAAATGGTAACCCCAAGGTACTACATGGGAACTCTATCATCTAGGTTGACAAATTTAAATGGAAACTTTATCAATCTGTTTTTTTGGTCCCATGATGATCACATGGAAAAATCGTGAATGTGCACCCTATCAATCCGGCGTATATGACCCCAGGAAAATCCCAGGGAAAATTCTAACCCCAAGACGCTTTATGGGATTTTTTCAATCCGGTGTATTTGCATTCAATCACATATCATCAACAGAGGGTGTTCTCCAAAGTAGAGATGATGCCAGGTAAGGGTTGAAACCTGTGATATGGAAACTTTATCAATCTGGAGTATGTGAGTTCAGGGTAAACCGCATTTTAAGTGATGATCCACAAAGTAAAGGTGGTAATCCAAAGTAGTAGATGGGAACTTTATCAATCTAGGGTATGTTCGTTTTTAGAGTAAACCACATTTCATCTGATGATCCAAGGTAAAGGTGGTACTCCAAAGTAATAGATGGGAACTTTATCCATCTGGTATGTTTGTGCAGCTCAGGAGATTTCGAACCTGCTGCATGTTCACCTTCGCTCAACAGAGCTCCTAGCGTCCTACTGCTGGGAGCGGAACATCATGGCTTTCAAGATGCGCCCCAAACATCATTATGTTTGGCACGTCGCCAGGGATGTTTTGGTTTCAAGGATCAATCCAAGAATGTTTCATGTTTGGTCCGATGAAAAGTTTTTAGGATGCCTCAAAAAAATAGCTTGCAGGTGTCACGGAAGCACAGTCCAAAAAAGGGCAATCGAGAGATATCTCATTGCCTTGTCTTCACACTTGGCCAAAATGGCTAGCTAGGGTTACAGTAGTGGGTGCCATCTCACCCCTTTTCTGGGAGTGCTAGCCCCCCAGTAGTTACATCAAATTATTTCATCTACTGTTCTCGGGAAAATGGGTCCCCCAAGCTACCGGAAACTTCATTGGTCGTTACATCAAACTGTTTTCAATTGCTGTCCCACAAAAATATGTGAGATGCTTGCAATGGGAAAAAAAACATATTGGAAAAAGGCCCACCAAAACATGTAAAGTAAAGCCAACAGTGAAAAGGGGAATCAGCTGGCACCATGGGGTTTGCTGCGGGGCTCATGCAGCCATGACTCTTGGCGACGTCCAGCACCGGAGAAAAAGCAGAGGCATGCCAGTGCCATTGGCGACACGGGCAAGAGGTTGCGCGTTGGATAGGTTGATCTATGTTTGTCCCTTGATATCTAATATATATCTATATATATATTATATCTAAAATATTTTGATAATATATTTATAATATATCTAAAATATATCTATAATATATCTATTATACATCTAAGAGATATCTATAATATATCATACCTATTATATATCTACAATACCTTTAAAATATTTACAATATAGATATAATATATCTCTAAAATAGGTTTTCAATGAATCTATAACATATGCATGCATGTCCGCATGCGTGACCGAGTCAAGTATTTTCGAGACAACGTGGCTCCAACGCAACCCATCAGGCAACCAGCCCTTTCAGCAGCCCAAACTCCTCCTGGGTTTTCTGGGTGTTCTTCATTTTCGATGGTGTTTTGACCATGTGCCAAAAAAAAATGGTATCCCATTCTCACATAATTCTCACACCAAAGGCATGTTGCCCCCTCCATCTTGCTTTAAATACTATGTGTAGCATGCGCCGCCCAAGAAGATTTCTTCATCCTATACCGTGGCAATTTTCATGGGTCATTAAATGTCCCCATTGAACATCACCCAACCATTAGGTATATGGTCTATAATGGCTACTATAAGGTGATGTCCAATATACCCAAAATGGGACAGTTACCAACCCCTGATTTTCATTTTGCTTGGGGCAAGTAGATACCTACCCCAGGATTATCCACCAACTATAGGGGATTGGGCAGCTGAGAAGCCACAAAAAGATGGGATCTGGCAGTTTCCGATACCTTCATTTTGGGAAAACACCCCAACTACTTGATGTATGTATGTATGTATGTATGTGGGTGATTTTGGGTTGTTCAGGATTGTGAACCGTGGAGCAAATATTCCCACTCCAAACTATACACGTATTTGAAATTTCATTTGCCAACTCAACGGGTTTGATTCAGTATGTGCAGTGTTGTATATCTCATCTTCTTGGGGCTTAGGATGTATCATTTCAGTTCTGTTGGTTGCTCAGTGTGTAGGCTAACCCCAAAAGATCTGAATTTATGTTGTTTTTTAACATTCCTTTAGCATATCTATTTTATCTACAAGGACAAATGGGACTAGCTATCGCAGGTTCAATCTTGAACTGAGCACTCTGCCGACTCAGTTTGGGAATGGAAAATTCATGGATAAACGGTATCGATGGAAATCTGGATTTCGAATGAGAAACCCAAAAAAATTCAAACGCTTCTAATCTACATACATACATGCATACATGCATGCATACATACATACACACATACACCCAAATCAATCAAACCCAAACAAACCAACGAAGAAACCAACAAACAAACCAGCCCCAACAAACAAGCCCAAACAAACACAAACAACAACCCACAAACAAACAAACAAACAAACAAACACACAAACACACAAGCACACAAACACAAGCACAAGCACACACAAACCAACAAACAACCACAACGAGCAAACCAAAGAACAAACCAAACCAAAGCAAAGCAAAGCAAACCATGAACCAATCAAGCAACCAACCAAGCAAACATACTTACATTACATACATGCAGACACATGCATACATACATGCATACATACATACGTACGTACATACATACATGCATGCATGCATACATACCCGCACACACACACATGCAGCCAGGAAGACACAAACAGATAGACTTAGGTAGGGCAGATAGACAGGAAGAGAAAGAGAGAGAGAGAGAGAGAAAGAGATAGACAGAGATAGATAAAGAGAGAGAGAGAGAGGGGGAGAGAGAGAGAGAGAGAGAGAGGGACAGACATAGAGAGGTAGAGATCCATAAACAGAAAGACAGACAGATAGACAGGCAGATAGAGAGGTTAGGCATGTAAATATATACATACATAAATATATACATATGCATGTCTATCTCTTTTTTGGCCCAAGAAAAGCGTGCAGGAGTTGCAGTTTGCTTTGTGGGGCACTAAGGTTTGGCAAGCCAAGCCATGACTATGCTAGATTTTGGCAATTGCCAAAGTGCTGCTTTGATACACTTTTTTTTTTGGTCGCTTTTGTTGGCGTCGGCGGTGTCGTCGTCATCTCGGCGGTGTCGTGATAAACCCTAAATCTCGCCGGTGTCGTGATAAACCCTATAAATCTCGCCAGTGTCGTGATAAACCCTAAATCTCGCCGGTGTCGTGATAAACCCTAAATCTCGCCGGTGTCGTGATAAACCCTAAATCTCGCCGGTGTCGTGATATATTTTTTCCTTAAAGAACCAGCCATTGCAATTCTATGTTGTGCCATATATGGAATTGGAATGGCTGCTTGACGCAAAATTGTATAAAAACTGCTTTGTTCGCTTTTGGTGGTGTCGGCGGTGTCGTCTGGATCTCAGCGGTGTCGTGATAAACCCTAAATCTCGCCAGTGTCGTGATAAACCCTAAATCTCGGCAGTGTCATGATAAATGCATATATGCTTTGATGCCATATGCACGAGAAGTATATATCCTCACGACATTGTCCGATCCTCACGACAACGGCTTGTGTCTCCTGTTGGAACTCTTGTCCTTTGTGCAACGGTGGATCCTCTGAGCACGAGGTCAACGTTGTGTCTGACCAGAGGAAAGCAAATAGCAGCCACCCGGCGCTTGCAGGTGAAAGACCGGCTGATGCTGGAGAATCCCTCTATGGACCCACCGTGGTGACGTCGGTCAACTCGGCTTGCTGAAGGTCCAACCAAGCTGTTGCAACAGCAAGTGCCTGCCTCACTTCTTGGACACCATCGGGGTGAGGGGGGAGCTGCAACTCAAACGACTCAACGAACGCTGCTGGAAGCAACTGAAGATTTGCTTGCAAGAGCAGCGGCGGCGGGTCATCATCCATGCACATCCAGGCATTGCAGGTGGCGCGCAAGGAGTCTTCAGGCCACTGCAGCAAAGTTGCCTCTTGCAGTGGGGTCAAAGTCCGCGAGGTTGGCTTCGCGGACGTTGCCGCAGGCTCTTTCGTGAGATCAATCACCGAAGCCGAGGCAGCAGAACGAAAAGCTGTGCGAATGTCGCGCGAGCCTTGGGAAGCACCAGCGAGCATCGCGCGCCGGGTGGGCATCGCTGCAACACAGAGTGAAATAGACGTGGTGCTGCTAGGATCCAAGCACTGCAAGACAAGCCAATGCAAATGGGCATGGGCTATGGAAACTGAAGACATTACCAGTAGATGCAGCCAGTCGCAACATGCTGTCCGTGGAAGCGTCCATGTTTTGGCATACGGCAACACGTGCCTCACAGTGATTCCAGACCGCGGCATCCAGCCCGTACCTGGCAGTGGCAAGCGACGGAAACGTAATGTGTGGTTTTGTTGTGGCATGCTAGATTATATATAGATTAGAGACCTAGTGATATTCGGGAGCTGGACGAACGCATCCGGCGGCGCAACAGGAATGATGGACACAAAGAGCAAGTGACTGAGGGAACAGAGACATGTTGGAGATGCATTCGAACTCAAGACAGACCAGAAATTGCTAGGTGCAGCTCATTGCTAGGTACTACGCGCTGCCTGGAAATGCAACCCAAGAGAAGCCAATGCAAAGTTTCTGTTGCAAGTCTGCCATGGAAACGGAAGACATCAGCAGCAGAGGGCCAACAATTGGTGGCAGTCTCGCGGCGCACGCCTCCGCACTTCTCCAGGCCCAAGAGTCCGGTAGCAACCTGGCAATCCGAGACAAGCCAATGCAAACGAGCTGTTACAGATGTGCTGTGGAAACTGAAGACATTACCAGTAGATGCATCCAGTTGCAACATGCCGGCCCAGAACAACCCATGTTTCTGCATACGGCAGCACGTGCCTGACCGTGATTCCAGACCGCGACATCCGGTCCGGACCTGACAGCGGCAAGCGAGGGAAACGTCATGTGTGCTTTCGTGGTGGGATGCGGAATGGACTGGACACCTGGAGCATACTCTGGACATGTTAAAGGCGCAGCCGGCAAGTGATTTCAGACCGCAGACGGCGGCGAGCACCGAAAGCAGAAACAGCAACTGCAGGCAGATCGTCAGGAACAACAGCAGCAGGAACGACAATAACACAGTGGGTGGGTTGTATCATCCACCTTCGTGGCGTGGTCACAGCAGCGGACAACGGCAAGCAGCGAAAGCAGACATCGCACCAGCAGCACCTTTGCAGGCAAACCATCGGAGCGCCGAGGATTGCCGAGCCAGCCAGGGCGACCCGAACGACAGCGACGCACCAGGGAACCCAACCAGGAAGCCAGGCGCAGGTGGAGGAAACACATGGCAACAGAAGCAACAGCCGCAGCAACAGCGGCAGCAACAAGAACAACAGCAACAACAATGTGTAAGTGGGCCGTATCATCCACCTTTGTGGCGTTGTCATGGCCGCGGGCGGCGGCAACCACCACGCCCACTTGATGGTCCAAACATACTCACAGAAGCTTTTCGCGGGAACATCCGGAAAGGGAGCAGCAGCAGCAATGCAAGGCGCGGATCCCAGCGGCAAGAACTCCAGAAGATGGAGGAGGAGGACCGAAAACGGCAGCTCAGTGAAGTGCATGGGCATGAATCAGCGACACGCAAAGGCGGCGAGAGCGACAGGATGGCTGCGAACAACAGACGGCTGCGGCAGGAGCAACCGTGGCGATGGGCACAAATTGCAAACGGCTGAGGCAACAGCCACACGTTGGATATGCAATGGCATCAAAGACATACACGGCTGCGGGAGGAGCAACGTGGCGATGGGAAGAAATGACAAACAGCTGAGGAAACAGGGACACGTTGGATATGCAATGGCATCAGGGACATACCAGACATTGCTACGTGCTGTTCACGGCAAACGACTAGCCGAAACAATCGAATGCGAAGAATCTGTTGCAGCTCTGCTGCGGCGCGCCTCACAGCTCCGCGTGGTTGTCCAAACAGCGGCAGATACCTGACGATAAGAAGCAGTGAAACGCAATGAAGGGAGAAGCGAGGCAGCGCTGAGGAACGTTTTCGTTTTCGTGTGGACCAAGAGCAGCCGCAACAGCCGCAGCAACAACAACAGCAACAGCAGCAACAACAAGAAATAACACAGTGGGTGGGCCATATCATCCACCTTTGTGGCGTTGTCATGGCCGCGGATGGCGGCGAGCATCGAAAGCAGACATCGCAACAGCAGGACCTTTGCAGGCGAACCATCGGGGCACCGAGGATTGCCGAGGCAGCCAGGGCGACCCGGCCGACAGCGACGCACCAGGGAACCCAACCAGGAAGCCAGGCGCAGGTGGAGAAACACATGGCCACAGCAGCAACAGCCGCAGCGACAAAAGCAACAGCAACAACAATAACAGTGTAGGTGGGCCGTATCATCCACCTTTGTGGCGTCGTCATGGCCGCGGACGGCGGCAACCACCACAACGACGCCGACGAGAAGGACGACAAGAAGAAGAAGAAGAACAACAACAACAACAACAAGAACAAGAAGAATAACGAGAACAACAACAACGACAGCGCAACAGCATGACTCTTGCAGGCGAACCACCGGGGCACCGAGGATTGTCGAGCCAGCCAGGGCGACCCGACCGACAGCGACGCACCAGGGAACCCAACCAGGCAGCCAGGCGAAAGTGGAAAAACATTCATGGCAACAGCAGCAACAGCCGCAGCAACAACAACAATAACATTTGTGGGGTTGTCATGGCCGCAGACGGCGGCGAGCACCGAAAGCAGAAACAGCAACAGCAGGCAGACCGTCACCAACAACAGCAGCAGGAACGACAATAACACAGTGGGTGGGCCGTATCATCCACCTTCGTGGCGTTGTCATGGCCGCGGACGGCGGCGAGGATCGAAAACGGACATGACAACAGCAGGACCTTTGCAGGCGAACCATCGGGGCACCGAGGATTGCCGAGCCAGTCAGGGCGACCCGACCGACAGCGACGCACCAGGGAACCCAACCAGGAAGCCAGGCGCAGGCGGAGAAACAACAAGAAGGAGAACGACAGTGCAACAGCAAGACTCTTGCATGCGAACCACCGGGGCACCGAGGATTGCCGAGCCAGTCAGGGCGACCCGACCGACAGCGACGCACCAGGGAACCCAACCAGTAAGCCAGGCGAAAGCGGAAAAACGCCAATGGCAACAGCAGCAACAGCCGCAGCAACAACGACAACAAGAACAACACCAGCAACAACAAGGACGACAACAACACCAATGACGACAAGACCTATACGACGCTGATGACGAGGACGGCGAGGAGGAGGACGAGGAGGAGGAGGAGGAGGACGACGACGACGACACAACGACAACAACAACAACAACAGCAACAGCAACAGCAACAGCAACAACAACAACAACAGCAACAATAAGAGGAATAACGTTAACACTACCCCAAGAAGATTTCCACCTTCCATGGCCGAGTGGGTCTCACCATTCCACTCTCCCTGTGGGCCACAGAAACTCCACCTTCCATGGCCGAGTGGGTCTCACCATTCCACTCTCCCTGTGGGCCACAGAAACGCGAATCTTCCAAGACCAACAGATAACACTACCCCAAGAAGATTTCAACTTTCCATGGCCGAGTGGGTCTCACCATTCCACTCTCCCTGTGGGCCACAGAAACGCGAATCTTCCAAGACCAACAGATAACACTACCCCAAGA
>Ga0126342_10011570_pt1 | contig 15755 bp, 16 predicted proteins | sample Cyp1metagenome_FD_92528 | JGI IMG/M metagenome (GOLD analysis project Ga0126342, IMG submission 92528) | Coral microbial communities from Lord Howe Island, Old Settlement Bay, Australia - Cyphastrea 1 metagenome | ecosystem: Host-associated > Invertebrates > Cnidaria > Coral ...
TCCTCTCCTCCTCTCCTCCTCTCCTCCTCTCCTCCTCTCCTCCTTGTCCTTCTTTCCGGCAGCTTGTGACTACGCCCTCAACAGCGAGCGCCAGTGCCGCACCCCAACTGCGAGGGCCAGAGTCAGTGGCACTGCCAGACCTCAAGCACGAGCTCCAGATCTCATTTGGCCCTGCCGGACCTCAACTGCGAGCTCCAGAGGGCACTGCCAGATCTGGCGCTCGCGGTTGAAGTCTGGCAGTACCCATGTCAGAGAGAATGTGAGAATAAATGCGAGATAGAATGTCAGATAGAATGGCCGAATAGAATGTCAGAATAGATGCCAGATAGAATGCCAGATAGAATGTCAGATAGAATGCCAGAATGTGCCAGATAGAACCCCAGAATAGATGCCACAAAGAATGTCAGAATAGATGCCAGACAGAAATAGATAGAATAGAATTCCGACATATATGCTTGAAAGTATGCCAGAATAGATGCCAGATAAGAATGCCGAAAAAATGTCAGAGTATATGCCAGAGAGTATGTCAGATAGAATGTCAGAATATGTGTATATACAACATTATACAACCAATAAATATTTATATTATATATATATAATATTATATATTTGGGATCACTCGAAAAAAGTACCTTGCTTTCTTTGGCGCCGAACCCCACATGTGCAACGGCACATGTCACATGTCCATCAATTGTGAAATTTTGGATGCGGAGATCGTTTTCGGCGGAGAAATTCCCATGAAATCTCCCCCGCCTCTTCCTAGCCTAGGCTGCAGCGGGCCAATGGCCGGGTCAAGCTGGAAATGGCTGAGCTTCAGAGCAGATGCCACAGCAACTTGGCCGAGTTTGAGCTGCCTATGAAAAATCGTGTGCACTTTTTGGGGGAGGAGGGGCTGACTAATCAGGTGGGTGTCCAAAACATTGCACTGGGGAATATGATGATTAACCGCTGGATTCAGCGGAAATGACCGATTTCTTCGACAAAAACTTGGGAAGCATGCAAAACAAAGTGGAACCGCAAAATAAGCGGTATCAAACATGTCCTCAACATGTGTTAAAGCCAGTAGGAATTGTTTCAATTCGTTTAAGTCCAAAACTGCGCTGTATGGTTTAGATCTTCCCCCCTGAAATCTGGTCATGTGCATGTCCGTATCCTGCTTTTTAAGACCAACTCTGCTGGGCAAGCAGGCTGTCGAATGATAGGCGAAGGTGGGCGTTATTTTTTCCGCATCATTGTTTTGGCATGCGCGGGCAAATTTCAATGCATCAAGCTAAAGGTGTTTTTCCCCACCTGTCAGGTGAGGGTTTCTAGATTTGATCAGAGTTGCTTCCGCCTCCTCCTTCCTCCTTCTCCTCCGGCAGCCTCGGACTACGCCCTCGCTGCGAGCTCCAGATCTCAGTGTGCACTGCCGGACCTCAACCGCGAGCGCCAGATGCCAGTGGGCACCAGGACCCCAATTGCAAGCGCAAGATGTCACATTGAATGTCAGACACCGTGCCCGAAGAGATGTCCGATATAATGCCTGTCAGAGAGAGTGTTTTAAGAATGCCAGATGACATGTCATATAGAATGCCAGAAGAATTTCCAGGTAGAATGTCACCAGATGAAATGTCAAATGGAATGCCAGGAATAATGCCTTCATAGGTGCCAATTAGAGTATCAGAGCATGCCAGAAAGAGTACCGGATAGAAGTCTGAAAAGACTTCAGGTAGAGTGCCAGAAAGCATGCCAGATAGAATGTCCGTATATATGTCAGATAAAATGCCAGAAGCAAATCCAGCTAGAGCGTAAGGTCGAATGCTGGATGAAATTTCAGATAGAATGCCAGAAGAAATCCCAGGTAGAATGCCAGGAAGAATGCCAAATTGAAGTGCCAGATGGAATGCCAAGAAGAATGCCATCATAGGTGTCAAATAGAATGTCAGAATGTCAGATAGCATGCCAAAAACAAGGCCAGATAGAATATCAGAAAATATTTTCGGTAGAGTGCCAGAAAGCATGCCAGATAGAATTTCAGTATATATGTCAGATAAAATGCCAGAAGAAAATCCAGGTAGAATGTCAGGTAGAATCCAAATGCAATGGCAAATAGAATGCCAGAAAAAAAAAACGGTAGAATGTCAGCACACGTTGATGGGATGACAACCCAGCAGTCTGCCAAGCAGCCAAAGATGGGCCGAAAAACTGGGTGCCTGAGTGAACTGACCCATACCCAGTTGAATGAACCTCACCGAACTACTAGATGCCGGACTAGATGCATGTTGGAAATGCGTGCATCTTTGAAGACTATTATATCTGCTCAGGATTCGTAGACGCTGACGTGTAGTGCATCAACCAGCGGGTCATGGGTTCGTTTATTCATCCTCAGTTGAAATACTGTAGGTGTCGTGCAAATCGCCGATCGCACCTGGAATATCAAACTCCAGCTGTGATACCAGGATTTGTTCTTCAATGTTTTTCATGTAGTTGAACTAGGGTAATTATGGGTAATTATACTCCTTCTGGCACATTGGTGTATGCCTGATCTACACTGGCAATCTGGCAACTCATGGCAAACCCAATTAGACACCAAATTTGGGTGTGGTTTTCCAGCATATAATAAGCGGCAACTCCTTATTTGGATGCGTCTTTGGGTCTAGGATTCATGTTCGGACTTACAGCGGAGTCAATTGACAGGAATACGGACATATATATGGAAATATTATGAGAAACTTGGAAAATTACGTTGATTTTTCCTTGAATAAAACATGAATATTAGGTATAAATAAACATAATAAACATGGTATGAATACAATAATCAATATCGCTAACAAATTAGAAAACCTGCGTATCTATAGTTCATTTCAGGCAGCGACGAGGCTGCCCAGCGCGAGGCCATTGGAGTTTCCATTGGTTGTTGTCGTTTTTCTTTGATAACTCGGGGAGAGAGATGAAACCAATATTGGTTGGTCTGAAAATCAAACACCCCCCACATTCCAAAGGAGTGTCATTCAGTTTCTGATTTAAATACATGAAAATGGCAATGGGTAAGTTCTATTTTTTGAAAAACTCATGTGAACATGAAGAGTTTTTCGAAGATGCATGATTAAGAACAGTGAAATGTATTGAAATACGCTGAACAACAAAGTAACCGTTTCATATGTTTAATATACCCATGATTATAGGGGTTTTAAATTATATCCCAACTTTTGGAGGTTATCACCATGATTATGTCCATGAATGTCATCCCTGGCTTGCACCCCTGGGCCAGGCGCAGACATCCGAAATCTTGCGCATCGAGTTGCAAGCTGCAAAGGACGGGGTGATGGATGGGTTGCTGTTAATTGAAGTGGTTGATGTGGCAAAGCTGCGGAAAAGCCAAGAATAAACCATCCCATTGGCCAACCATTTTGGGGGTCATTTACATCATCCCAAGTACGGGGATGCCCAATAGTAAACCTCTAGTGGGGATGGTTATGATATGTTATGATTGTGTTTACCACATGATGTTTGACTGAGAGAAGCCACCTTTTGAAAAACCAAAGGGGAACCACCTAAAGAAACTTGATTGACCCCTTCGGGTCTCGGTCTCTCGTAAACATCCCATATCGGATACTCTATTGGGACATCCTATCATCATCTATCACCTATCATCATCTATCATACTTTTCATCATCTATCATCATGGTATAATTTCATTGGTTGAAAATGTGATAAACCCAACAAACCATCCCAAATGACTTGCCATACATGATCATGATTGATGGTCATCTCTTGGTCCTGGCCGCAGGACTCGTTGTTGCAGCTGCGGGAGAAAAGGACGGCCATTTTTGGTGATTTCACGATGAAAAATGATTGATATTATTTATAGTATTTGTTCATTATTTATTTTCATACTGTAGCAGAAAATGTCCACATCATCCCATGCTTGTGCGGTGATGTGTTGTCCAATGCATGTCTATACGAAATCCTTTGACCACCTGTGTTCCTTCATTTTCCTACTCTGGTGCCGACATGAACGTGACCTGCTTTGCTAAAGGTGTGTAAGCAACATGCACGTGCAATAAGGGCCTGAAACTCAAAGAGTCCAGCAAAAGTGCCCCTAAAAGTCGAATTGATACATCGAAGGAGCTCCCGGCCATTTCTTTGATCGCTTTCTCATTAAGGCACAAGAAAAAATTCCATGAATTTCTCCCAGGTTGCCAGTTTTCCTGTCAGGGTTCCGGGCCCTAGTGTTTTCGTTGCGAAGGACATCACGAAGTCACACGGATGAGGCCAGATGTATAGCTGGGCTATGCTGGACTGATAGTTGGGTGTGGTGGATTCTGTTTGAGCCGTGGAAAAACAGGACTTTTGCTGGGTATCCTCTATATAATATATCTAGAAGGCCCAAACTGTTGCTCAAGGTGGCTAGGTGGTTTCAAACATTCAGATACATTCAATACTTGGTCTTCCTGCGTTATGAACACTACTTGAAGCCAGCCGATTGACTTAGTGGATCTTAGTTTTATTTAGTAGGGGAGAGAAAAAGTATGTTAGAGTTTAGGAAGTTGCAAACAGAGCAAGGCTTCCGTAAGGTTTTTGGATTCACTCAAGGTGAAAGGGTACGAAAAGGTGGCAATTGCATTGACGAATGTGGCAGAGACCACCCAATCAGCCCGTGATGTCTTGAGGCAGAAAAGCTTCAGACACAGCACCCTGGCTGCGTCACAGACACCGCACCGTGTGATGTGCCAATGGGTGGATGGCTTTTATTGTTTGTTGATTGGGGGTAAAAGTGTGTTGGATAGTCAAATTCTTGAATATGTCAAACACAAACTATGGTTCGCTTCGATCCATCACTAGGTGTTGCAGACAAATCAAGCTACAGGTGTCCCAAAAGGCACAGTTTTAGACAGCTTTTTAACAATCCTACGAAAATCGGCTGAGATGTTTTGCCACCGCAGGCTCGATCCAGGTACATCAGATTGTAGAAAACTGGAACTGCCAGTTGGCCGCTGCACACGCTTCGCAATGTGCACCATGCCGGTTGCTTCTCCACATATGACCTTGCTTCAGTCAAGCCCAAATGATCCCAAATGATGAAGACTGGACACATAGGGCGAAGCAAAGGGTTTTGAAGAGCTTTCTGGAGAGGCATGGCTTCGCAGATGCGCACAGTCCTCGTGAGTTGGGCGAAAAGACGAAGGTCACACCGGCCTCCCTTCGCATGGAGAGCATCTACCCCATCCACGTCGCAGCGCAACTTGGAGACGTCTCCATTTTGCGCATGCTGCTGGACATGGGTGTGGACCCTCAGACTAGAGCTTTCGAGGGGCGAACAGCAGCCCAATTTGCTGAGCAAATCAAGATGGCTCACATGACCCTGTTCTTCAGCTACTCGTGAACAGGCAACAATTGACGTGAGTGGCATTGTAGGCATGCCGGCTTCGAGCAAGCGATTGATGCAAACCATAGGATGCTTTTTCTCTTGCAACAATGGCCGCAGGTTTTCTTTGCCCTTCATTTGGTCAGCTGCGCGAGTTCATACGCCCTGCAACATTGTTCCAAGACTGGAAACTCTCTAAGAAACGGATCACCCAAAAACACGGGAGATCCATTCCCAGTCTTGAGACTTGTGAGATGCCAGGCTATTTTATAGAGATTAAGAGATTTCATGACACACATCAGAAGATCACCGCTGATGGAACAGCATCACTTTTGCTCCGTCTAAGGAGACGTGGCAGACTTGAAACCATCAAGGGCTGGAAAATTCAGAGAGAGAGAGAGAGGGGGGCCTGCAAGATTGATATATGAGCCAGCAATTGACCTTCAGAAACCTTCCCCTTAATTGAACCTATTGGTTCCCCAGCGCCATCTTGGAACCACATGAACGAAGCATTCCTGAGGCACGAGATCAATGAGCTCCAGGCCTGACGAGAGGTTGGTTCCCACATCCTAGCCATCACGGATTTGGTTGATTATTGTTACATATTGTTACTATATCACTGCGAAACTCTTTCTCATTCTTTCTCCATCTACCCATGTTATTCTATCTTATTCATATCTATGCCTATATCTATATGTGGTAGGTTATTTCAACCAATTCTGATTTCCCTGGCTGTCATCCATGACAGTTTGTGGCAACGACGCAGGAGACCCTTCTCCGCCATCAGATGGCAGCTTGGTTTTTCACAGCACGGAGCGACTGTCAGCATGGGGCATTGATTTCATGTATCTGGATAGGGGTTTCCATAAATGGGGTACCCGACATGGAATGTTTAGAAGGGAAAATCTATCTATCAATGGATGATTTGGTGGTACCCCTAGCCCTATTTTAGGAAACCCTCAGATGTTTTTAGCTGCCAAGTCAAAGGGAAGATTCCAAACTCGCAAACAGTTTCAAACATCTTCTTCTTGGGAAAAGCCTAATTTCACGATGTCGGCTGGTGTGTCTTGTGGCCAGGCTGCAACCGCAAACCAGTTGTCAGGCAAATTTGATTGGAACCGGGGTAAAACCTGCGGGTAGAGATGTTTCTTTTACCATGCCCCGATACCGAGGAATGCCGAGCACTGCACGGAGAGGTGGAACAGTGGGATCCCCAGCAAAGGATTTTGGAGGCTAAAGCCAGTGAAACCTCCATGTTGTTTGAATAAGTCTGATGATTCGCTCCCTATAGCTTGTATGGATGCTTATGGTTTGGTTCAATGCCGAAATCTGCAACCTTGTGGTTGTAACATGTTGTAACAGTTTTTTTCAGCAATAAAACGAGGCCAACCATCCCAGATCTAGTTTGCGAGCTTGAAATTCTTAGATTTGGGGTCAGATGACCAGGTATCAGCGATGAACCCCATGAGTTGAGGTCAAAGCTTGGTAGCGAAGCAGTGCAGCAGAGCTATGCCCAGGCAGGGAATGGCCTTCTGGCTAGGCTAAAGCCCAAAGAAAAACATGGTTGGCCCCACCATGCAGCGAAAGATCCACAAAAAAAACAATATCCAACACATTAGATATCGTCACTATGAATGATTATCATTATGATCATCAGTATCATTATCAGGATATTGCGTTGGGAAAATCATCCGCATACCATCGCATACCCATCACGTTCCACCTTTGACTCCCTCTGCAGGAAATCTGCCAGCTACGGAAGGAGGTCACACAACAAGGCGATTCTCATGCAGTGCTTGGGAGTACTGCGACCCCACTGTAGCTTTCGGCAATGGCCATGTGGAGCCGCAGAAGAAAACTTGGATTGAAAAATATATTTTTTTCCGGAGTTATTTTTGTAAGAAAGAGGAACTTGGGTCGGACTTGCTAGATGGGTTCAGTCCACTTCTCCTAGCAATGTCGAGATTGGTAGCTGTGGTGGCGGCCTGCAGAGCAATGACAAGTTGCCAGGAAGACCATCCTCCCAAGCTGTGATAGTTAATTCCCATGATGTTACATGATGGGTGTGTCTCAACCTTGGGTGCCCGCAAGCTGGTCGGTTTATTAGATGCTTGCTCAGGCTTACTCCGTTGAAAAAAATCACGGTACTCCCTCCCCCCGAGTGATGTGGTGATGGAATTGATGGAATGGCAATTGGCAACCTCTTCATCCCAGCATTTTGACTTCCAGGTTTGGCCAAGCTTGACAACGAACAGGCCATTCAGAAGCACAGCTGCAGTGGATGACCACACTTCGGAACTTCGGAAATGGGAAACCCTGCTCAGAAGTAGGATGTAATGTAAAGAGGTGATGGAGCAAGTCTGACTTCGTAATAATTGGTGAAATCAATGTCCTAGGTCCGAGAAATCAATGTATTATCCAATAGGTCTGAGAACTATCATGTGTTTGGTTCACATATTATATGTGTTTATATGTGTTTAGTATTGTTTGACAATGACATATGCGTCCTAACCCCCACTTAAGCAGTGATTGGTTAGCCAAGAGCAGCCATGCTGGACTCCATGAATGATCCTGCCTGCAACCTAGGAACTTAGAGATGCTGGCAGAATCACAAGAGGAACTTGGAAGTCCCATGGTGAAATTCGCAGGGCACAGACCCAGAGACCTAGGAATCTCCCTTTGTGATGATCCTAAAGTGACGTGCATGTTGTGTGTCAGGAAAGAGCAAGGGCTATATTGTTTACTTCCGTAAACCTGTCATGAAGCAGATATAGTATGATATAGTATTAAAACGCCTTATATGATATATAGTATTATATGTGATATGATCTAGTCTCGCATTTTCGTGACCCTTCCAGATTGGGACAAACCAAGGCATGTTGGAAGAACAGGCAGCCCGGCAGCAGCAGGCACATGGGCGGAGGTCTGTGTTTCGCATGTTTAATGATTTGATTGGTTACCATTTATTTGTGACTATGATCCCCAATCACCAACGTTTTGAGGGAACCGTAGCCTTGCCAAGGGATGCCTATTAGTTATTGTAGACCAGGTGAATCAACTAGCCTAAACTCGTTTGATGGAAGAGCCAGCTATAATGGAGAGAAAGGCCCGCCCTCTTGCACAACTCGAAATGCTCATGAGGAATTCACATTCACCATATGCGCTCGAAAGATGGAGGTTAGACGTCGAAGCCACACGATGGAAGAGCTTCGAGAAGACTCTTGGGTGATGGTAGTGGTGATGGTAGCGGTGGTGGTGATAGAGTGTCATAGCGTGTCACTATCTCCCCTCCATTCATAGTTTGCATATGTCTCCAGATGTCCCCAGATGTCTCCAGTATGCTCTCTCAATGTGCCAAGGAATTCCAACAGCAAGGGACTGCCCTGCAAGACTTGTCGCAAAAAGTGGGTTTCTACCAGCAGGGTCATGACCTCAAACACCATGGGACATGGGCCATGGGTTAGTTTGATCGTCTTGTTTGGGGCATTGTTTGGGAAAGAAATCTAGATGTCAAATTTATTTACCATATTTGATTTAGTTTCCAATGGATGTCCAATGTTTTACCGTTACCTTGCATATTTTGATATTGATCATGAGCTGTGTCTTGCTTTGGAGTTTTCTTGGGCGTACAGTTTTCATTGAATTTGACTGGCTTATGTATGTGTATATATATATACAGTATACATATGTGCGTGTATGTAATGTAATCTAATCTAATCTAATCTAATGTAATGTAATGTAATGTAATGTAACGTGTGTGTGTATGTGTATACGTGTATGTGTATGTGTAGTAATTATGTGTGTGTATATGTTTTTTTTGTTTTCTCTCTCTCTCTCTCCAGTTTGCATTGCCCACATCATCGCATTCCCAGTCTCAACTGGTGCCCGCTAGCCACAGCTCCCAGGTTTGCTCTCTGAAGAAGCTGTTTTGGAGTCCCTGGGCAGTAAACCCGCTGCCAAGTCGTGGTACCACACGACAACCGCAGCGCGTGGATTGAGGCGAGCGGAAGTGGAGCTGGCAGAGTGGCAAGAAGAATATCAAAGTTGCTCGGAAGCTGATGTCAATTGGTTTAAGGGAAAAATTACAGGAAACCCCCATATTTCATGGGAAAATCGTTGGTTTCCTGTAGATTTTCCATGATTTTCCCTTAAGCCAATCCATTGGTGATGATATTCCAATGATGTTCATGGCGCAATGTCACAGATCACCTGGGCCGAGGTGCTCACAAAGAGGCCAACCGGAGCTCAAAGTTGGAGGAACAGGACCCGGAAATCGCTTGACGCTATAGTGGTTGCAGATCTTTCTGACATATCCTCTAGACAAAAAGATCAAAAAGAATGATTAATTTAATATATATATATATAGATATGCCCTTAGCTTAGCTGAACTCTTCGAGAAGGCGATGGAGAGAGAGAGAGAGAGAGAGATATATATATATATAAATATCTATCTATATATATATTCATAGATATATCTCAATTTATGCATATAATATATGTGTATATATACATATATAAATGATCATTGATCATGTATTTATTTATTTATGTATGTATTTAGAATTGACTATTTAGTGAGATATATCTACATATCTAAGTAAATGAATGCGTCCATATGTACATATGCGTGTATTGCATGTATACCCTCTGGTAATTTAACATAGCAATGGAAAATCACCATTTTTAATGGGAAAATCCACTATAGATGGTCACTTTCAATAGCTATTTTGACATAACCAGAGGGTATAATATTTGGTGCATACAGATCTCCAAAGTCCCAAGATATCACGTCAGACATCGCAAGACCAAAATTCGGATCCGGGGATCCTCGATGATCCATTTCTGGCAGGTTTGAAAGCCATCGGTTACGTACGCGGACATTGGTCAACAATGGCGAAACATCCCTCGATTTTTGAAACCAAGATGAAGACTATAAACCAATTTTGTTCAACACATTCTAGTCAAGGTTTTCTTTAGTTGTTTTTTTTGGATACCTGCCCTGCGGCCAAAAAATGAGCATGAAATAAACAACTAGGAAATGCATGGGAAATGCATTGGCCAATCAAAGAAGCGTACTCGAACGTAACGTAGCTCCCATGCACCCATGGGAATCTAATATACATGGGTGCCCTGGCTGATTCATGACGGGCTACTCCGAACAAAATTGATATTCCATTGCTCAATAAAACCAACTGGGGTTTATGAATATGTGGTTTCCCTCCAGTAAGGTAACGCCGTGGGTTTTCCATATTTATCTTAACATGTGGAGGGCACCTTTCAAATCAGAAAGAGGGTGTAAGCTGTAAACCTAGATATGGGGGAAAAACTAAGCCGCCGTATAATGAGAAGTACATTTCCGGTACATTTGTTTGTAGTATGTTTATAGTTTGTACTTATGTTGGGTGATGGTGGGTGCATACCTTGCAGTGGATTCCGCATTGCCAGGCAGCTTTGACGTATCAGGTGGAGCTTTTGGCAGCCCAGGACGGGAAAACATGCCCAGAATTTGTTCCCAAAGAAATATGATTAGCAATATGTTGGACATCCTTGCGTCAGATTGTCATGTCTAATATTTGACACTGATTTTGCATGATTTTACGCCTTATTACGTGATGAGGGCCATGTAAATTAAATATTGTTGCCTCAATGTCAATCTAAATTGCTGGCAGATACCATCCTTGCGCTGTCCTCAAATCCTCAAGGATGATGTTCGAAAGCTGAAGAAGTCATTGGTGGACGTGTCAGTGCAAAGGCCGGCATTGGCTGCAGCTGTTAGGCGTCTCCATGCGTCTCCCAAACAGGAGCACGACAGCTCAGAGACCATATAGACAACTCAATTTTGGGATGATTGGAATGTTTTTGACACCCCTATTCTGTTGGTGCTTATAGTCTCCACTACTGGTGGTTACGTATTCATGTGTACTGATGTTTACTGAATCCCACTGTCTACTTGCAAAATCGATTCTTTTCATCAGGATTTTGGGCGGATTTTGCGCAGATAAACGTCACCATTGTGCAATCGCACCCACCATATCCAACCATATCCATCCATATCCTCACTTTGCCAGAGAGGATTCCCATATTCATTTAATGTGGGAATCGTGTTTGCCTTCAGCAGGTCGGAGACTGCCGCAAAGCAACGCGAAGATGCACAGCAGGCGTCTTGCACCAAAACAGGGGGTTGATGTGACCCCTGTGACCCTGGGGTGTCTCAACCGTGCAGTCTGAGCTTCATGATCGAATTTTTGTGGTAACTAGAATGAATTGAGCTAGGGCTTAAAGAAAGACAATGGTCCTCAAACATATGACTCATAGCCGGTGTGGAGGTCAATACTTGTACAGCATAGTCCTCAGACTAGGTTCATTCTCTCCATTTTTGCGAAGTTCCCCTACCGATGGTGGCAGATGTAGCCGCATTATTGGGGCCAGGTCAGACAGAGAGAGCAGGAACTCGCCGCAAGAGCTTCCCAACTTGAAATGAGGCGCCAAGGGAAATCAGCAAACCTGAGGCCAAAATCGCCAATTGCTTGGCTTAGAGCGACTCAAAAAAAGAAACAGCCCACATCTAGAGGAGTTGGCCTCGGGCAAAGTCGATGATGTGAAATGATGTGAATGGAAACCACCTGCCAGATTACATTTCCGAGAAGGTGGAGTATGGGCTAAGTATGGGCGTATGAAAGGACAAAATATAACCGCTGGTGACAGTTAGAATTTCCACAGCCTCATGAAGGGATTGGTGGAGGTTGCGCCCCAGAAATGATTGATTGGGTCGGCGTTTGAGTCATCCGTATACCGTATCCCGTAACTGCCACTACAAAACCACCACCATGTTTGTGTTGACTTGAGAATGTACATTTTGCTGAACGATTGACCATGATGGTCGTTTGGTGTTGTAGGACCCCGCACTTTCGGCACTCTTGCCCTTGAACACTTCATTTCGTAGTGAGGTTTCTGGAGTTAGGAAGTGCGCAACCCGTTTCCCAAAATTTCAAGGGAAGTAAACATGTGTGATATATAGCGCATATGAGCATGTATTTGCAGATGCTATTGAGAGCTATAGTGCCTGTGTTGCCAAGCGGCCTAGCACCTGCGAAACATGACCCTTCATAGATGCACAGACCAGCATGCCGCAAGCTCGCCACATTGGAAGGTGTAAAGCTCAAGAACATCAACTCCAGATTGCAATGAAACTTCCTTTGCACTGTATATGTTGGGACATGTCGGGACATGTTGGGACACATGTTGCACCACTAGGGCCCCTGAACTTCATGGCATTTCAGCCAAGGCAGTCGAGGAAATCGGAGGTGGAAGCTGGGCTTTCTGTATGCGGCTTGAAGCGGCCTTTTTTGGGATGCCCCATGAATTTGCCTTACCACCAACCACTAAGACCTTAGGGGTCACCTTCGGGGTCATGGAACAAGAAATGATTTTGTGACTGAGGAAAGTGAGGACCGCACAGGCTCGTCACTGGAGAATATGTGTGAGCGTATTCGAGGGGATGCTTGGCCAGATTGGTGAAATTGCTGATAGGATGTCATTCGCAGCCTGTTGACATTGACTGACCTGCCAGTTTTAACATTGCAGATGGCTTTGGTGCTGCAAAGTCTGCTGGCAGTGTTGGTGAAGTGATGCAGTGTTCAGCCAACACAGCTTATGAATCACCAACTACCATCAAAAAAGGTTAGGATTTACCTATCACCCCAATGCAGAATTCCGTCTAAACAACCCTGGCATGGCCTCCAGGATTGCTATCGCGAGCTGGAATCCATTGAGCTCTCTACTGCCTTGGCGCAGCAGGAAGCATTTGAGCGGCTCAGCCAGATGTGGGAGGTTGATACCAGCAGGGTGGCCTTCTTTGAGTTCCATCCCCTATCCAAAGCGCATGGATCCAATTCTGAACCCGGGATTTTGAGTAGGTCCTGTAGGTACCTGATACTGGGGGAATGGGATGACAACAAACCAAGGCTGAAGGAAGCTCAACTGCAGATGGAGATCAAACATGATGCCCCATGGCTGCAAGAGGCTGAATTGGCAAAGCTGAACACAAAGAGATTGTAGAATTGTGTAGATTTAAGATGATTTAAGTAAGTCTGCAGATGTGAGAAGTAGTTGGAAGTAGCCCCGCAAAAGACTACGATCTGTGTCTTCCTGCCTGAATCAAAGTGGGTATGGCTCGAGACTATTGACCTCCAACAATTTGATGTTTTGAAGCGTTTTGATACCAGAAATTACCAGCCATTCCAGCCATTCATGCATCCATTGATACCCCAATTTGGGTCATTAGGTGAGTCACCGGAAAGTCCGAGGCTCCTTCGTGGACCTAGTTGCAATAATCAGGAGGGGAAGATGATGCAATGTGCCATTCTGGCAGCCCATTCTACCAAGGTTCTGTTGGAAGAAGTCAGCCAATGGAGATCAGAAGGACCAGAGATCTTCCCATAGATGTTCCAATAGGTCATCCATGGCAATCCATGGCCAGGATTGGAAGCTGCTGAATACTCGAGGCAACTTGCAAGGCGCACGGGGCAGGTGATCACAATCGTTTCTGTTGGTTGGGAAAAGGTGGGTTGACATGGGCTCGCATGCATGGCCCATATTTTTCAGAAGGCCATCAACCAGTTCTGCCTTCGCTCTCTCAGGCTGAACACGGAACTTGCCAGAGTGCAGAAAGAATGTGAAGGCTGGGTGTAGGTGGTGGAAGAATACACTTGGTTTCTGTGTTGGATATTGAGGCCACCTTTTCTGTCCCCGAATAGCAGTTTTGTACCTAAATGTTCTTCTACACCAGGTTATTGAATTACAGTGAAAAAAACTACATACAGTAGGGAGACAGAGTGACATGCACAGTATTTTTGTTGCGACATATTTGCTTGGACCGAGGCTTGAGGTGTTTGGAGGTGAACCAGCCACATGCAGATCTGGTTCAGAACGAGGAGGCCCGTGGGCCATGTCACATATGAGGGTCTTGCATCCGGAAGCCCCTAAAAACCATGGTTTATCATCATCGTCTCCAGTAAACTTGCCATAAATTGCGGTAAATCTCCTCAACATCATCATGAATCATGATTGCTTGTTGAATAGGTGCTTTCCACTTATATTCTTGGTGAAAAACGCCACGTGTGGATAATTTTCGTTGTTCTATGTTGTTGCCAATCTTTTGGATATACCGGCATGGTGAAGTAATTACGTGTACCCACCAATTTTGTAAGGCGTAAGGAAATTGTAGGTTCCCGAGGAGTGTATTGCACGTTTCCAAGAGTTGGCACGATGCAATACCTAGTTACCCACCATTCCCTACGCCGGTGCCCACGAACCGAGGCTACAGCCTTTGCTGAAGCTTTGCAATTGGAGCTTTTTGATCTCAAGGTGGGGCCATGGATTTCTTCCCCAAGTTCCCCCAAAGAAGTTGCGTTGAATCAAACTGACATAGGTGACATAGTGGTTTCACGTGATTTCTTCTTTCCGATGCGGAGGTAAAGCCGCAAGAATGCGGGAAACGACGGACCACTTTTGGTCGACTTCACTAATTTGATCCCGCAGGAAGAGATGTTGCAGTTGGAGCAGCAGTCCGTGGCAGACGCCGATGCCGCGCAAAGGCCAGAACTGGAGATTGGCATTTGCCATTCTGGTCCCTTGAATTTCACGGAATCCTTATTTCAAAAGGTAAAATCTTTGACAGTTGGGTGGTAGATCCATGGATGTTCAGGGATTTTGGATTCCCTTAGATTCGGTTAGATCACCGGCATCAAGACACTCCAGGTCCCAACGGACGATTGCAGCCCTACGCACGCAGAATGAGAAGCTGCGGCACAAATACGACGAGGCCGCAGACGTGAAGAAAGATGAATAGCTATGAACAACTAAGAGAACTAACCGCAGCTAACATTTCATAACATGTCAGGTGTTCATTTCAAGAGATATCAATAGATTCAATAGATATTAGAGGTCATCAGATTTCTGCGCAACCGAAATCAGAGGGATTTTGAAGTTGGATCCAGACTTCAATTGAGCATCCGCCAAGACTCTTGGTAGCGGCTGAAGATAAGGATTTCCACAACCATCTAAGAATCTAGTGTCGACATTGGCCATCAGCTGGATGTGTACAATCCCCATCCCACAATCACTAGTAACTGCTTTTTGGTGATGTTCCAGCAGTGGGATGTATCACCGTGCAGATAATCCATGTGCATGCATTCATTGATGTAAGATATGTAAGGATACGTAAGGCGCAATCATAGTTCGACAATAACCCCAGTATCAAATATCCCACCTTAGTACTGGTGCTATTCATTTTGGGTGCCCGATGAGGATGGTTCAACCACATGAAACCACCTTCCGAAAGCCAGGCGAGGCTTTCGGAATCTGAAGCCACTGCCATGGCCATTGATCTCGCGCTGAAGCAGGGGCA
>Ga0126342_10011571_pt1 | contig 15754 bp, 13 predicted proteins | sample Cyp1metagenome_FD_92528 | JGI IMG/M metagenome (GOLD analysis project Ga0126342, IMG submission 92528) | Coral microbial communities from Lord Howe Island, Old Settlement Bay, Australia - Cyphastrea 1 metagenome | ecosystem: Host-associated > Invertebrates > Cnidaria > Coral ...
GCTGGGGGTTGCTGGGGGTTGCTGGGGGTTGCTGGGGGTTGCTGGGATGATTATTACTAGTGATCATGGATCATTCCCGACAATTCCCTGCTAAGCACCAGTAAGTACATAGTGTGGAGATGGTCAGCTTTAATTCGTCCTTAACTCCGAAGTTTGTGAAATACACTTCCTTTGGTCTTATCCAACAAAATAATCGTGTATAGAATCTGTGAAAAATTGGCTATGAATCAAAGACGAATCGAACTGGATATTCATCAATGGCTATATGGTGGCTAAATCTACAATACCTCGCGGAAACATTGTCAAACTGCCTGGAATCATAGCTACAACCAGGAAATCCCTTTGGTTTACTGTAATCGGTTCTTTAATGGAAAATTGATGGATATGGCAGATAAAACCATTTCTGGGGTGCCATACTTTTGAACACCCTGTGGTGATGATATCTGGGCAACATGTCCATAGTTCAATGGCAATCCCCCATGGTTCAGCCACAAATCCAGTGTCAGGATGACGTGTTGTCACCAACTCAGCGCACCCTGAGTGATGTGGAAGCAACGCCAGGCCAAAGGGGGCCGTGCTGATCTGAAATCCACCAAACAGTGGCAAACCTAACCATCCAGCAGGCTCCAACCATCATTTTCAGAATTTAGGGGGTATATTCCCACATATGTCCACTTTTTTGAGGTTAACCCATGTTTTGGAGCTTGGGATCCCTACATGAATAGACCCTGATTGGAAAAGAAACACCGGGCTTCTTCCATGAAATTCACATCCCACCTGTGACATCCCAGCCATATTTGACATCAATAGAGATATAGCTTGATAGAACCTATTCATACCCCATGGTTTAATATGCATTAGTATCGCTATTAGTACTCAGCAAAATACGCACCCCAACCATGTATATGTATATATACATATTATATATATATATACATATATATATATGTTATAAGCCATATTTGATGACCAAGAAATAAGTTTTATGTTGTTCATATCCCTATGTTTTGTCACTTCTATAGCCCGCTAGCCATGACTACCTACCCCACCATGGCATTGCCTTTAAGAGGCGATGTCGCAGCTGAGACGTGCCACTGGGAACAGCGTCGGTGGTACCAGCAGCTGGTAACTATCCAAAAAAGCTATGTTAATGAGATGTACAATGTGGTGCCCCTCAGTTATAAGTTGGTTTATAACCCCCATTAACTATAGTTATATCTACCAAAAACCATAGTTATTGGAGTTATAAACCAACTTAGCTAACTATGGGGCACCACCTTGTACAATGGGATATATAGCTTTTACAACTATGGGATGTATATATAATTATATATATGTGGATATAATCAAATGTTTTTTGGGATATAACGATTGAAGTAAACATTTGTCTGGGGATGATGGCGATTTCATGGAATATTTCATGGAATATTAATGGAACCATTTGCCTGGAGTTGCTGAGTCTATGATTTTGGGCATTTTCCCAATGGGAAATCCACTACTTGCGGAATCTTGTCTAAGAATGTGCTTTCTTTTTGGGATCCCAAACAGATCCAAACAGCAAATCCGTTGGACTGTCAGGACCTCACAAGGGCCCACAATTCCTGCGTTGGTCAACTCAAAATCTTAAGCTCTGCATGCCTTTGATTGCTTCTAATTGCCCATTTCTGTCAGCTATATCACCCCATTACCCAGTTGGCTGCCGATCACTTATGTCTGATTTGTTGATTATCTGTGGCTGTGATTCAAACGATTACCCATGGACACATCAATAAGTACAAATATTCATATTTACACACGGGAAGGGCACCGCAGTTGAAAGTTGATCTTCAACCCATTAGTAAGTAGTTCGATATGTCCACCGTAAATCCAAGCGTTATGATGATGAAATAAGCCAACAAACAGCCATGGTTTGGGGCCCCTTCCACCATTATACTCCCCTTTTTTCAAGATGATCTTACTACCATGTTCATCAGGACTACAATATACCCATTAATTGGGGTCAATAAAAATTTGCTTCAATAGGGATTGGAACATCTCAATGAAACATGGCAATTGGAAAATCTGCCATTGTTGGGATCACTTTCCCAGCTATAAACATGGCAATTTCGGGCATTTCCCAGCCGAGTCACCGAGTCACCGGGTCACCGGCGTCGAGGTCCTGCACCGAGCACGCCGCAAAGGGTCGAGCCGACGGAGCCCACGGAGCCGGACTGGGTTGGCAGATGGATCTGGGAGAAGCTATTGCTGAACATCTTTATGGTGGTTGAATAGAAAAACCATAGGAAAACCATTGGAAAATGGTGGTTTAAAGACTTTTTTATGGTGGTTTAATGGGATTGAATGGGACTTACCCTCTGGTAAACATACAAGAAACTATGGAAAATCACCTTTTTTTAATGGGGAAAACTCACTATTTCTATGGCAATTTTCAGTAGTTATGTTAGTTTACCAAAGGGTAATGGCAGATATCATTAATAAATGAATGGCTATTGAGAATAATGATGAATTGGTGATTAATGGATGGTATTATGAACTAATCCGAGTTCTGCCATTAATGATCATTAACCCGTTGATATTAATGTGTATAATGAATGTTCTGTCCTGATTTGCCTATGCCCCCCCTTCCCGCAAACAAGAGCTATACCTTATTTAATGTTGAGTGTCGAGAAGCTGCTCCCAAGAAAAGACAGCGCTCCCGCATGATCCTGCATGTAAGTAAGTATCTTAATTGGCGACAACTGAAATCTAATTGATACATTTTTTTGGCCGATGAACTTGTGATACTTGTAGTACTTGTAGTACTTCCGGTACTTGTATCGAATGGGGTTCAGCATGTTAGTTGATTGCGCTACCTTTTCCACCTTAAGTTTCTTTATTAAAGGCGTAATAAGAGAAAGAGGAAGAACAAGAGACGGAAATAAAGAGAAAGAACAAGAGAGAGAGAGATAGAGAGAGAGAGAGAAAGAGAAAAAGAGGAAGAGAGAAAGAGAAAGAGAGAAAGAGAGAAAGAGAGAGAGAGAGAAAGAGAGAAAGAGAGAAAGAGAAATCGGGGTTGCTGGGGGTTACATCTGCTGGCCATGGGGGGCCCAATGGTTCGATCACCCTTTCTATTATGCCAACGACCTTCCAAAATCAGGATCATTTGCATTTGATTCCGCATGCACTCACGCTGTCCGATGTTTGTTTAATGCGTTAAAGAAGGTACCCTCTGGTATTCCAATCCTTTGATACTCCCTTGTTTACACATAGAGAGAGAGAGAGAGGAGTTGCATGCCCATGTAGTGTTTCTCACTAAAGGATGATCGAACATAAGCCCTGAAAAGGACGAAAGTCACTTTGGATTGTTTTGGATCAGCGCTTGGCAGACAAGCAAGATTTTTTCAAAAAAAAATGTTAAGTTTGGTTTTTTTTACGCAAAGATTTTTTTTGACAAAAAATGGTCTGCCAAAACTTCTTGCCGCAATATTAAACCTTCCAAAGATTACATGGGTTCGAATAAGTTGGCGATTTTTGGCCACAAATAGCGAACGTAGCTACTCATCAGGATGCCACATGGAAGATCATTAACTTAACTATCAATAACTAATATACATCATAAGTATCACTAACAATCATTAATGGCAGATACTAATGGCGATTAGGCCATCAATGCTGGTGATAAGCTTAATGGCCTGATTAATCAAAGGAAGTTTCGTTAGAAAACTTCCGACTTACGGACGATTGTCACTGCCAGCATTCTCACCATCATGTCAATCACATCATCATGTCAACCAACCACATCATCATCAAGTAGTTGGGAAGTGTAACAGGTCGGGAACGCATGAATTTAGGTTTGAAAAGATTCTCGGGCACGAAACCCAGCGTTTTGTTCGGGTAAAGTGGCTTCCCGGGTCTCTGTTGCCGCGGTTGCGGGCTTCGATCTGCAAAAGTTGTCGACAAAAAGTGCACAGGACTGTAGGGAGAGCTCGGTTTGCACTTGAAAATGTTAAAAGACTGTCAGGGTCGGACCACTTTTGGACCATGAGGTCGACAAAATGTGCACGAGACTGTAGCGCGAGCTCGATTTCACATAAAACTCGTTAAAAAAACAACTGGGGCGTCCGAAGCTGGTTTGGAAGATGAGGCCGGCAAAATGTGCACAAGCCTGTAGCGAGAGCTCGGTTCCACATAAAAATCGTAAAAAACTGAGGGTGTCAGAGCACATTTGAAAGATGAGGTTGGCAAATTTCGTTGATTCACTCAATCATTCATTTCAGGCAGTCATTCATTCATTCATTTCTTCATTTATTCACTTCATTCCTTACATGTCATTTCATTTCATTCATCTCATTTCATTTCATTTCATGTCAATTCACTTGTTTCCAGATCACCAAATATTTCCTATAAGCAAACTGGTTCCTATAGCCATGCCCTGTTTTCGAAACTTCCACCCCTGCGCATCCGGGCACTACCAGGTAGCTAATGTATGTGTATGTGGGTTCATGATACTAGGTTAATGGTATATAAAAACATTTCTTATCATAATCCATTGCTGGATAGCCCATGATGTGGGAGTATAATTAGCCAATAATTGGTGTACTGGATGTAGAATGGTTTACAAGAAACCTAGCATCAGAAAAGTTACAGATACATGAGGATAGTTAGATGGGCGCATCGCAGTTTGAAAGCCAACTCGAGGTTTATTGTGAGTGGGTTCCCTTCTGGCAATCTAAACAATTACATGAGGATAATTAGATGCGCGCATCCCAGTTTAAAAGCCAACTCGGGGTTTATTGCGACTGGGTTTTCCTTCTGGCAATCAAAGATAACTCTGGAAAATGGCCATGTTTCATGGGCAAGTCACCTACACATGAGTAATGTTCAATGGCTACTTTGAATCACCAGAGGGTACCAACAGCTTGCAACCATGGTTACAATCCAATTACAACATAGGTCGTTGGCCATGGATTGGTTATAGTTTTGACACCCACAATTCGTAGAATGGGGTAGAATGGGATGATTAATTTTTGGTTTTATCACATTATAAACACAATACACCATAGCATACATGGGTAATATGCAACCATACTATACCCCAATTATACATAGAACATCTCCCATATGTGGTTCATGAACACGTTATCCTTGTGTCACTTCCAGTCACCTCGCAGGAAAGCTTTCCTGAGACCGTGCCCGATTCACCGCGCGACGAAGTTGCGCCTCCAGCGGAGCCTCCAACGGAGCTTTCTGAGGCAGCCCAGGCGAAGCGATGGACTGATTTAATGGAGTTTAACCATCAAAAATTGTGATTTTATGGGGTTGAACCATAAAAAGATTGTGATTTCATGGGATATGTATACGTTTGTTTAGGGGTGTCCTAAAGAAATTTGTAACAATAAAATATCGCCAAGTTGGGTTTACTATTGGGTAATACGGTATACCCCTGGTAATGGGATGGTGTAAAAGGACCCTTTGATGGATGGCTACACATTATCTATCCGTACGGAAACCCCTTAGTACCCTCTGTAGCGGAGTAATTATAATGGTGGTATTTTGCTGGATATTTTATGGCAACATAGTGAGATGTACATGGATGTACAACGTATACAACCAACGACCATGATCTGGCCAACCCCAACAAGCATCTATAAATGGCTATAAATTGTGGTATAGAACCAACCATAGCATTTATGAAGGGAGATCAAGAGTTTTGGGGTTGGGCGTATTAAACATCAACAATCACTATTTTGCGGGTTTATTGAGCAGCTATTGGAGGGGGCACCTTTGGATGCAAAAAGGGTCTTTCGATAAGTGATAGACATGGTTGGTTTCACACCTTCATCCAAAGTAAATAGATGTATAATTTATTGCACTGCTATGGCATGCTACGGGGTTTTCACTTCTTTGATAAGTAACAATCGTTAGTAAGCAAATGGCAGTGATAAACCTTCAAAGCTCGAATATTGGAAGAATCCCTGTAAGTTCTCGCGGCCTCACTGGCCAACTTCACTAGAAAAATATGCTTAGGATTGGGCAGAATCATCTCCAAAATTGTTGTTTCAAGTCTTGAAGGGTCCAAAGTGGTGCCATCCATTGTTTTTGTACTTTCCATGATTTCTCTCCAAAATTTCCACTGTTCTTGCAAATGATACGGGTTTGTCAAAAAAAAACTACCTTCCAACCCCATTGGTTCATCATCATTTTCCCGACGAAATTGGCACTTTGATTTAGCAAATGTATATCCCGTTTTATTCCCCAATTGTCACCATTTAAATATGGCAGTGTGTCAAAACCTTGTACCCCTGGTGAACATCAAAATAGCTGGGTTAAAATGGATGTGAATAACCCACTAAAAATGCTATGAAAATAGGTATTGACCCATAGCCATATACCCCATGTTCCGACAGCTAGCCCCTTTTCCCGCCAGGCTGAGCCCGGCACATCGCCGAACAACCGCGGCTCGCCGCACTCGCTCTTCGGCTACGCCACAATGCTGTTGGGCCTGCAGGGCACCGAATGAGTCAAGCGACCCGTGGGGACAGCGGCTAGTTTTCGAACAAATATGGCAACATGGATGGTAAATGGCTGATCAATTGTGATGACATTGAGTCTTCAGAACATGTCGGAACTAGTGGTACCACTGGGAATACATGCGCAAGAGTTTTGCCACTTTTTTCATACGTTCAACGGAAAGATGCCAGTGAAGATATGTAAAGATCTCATGTGAATCCTGCTGGCCCAGTCGCAGATGCTTTCGGCCACATCCAGATAGGATTTCACGGCGGTCGACCCAAAGATTTCTGCAGTTTAATTCGATCGATGATACGTGGGGTGCGCAGCGATGCAAAAAGAATGGCTTGGAAATATGGTTCTGCACATGCAGAGGTTCTAAGAACCAAGTGTTGTTGCCACACTTCTTGAGTGAAACTGTGAAGAACATGTGCACTTTTCACATCAATTTCAATCCTCTCCCGGTTTCAGTCGCATGTTTCTCCAAGTTGCTGGTTAAACACACATTTCCGTCCAGGTTTGATGGTGAAACCACCAGTTTTGACAGGGAAAGCATGTTTCATCACCGAATTCACCAGGCCTTGGAGCCCTTGCCCAAAGCACAAAGCCGCAGCCCCTCTCAGGTGGGCGAAGATTTGGTGTGGTGAATTTCATTGTGGTAAACCATACCTGAGTGATATGTGGGTTTGTTTGCACATTATGGCAAAAAACTGAATCCTAGTGGTTTAGCACCATTGTCGCTATGAAACAGCAATTTTGGGGAGATAACCCATTTTCAGACCCATCCATGTATGTTCAACACCGGTTTTCTTGATACGCCTTGGAAGATTGGGTGATCAGAAGCGGTTCGAATTGAGGAGAAAAAAATCTGTATCGGTTTGTAGGGCAATTTGAAAAGAGTTACGTTTTTGTTGGCTGTACGGCATCAAAAGAAATTCCCTTGGAATTTACAGGTAGGAGAAACCCTGGTTTTCTGCCAGTGTTGACTTGAACGAAGCCAGTGACCAAGATCGTTTCATGCTGTTGTAACTACATCTTGCACCACTGTCAGTAGGATGGGAGAGGCTTTCCATGTGACAGTGCCACATGCGTTCCGATTGGAACCGCACGGAACGCACTGATAGTGATCCAACAAGCCGCATTGACTTCAGCTCGGATAAGCAGTGCTCCAGACCCCCAGTGGTTGATACCTATAACACGTTATATTATTTGGTGTCATAGGTATTTGTACAATCATCATCCAATTTGAAAACCAGGTAGCTCATGGTACTCGTTTGTGTCATTAGGTAGTTCATAATTGTAGCTTGATAATATCCCACTAGCTGAAATAATCACTAACCAACCATCACTAATCCATCATATCCACATGTTTGATGGTTTACCGGTCATAACCAGGTACCTTTCTGCAAACTAATCTAGGTGTGGTGTTTACCCACCATGTGTAGATTCTTTTCCGAACGGGAAACCATGGGGGTTCCACATCCATGCAAGTTTACCCTAGGGTGAATCATCATCAAATTTGTTAATTTGTTCGGCCGTCTGGTGATGACGATCAAAACTCCAGGAACGGCGTGCCCATGAAGGAGCAGTGGAGGTGGGGATTCAACAGATTCCAGCGTGGCAAATTGGGTGTTTCTGAGAATGGATTATACACCCCAATGATAGCAATATTAATACGGAAAATGATGAGAAACAATGGGATTTGGATCTTTTGGGGGGTAATGTAAATTCTTCAAGTAGAGCAAGTTGATGGATTCAGAGAGTTTTCAGGTTCCATACCTGAAGATGACGGTTTGAAGCCTGGTTTCAGGCGAGACATCGACGGAAAGTGGACCAGCTTCAGTTGCTTCCTCAGATTGGCTAGGGCAGCCTGCAAACATCACTGGTTTTTTCCGGTCGAAAGTTGACCATGAAATAGCGGTGCATCAAGTGAGAGGTCAGATCAGGTCAGCCAGATTGACATACGAGGGTCTTTGGGTGATAAAACACACCATGTGCAGTCCATGATGAAGGTTCACTGTCTATTTGTCAAACCTGGCAATGGAAATTCCCTAGCTTATGGCTGATTGTCCTCTATGTCCTTTAGAAAAAAAGTCAATTTCCGTCGGTTTCCCCAAGCCAGATCCGAGTGTACATCCTCAGACCCTAAAAGGTCACACACGGAGCCAGGGCTCTGGCTCACTGACCCTAGCTCCCCCATCAGTCGGTCCACCAAGGGCGCAGCTCTTCCAGTCGCAAGAGGTCACTTTGGGAGTTCAATTCGGGGCTCGCTTCATTTGTGATTTGTTTTGTTTCATGTCACTTTAGCCAGCGTCATGTCATTGAATTTTTTCGTTCATGTGTCTCCATTGATCATCCCTTGTCATGTGTCATTTGTCATCCATCATCATCCATCATCATCATCATCATCCATCATCATCATCATCATCCATCATCATCATCATCATCATCATCATCCATCATCATCATCATCATCATCACCATCATCGTCATCATCATTGTCGTCGTCATCATCATCATCATCATCATCATCATAATTTTGATAAACATTGTTCATCATGATCTTCTTCATCATCCTTATCCTCATCCTCATCCTCCCCCTTTCTTGTCATCAAAAACGAGTAAGAACCAGCCACCAATCCCAATCAAAATCACATATTTCCTGCAGCCGTGGCACAGGACCGTGCCCGTCTGGAGCGCGAGTTGGAAGCTCTGCGTAGCGAGGAGTGGCTGAAGGGGGTGTTTAAGCTGGGTAAAAGTCGGCTTTTGGAGGGGAATTCTAGTTGCTACCCGAATAAGAGTCGACTTGCTGCTTAGAAACCATGTTGGGATTGTTTATCAATTCCAAAGTAAACTTAATCGAAAATATTTGATGTGAGCTGGTAGTTTGCAGTACCATGAAGCTAGTGACATCGTGACATGGACGCACGTGGATCCCAGTAAATCTTAGTGAATCCTAGGATCTAAAGGAGCCAAGGTAGAACAACTATGGGGATATAGGTAGAACTAGAAAAATCTGGTTGACCACAATTTCAGACTGGGATAAGGATCATGGATTGAAAATGATTTGGCCAAGTATTCGGTCCCAAGATAAGTAGCATAGAACTGCTGTCCGCAATCCTCGGGAGGAGCACCAGCGACAGGAGGAGAACCCCAGGCAGCTGGTTACAGCTCTGGTTGGAAGTGTTGCTTGGTGAGTGGTAGGTGAACGGAGTACTTCTATGTTTTAAGCAATGTTTGACGAAAGCCAAATAGCCTAGAAATAAGTTTCACTTGTTGAGTTCCCAGGATGTTCAACGAACGCTTCAACTTCAAACGGGTTATTCAAGTTTCGTCATGACGGGGAAAGGTGGACGGAATCTCTAACTGAGATATGTGAGCCTTCTGCGGGGGTTAATATGGAGTTGACCATGTTGCTGCATGATCACATCAGACCCTCATCACAGTCTTCCAGGGACAAGTAGACTGCTGAAATCTCAATTGTGAGATATGCAGCAGCCGGTTAGTACTAGGATTATAATTTACATAGCCCACTTATAAATGAGAACACATCATTTACGGCATTTACATGCAATTACAACTTATGGTTGATGACCAGCTACCAACTGGGACGAACATCCTAAGCCCTAAGCAGGCCTCTCCATGTCTTGCTGTCCATTGGCGACCAAGCGCCTCCGCTGGTGAAGGACGTTGGGGGCGTTGGGTCTAACAGTAGAGCCACCGTGGTTCCCTGTAGAAGATGGTTAGTGGTTATGGGAATGTGGTTATGGGAACCTCACACCATCAAGAACCAGGTGGCTATGGGAAGTACAAAAAATGAAGATGGTTATTCCTTTATGGTTTATGCGGTTTTGGGAATCGCCTCAAACTCATAAAGAACCTCTTCTACCCTTTTGTTCAGGTTTGTGAAGTACAAAAAACTCATGAGCGGTTTCGCTTTTTATCTCAATGGTTTTGATGATGTTCGGGAGGCCATCAAGGGATATAATATACCCTCTGGTAATCCAATACAGCTATAGCTAAAATGGCCCATCCATAGCAGATTTACGTATTGTCAATGGTGATTTTGGAAATGTTAGTTTGCTGGAATTGGTATAAATTCAGCTTAAGGAATCCATTTAGATGATCCAGATGCGTTAATGTCTCCCATCCTGAAGTCTTGCCCCCCTTCGACCACATAGGAACTGAAGTTGGAAGTGAAAGGCACCAGAGAGGCACAGTTTTGGGGCCGGAGAAACCTTGATGAATTGATATGGCGCAAAAACTGGTTGGTGGTTTGGAACATGTTTTATTTTCCACAATATATGGGATAATCCTTCCCATTGACTAATATTTTTCAAGGTGGTTAAAACCACCAACCAGAAAAACTGTTGAATGGTTAGTTCCTGAATGTCGTGTCGTTGTACCATGTTGTACCATCTTCATAGCCTTCATAGCTCAACTCCACATGGTAAAGGATAGCGGCAGGGACCGGGGGGAAGCATGGAGAACTTCACCCTGCAGTTTCTCTATTGGCAAATTGGAGGATATGTTCACCACCTCCGTTTTGGAGATGATGTGAGTATATGCAATTTTTATGGATATTTTCAGCTCTTCTACAGTTGATAAAATCCAGCCAGATGTGGATGGTACACATGTCCAGCCTTGAAGCCCATGCTGTTTGCCAGCTCCGGGATAAAATCTATTCGCTGGAATCAGAGCTGGAGACTTACAAGCGGCGCTTGGAGGCCAGTTGGAGAGGGGAGGTGGACAATGAATGTTGGCTTAAGAATGGACCATCCATTCCAAAATGCCCATTGAAACCTCAGATGTGTGTTTTTTAGATCTTGTTGGAACGGGGGGATTGGGGTAGGGTCCATACTTCCAAAAAATGGATGCCAGGTGGACGTCCGACAACAGCTGGAGAAGGCCTTGGGGCAAGTCTGGGTTTCCTCGGATCTGTGAGGTTTGTCCAAACATGGAGCATCCCCAAAATCCAAAGGTGTAGCATGGTTTATCTTTAATGGCCTGGTTGGTAGTTTGGAACAGGTTTTTCCATATATTGGGAATTTCATCATCCCAACTGACGAACTCATATTTTTCAGAGGGGTAGGTATACCACCAACCAGTGGCTCATGAAAAAATCGTACCTTGTTGTGCTGGTATGCACCTTTTTGGACAAATCTAAGTGGTCTGTGTTGAGGATTCATTTCTGAAGATATTTGGTACCCTGCGCCGAGGGAGCTGCATACAGGCTGGTAATGTTCTTTCCTTACTGAACCACCCCATGTAGGGGTGCCAAATGTGGGCCTTTACCCATGTGAGGGAAACAACAGAGGAAAACTTTGGTTGGATATCTTAGTGGTGGCTTCTTGAAACTGCAAATGGATGCAAATGGTGAAATCATGTATAATCTAAGGTTTTGCTAGCCATGGAAATGTCCTGAGCATATGGGTTTCCTGTACCAGTGGGCCACAGGAACAGCACCGCGTTAGACAACAACAGATGGAATTGGAGGACAGCGGTTATGAGGTTTTCCGTTGCTTCTGCCTGGAATCAGCCTTAAAAAAGTGGACATCCACACCAGCTATTCCAGCTTGATGTTCACCAGATGCCAGGGTTTTGAACAGCCAAGATTTGTCACCAAACAAAGAATTAGGATCAATGCCCAGAAGCCTGGTGATATTCAACAATATTAGGTTTATTGATGTATATTGCAATTCAAACATGGATAGTGTCACAAGTAATTACGAGCCCCATTTGTGGTTTTAACATCAAAGGATAGTTGGAAGGTGGAAGATATTTCAGTATTGCCCATGACCTGTAGGCCGAGATGGTGTCTTTTGGAACACGGAAGCTACGTCTCCCTAAGTGTTGGTTGTGAAGCCAAGACTCCTAGGCTTACATCATCTTACATCCTCATTTTTGCCGAATTGTCACCATTGTTGTGAGTTCATTTGCAGTTTTTTCAGCTGTGTGCAGTTCATGTTCATATCAACGTGCTTGTGATAGTAATAGAGAGAGAGGGGGAGAGCTAGAGAAAAACAATATAATCCACGCATATGACTCAATCATATGATGTATATATATATAGGTATACGTTTCAAAATATGTCAATATGAAAAACAATAGACATATGACTGTGTATCATAGATACCTATATAGCTGTATTTACATAGGTTATTAGATGCGAACATAGTAGAGTAGACACATATGCACTATGCACAAAGGAAGAGACTCCTAAGGTAGATATGTTGGTTCCCACGATAACAAGTAGATATATGGTGGATATATCGGTATATCGAACTGTAGCTACATATATATATATATTGACCATCAACTAACGTAGCGAACTGGAAAATCACCATCTTTTCAGTTCGGTAAATCAAAGAACGAAATCGGCAATTTTCAATAGCAAACTGTAACAAATTACCAGAGAGTAAGTGGGATATAGGTAAATGAATTGACTATCAACCAACATAGGTAGCATGTATATAGCTATATTCAACTGTATATTCAATGGATTGGTTGAAAAGGAAAATCTTAACCGGAAACCATAGATTTTCCCATTAAGATTTTGGGATTTTCCGGCTTCAATTTTCCCGTGAAAACCAATCCACTGATATACTGCTTGGTGGTTTGGAACATGTTTTCTTTTTCCATATATTGGGAATCATCATCCCAACTGACTTTCATATTTTTCAGAGGGGTAGGGCTCAACCACCAACCAGTATATAATGGGGAGGCCTCCCATCGTTGCGGAATCTACAAGTGCTTCAGGAGAAGGAGCGCAGCATTTCTGAGCTGGTCTTCGACCTCCGACGGGCCAGACAAGCCGCCGGCCTGGGCGCCTGGACCGCCTGGAGTGGATGAAAATGTTTGGGAAAATGGTGGATAAGTGGCTGATGGTTTATCTATGTTGATCTATGGTTTAATGGTAGATATGATGAATGAATGAATATTCATGGGGTTGATAAACCAACTTATAACTGGTGGGCACCATCATGCATCTTTGATGAAAGTTGTTGACGGGTCTTTTGATGGTTTTTGATGGCGTTTGGTACAGTACAAAGTTCTGTTGTTGCAATATGTTGTTTAAAAAAATGTAGCATTTCTTGGTAAAGCTGTTTGTGTTAATGATAGGGGTGTGATGTAATCACCATGGGCACTCGGGCTTGTGACTGGCCATCAGGAAGGTCCCAGTGTAAGATGTAGAAGCCCCGGAAGGACCTAGCGAAAAATCTCTAAATTACCCTCCGGTAGTCAAACATGGCAACGAAAATCCCCTGTCAATGAAGGTTTATAGCTGGGAAAATCATCTATAAATCGACAATTTTGGACTTTTTCGGTCTGGAGATTTCCATATGACGCGATTCTGTAATATCATGGATCCTCTTCTGCGGAATTTTGTGTGATAGAGGGCAGAGGGGCTTGCAAGTGTTTTCCGCTTGGCTTTTAGCGACGTCATGCAGAGGACTTGCCATGTCCAAGCTGGCAATATTTTTTGGACAAACAATGATCTACCACTGGATTCACTGGATGTTAGTGTTTCCCCATGATTTTCAGACGAAACGATATCGGTATGGTTCAAATATCGTACCATATATTGTACCATAAAATTGGTGTACCTGAAATATTCATGAAATACCATGTTTTGTCCCTGAGTCTTAACTTTTTAGAGATGCTTCCACATATCAACCTGTTGGTCCACAAGAATGGAATCTGTTGCGCATTCGTGCGAGACTTCCTCCTGAGAATGCCAGCCAGAGTTAGTAAAAAGCGAAGCTCTCGTAAGAGACCTTTCAAAAGCTTACGTGGTGGTTCATTGTGAAAGCAGGTTCTGGGAGATGCTGGTTTTGTTTTGAGTTGAGAGCTGCGAGGTCATAGTTTATTCTTGTGATTGTCCATAAAACGTAAGTTGCTTTTTTAGAGTTCCTTTTTCTACAGTCAAGGCTCAAAGTCGTAGCGAGTTTTTGGTTTTGCTCTTCTAGCATTCACCAACCAGCCTCCCAATCAGGTAATAATCCTTGGGTATCGGGCGTGATTGCTTGTGTTTCCTTGGGGCAGTTTTCTGATTATTTTTCTCATGTGCTTTTCCAGAGACCCTGTTTTCTTCACGATCATCATTTTCGTAGCTGTCAATTGCCGTCAATCCGCCATGGGAAGTCATGTGTTATTCCATATTTGTTTCCCTCGTCACGTGTAGATGGGTCATGGGATTAGTTAACTGATTAGTACCTGGTTGAGCTGGCCAATGATGAACATGTTAGCTAATGTATTGCTCCAGCTACCAGCAGCACTACATTTAGGACAATCAGTTGTTTATAGCCAGCTATAAAGCAGTTGGCCAACTTCACGGCCCATCAACACATCTCAGGCAAGGGCCAAGCTGGGTGGATTTGAAGACGTTTCGTATGTCCAGTGATCCCATTTTAGACCATCCCTCAACCTGCCATTTCGGGGCTCTTCTCTCTCTCTCTCTCTCTCTCTCTCTCTCTGTCTACGTATATATATATATATATACCAGTAGTACCGCACAAGGCGGTGGCGGAAGTTTCAGAAATAGGAAACCTATAGGAGAGGTTGTTTGTTGTGAATCACGGATGGCAGAGCAAAGCCACTAATGGACCCAAAGGTGGTTGAGGTCTCCTCTCTTTCTCTCTCTTTCTCTCTCTTTCTCTCTCTTTCTCTCTCTTTCTCTGACTATCTACCTACCTACCTACCTATCTATCTATGTATCTGTCTGTCTGTCTATCTATCTTATCTAATCTAACCTAACCTAACCTAACCTAACCTTATCTTATCTTATCTTATCTATCTATCTAACTATCTGCAAGCTTGAAAACGATGCTATTCTGCGAGACCTCCTCAATTTTTGAACTTGACAACATCAAAGACGAAATAATTCTGCGAGACTTCCTCAATTTTCGGAGTTGAAAAGTCAAAAAGGAAACAATTCTGCGAGACTTCCTTCAAAAATGGAAAGTTGAATGCAGAGCTGACGTCCTCGTACCAATGCGGTTTGCGATCTTTCCAGTCCATCTGTAACTACCGCGCCCGCCACGAAAAAGTGATGCCAGGTCATACGAAGTGCTGCACCTGTCACGCAAAATCATCTCAGCAAACCTGAAGATCGGAGGCTCCAAAATGCAACCTGTCTCAGGAAATCAGCGCCCGGACCTCCTAACAGCTCTGCTAAACATGTCTCTTGTACTGCGCCTGCCACGGAAAATGCATCTTTCCAGATCCTCTTCAAATGTCCCACGCCTGCGATCGTTTTTGGAAA
>Ga0126342_10011572_pt1 | contig 15754 bp, 10 predicted proteins | sample Cyp1metagenome_FD_92528 | JGI IMG/M metagenome (GOLD analysis project Ga0126342, IMG submission 92528) | Coral microbial communities from Lord Howe Island, Old Settlement Bay, Australia - Cyphastrea 1 metagenome | ecosystem: Host-associated > Invertebrates > Cnidaria > Coral ...
ATCGGCAGCAGTTCTTTAGGAAAAACCCTTCGCAGGAGCTTTCGGGAACTCACTTGCTCCCCAAAAAATCGTCTATTCCAACAAATACGTTCCAAAAAACCTAAGGAATATATTTCTGAAGCAAGTCCTCATTCAGTAACTTTCACGCCCACACTGCGATGAAATGGAGGGCCGAGTGGTCCGGCGGAGCCGACGAGGGGCGTCAGCCCAAAAATCACCAGCCAGGTTCATGTTAGATATAGATGAAGCCAATCTTTCACCAGTGCTATGGCCAAGTTTTTCTGGCACTGGTTGTGTCTTGAAATCATCATGTATCATCATCAAGCCAGTATCAACCGACAGGAGCCAACTCATGGCTAAAAAAATATCTGCTTTATACAACAACTTGCTCTTCTGTTGGTTGGTCTATTTTCTCAGCCTCATGCCACTTAGGTCGTTTGCCTGGAATGACGAATAGGATGAGATAGAATGTGTATGGATTTCGCAGCAACAGCGATTGTTACGCATCAAACTTCCCATCCAAAATCTTGATGATAACTAAGATGGTGCAGCCGGAGGGGTCCCGGCTGACACCAACAGGGCTGTGTCTGACAAGGGGTCAGGGGTATAACCTCACAAATCCATCTAACATCATCTAACTATAGTTAGATCTTCAAGGATCTTCCATCAACCCATGGCAAACCTGATATCAACCACCTAAACTGCCATCTTTTGGGCTCCCATATGCTCCCATGGCAAACCCCGATGTCAAGGCACCGTCTTTGGTTCCGGCTTCCGCCGGATCAGCGTGTCCGACAACGAGGCGTGCGCCTCGTGGTCGATGGTCAGGGACCGCGAGTGCGGCGAGTAGTTGGAACCAATGACCTGGGGCGGATGCGGAGGGCTTCTTGGATCCCACGAATCGATGATAAGCATCCAATTAATATCTGTTCCATTTATATGGGCTCCCCTCCATTTTGTATATGTGTATATATATATACATATATATATATTATAATATATATATACATATATAGTATGTATCCACTTGGAGGATCATTCCACTTAGTAAATGGTTAAAATAATGGAAGTGTTACTGGAACATATGGCACCATCAAACACCCCAGGAGGACATGACGAAATGAAGATGCTCTTGCTGATCATCCCACAGGTCCGTCCAAACGTCGGACCTGTTTTGTTTTAGCTGATGACGTGGTGATGTTCCATTGCCAAAAAAAAACTAAAGATGGGTATAAACCAAAAAAAAAATGGGTTTGTCCGAAACTGGGGTATTTCCTAAATCTGACTAATCATCAGATCAATGGCCATCTCAGGAACCTAAATTGGAGGTACCTACCATATATAAGGCCTATTTTCTAGGCCTATGTAAGGGAATATACCCACAAAAATATGGCCAGAAATATGGTACAGTACCTCCATTTTAGGATACTGAAATTCCCATTGAGATTAGTTTCTACCGTTCCAAGGTTGGGATGATTTGGGATTAGTTTCTGATTGTTTTTTTCCATCAGCGATATGCAGTTCTAAAAACGAACTACACGTCCGCAGCCAGCAGCTTTCCGTCAGCCACTTGGAGAAACAAAATGAAAAGGAGAACATGGAAAGCACTTTTCGGAAACTTTGGGCTGCGGGATAAGCTGCTAACCAGCACCTATTGACCTATTGGGATGCGTATGATTCCGTTAAACTGTTATATGCAATCCAAAAATGTAGGATACACCATGAGTCATGGAGACGTACTAAGCATCATCCAGCATCATCCAGCATCCTCCAGCATCCTCCAGTGAAATGGTCAAATCCCCGTGATTTTAGGGGGGAAATTGAGGGGATTCGAATATCATCATAGCCAGTGGAAATAACGGTGAAGTGCTATATTCCCTGAACAGGTGATTGTTCACAACTACCTAGACCCTCCTACCCTTTAAGCTTGTGTTTCGGCCCCATATTTGTTGGTACTTTTACTGCTTTACCATCTTTTGATGGTATTTGGAGAGTCTAGAGTCTAGGTAATCTCAAGTAACCATCCCACCCCTTCTTGTTTCGGGGTGTTATAAAATAGAAAATACAATTCCTACATCTAGAATAGGCCGCTCTTAAAAAAAAGTGACAACCTGCCATTCACCAGGGTCAATGCCAATCCAGGATTCTAGAAGTAAATCACCAATTCTTAATAGGGAAGTCCCGTTCAACTAGCATATTATCATATATTATCATTGTTTTGGTGATAATTCCCCTAATTCATGAATTTATTAAGCCGGGGTTGACATTACAGTAACCCACCTCAATTTAAGAAAATCTAAGACGTATGAGAACTACACATAAACATAGGACCACCATCAAGCCCAGTGTGGGGCGTATGAAAAACCCTTCTCGTTGGCCATCCGAGAAGTTGCAACATATTAACAATCAACCCATGTACCCTCTGGTAAACATACAAGAAACTATGGGAGATCACCACTAAACATGGAGGAGTACCCCCCTATAATTAATAAACCATGGTTTATTAATCCGGGGCTGACATCAATTGTATCACCATTGTATCACCATCCCGTTCACCAAGCATGGGGGTCATGTTTAATTATCCCAGTAGGGGCATACCCAATGTCACAAACCCCAAAATTGGGGATCGTTTATGGCGGACTTGTTTTTTTTACCTCACTACACCCTCATAAAGATCTCATTAAAAAAAAACACGTAAAATCATAGGGTTTACCTTATTAACCCCAAACAAGATCTCATACAAATCATCAATTCCGTTGATCATTCGCGTTATCTCATGAAACCCACAAGAAAAAATCAATAAACATTTGGATCCCATAAATTCCATATAAATTCCCATTCAGCTTCAGCCAGCTCAGCGCCCCAAGTGGCGTTGCTAATGTGGTCCCGGTTGACCGACTCCCTGAAGAGCGCGGCGCGGGTGCGCGAGCAGCGATCCAAGATGGGCGGGAAGAGCCGATCCGAGACCGGCAGCTGACGAGTGAAACGTTTGCCTCGCCGGGACGGCGCTGCCGAAACGCCCGGTGGAGGCAGTGGATGAATTCGTTGGAATGGGGATTTCCATGGGATTCCCCAGGTGAACTCTGCAAAAATATCCAGATCTCGAGCTGAGTTTTGTGACCGTTTTGAGGATAAATTGTGTCCCAAGGCACTGATCGCTTCAGCATCCTCCTGGATGGCAGTTTTTTTCTCCGGACTTTGGCCACTGAGGATCTCACATGAGTGAATCAAGGTGAAATCGCCAAGTTACAAGAGGGTACCCTCTGGTAATGACTAAGATAGCTATTGAAACTGGCCATTGATAGTGGATTTACCCATGAAAAATGGTGGTTTTCCATAGTTATGTGACAGTTTACCAGAGGCTAATTTTTCACAGTTTGCGAACTGGTTGCGATCACAATTTCTGATAGGTAAAGCATCGAGAGTGCCTTTTAAATCATTTTCCATGGCAAACTGGTAGTCATTACCGGAGGGTAAATCGCAGCATCTGACTCTCCACATTGGGATTTGGTGATGGGCCCAAACCGTGTACCTCTGCTGAACATCTGAAAGCATCTGAAAGCCGGTAAATTAATGTTCACCAAGTTCACCCCCCAAATATGGTTAGGTTTTGACCATTCTGAACCACTCATTCACCACATCCCTTTCATCCACAACTCATCACCTCCGATGCCCTGGACCTCGGTATCCTCGGTCCATATCGGTCCTTCAGAGAAGCCAATTTGCGATCCTTGAAACTGCTGGGAAATGACACCTCGCCGTTCACCCTCGCCTCGTGGTTCAGGGGTTTCCTCGGCCGCCACATGGCGCCACATGGCGCTGGGTCAGGTCAAGGCCATCCAAGTCCCAATCCCAAACATCCTGGGATCATGAACTGCTTGGTGGTTGACCTAGCCCTTCTGAAAAATATGAGTTCGTCCGTTGGGATGATGACATTCCCAACTGAATGGAAAAATAAAAGCCATTTTCCAAACCACCAACCAGTGCACATTCATCATCATGGGACTACTGCTCGCCATAAAGCACAATCCACAACGAAAGTGATCCACCCGGGACGAAGAAAAAACATGTGTCCAGAAAGATGTGGGAAACATATATATGGAAACATGCCAAAACAAAATACTGAAATCATCTGAAATCTCCGAGGCCCCTTTTCTTGGGACATTGACAATCTTCCGGAGTTCAACTATAACATCTCCAAAATCCGGAAAAAAACATGAAAAAACAACATCATATTTACCACAGAGATGTTCGCTCTGGGGTCGCTAGAATGTTCACCAGCTACATGATTCTAAATGATACCATCATATGCCAGTCCTCCAACTAGGACTCTGAAAATCAACCAATCCCAATGTTGGAAAGTGGTGAGAAGTCTGGTTGATTCCGGTTGGTGGCTTCAACCGGAAAACGGACGATTGGGGATCATCATCTGCCAAAATTCTGTCTGTCTTACAGTAACTATATTCAATATTAACTATCACGTGGTTGGGAAACTCCATGAGTAGCTCCTTTTTTTTTTTTTAATCCGTTTCCCCCTCTTTTTCGGGATATGAAGACCGCTCCCTTTACTGCTCCCTTTACTGACCATCGCCGGGCTGCAGAACTGGCGTGGAAGTGGATTTTTTGAGCTCCTTCGCTTCCTCTGCCTGGGTTTTTGATTGGGTTTTTGCAGGGGCATTGTTCATGGGGCGTTGGGATGGTGGGCGACATGAAGCTAGTAGATTGGGAACTGAACCAGCGAAAGAATCTAAACAAAAAACACGGGGGCACCCTGCTGTCAATTTGTAGTGACCCAAACAAATGAGCCTTGGAAGATATATAATTTGATTGACACGAAAATGGACATTGTTGCATTGTATGTGAATGTTCAAAGGTTGCAAGAAGTATGCATGTACAAATATACTGATGCGTCTGTTCACCCAACTTAGTAAACACTGTGCTTCCCAGTTTTTTGCCACCTCAAATGCAAGTGAACACGTGCATTTTAAAGGTCTCACCCATGTGTGACCCTATTTTGGCCACAACTGTTCCGGGTCGCTTTTTTCGGGGTGACATCCCTAGTCCAGTTCATTGATCCAGTTGGTTAAGCTTACCAATTGCCATCTAATAATTACAATGTGAGGCCCCCCAGTGATGTTTGTTGGTTTACAAAAGCCCCAGTAACTATAGTTATAAGTTATAAGTACCATAAACCAGTTCGTGAAATTGGAGTTATGTTCACCAACTTAGCTATCCAACGGCAGCCTCACATTGTATGGCTTTCTGGAAAATCCCCAAAAAATGCCCCCATGGAGTTTGATGATTTGCCCAGCCATTATGAAGAACATTGAAGAACCACCGGCAACCGCTGCAGACAAAGAGACTTTGGACCGAAGCGAGTGCTGACCTGAGATACCAACAGTACAAGGTGAGGCACCAAAACGATAGCGAACAGTTCACTGAACATTTGCTTACCTAAACTGGTTGGTGGTTGAGCCCTACCCCTCTGAAATATAAGTTCGTCAGTTGGGATGATGACATTCCCAATATGAATGGAAAGTCATAAAAGCCATGTTCCAAACCACCAACCAGTAAAGTTACCACTGGGGATATAACCATAGTTGCTGGGGTCAACCAACAAATAACATCAAATAACAGTGGCCTCAATGGCCTCAAATAAGCTTGTACAACCGTCATGACGCCGTGTGATGTGCAATTTTTTTTGCATCCTAAATCCTCATGTTTTGCAGTTATACCAAGTTCTGTGCACCAACAGCCAGTTGTTGGGGAAAACCTCATGGCCTGCCATTTGGAGAAAAAAAAAAAACATCGATTGTGTGAAAGAAATCCATGAATTCTCATGTAAAAAAGAACCATGGTCATCTGGTTGGTGGTTGACCTACATGTTGACCTACCCCTCTGAACAATGATGGACTTCGTCAATGGGAAGGATGACATCCCAGCCATATGATGGAAAATAATCCAGCCATGTTTGAAACCACCGTCCCCAGTCATTTACGCCATGACGAAAGAATCCGAGTTAGTTTGAGATAGTTCCATCGTTCACCAAGATCACTACAGTTTTTCACCAACAAAAAAAGTGACGTTGGAGATTTCTGGGGACCGATGTGGATTGTTGACAAAAAATGCTTGGTAAACTGTACTGAAACATGCTGAAACTAGCCTTCACCACAAGGTAGACCCCACCGATATCATTGATCTATATTAATTGGTGATGTTGTTTGACCCTCCAAGGATGTAGGATTCTAGATGTGGAAAAACATCATGGTTTGTTTCATGATTTGTTTCATGAATTTTCATGATAATTACATCGCCTATTCCATGCTATTCCCAAGCATCAATCACCGCCACCATCCAAGGGACTTTGGGGCATCCGCGACCACAGCTCACCGGCCGTGCGGCTAAACATCTGGTGCTCTGCCGTCACCTGGACGGGCGATACCTGAAACTTTCAGGCCATAAAAAGGGTGTTTTTATATTGACTTATATCATATGAATTCATATGAATTATATATTATATATATATATAAGTTAGAGGCTGATCTATATCTACATATATCATCATGTATCATATATAGAAAATCTATGCCATATGCCATTTTCAATGGCCATTTTCAAATGGCCAATCACCAGGGCTCCATTGGCTCTGGCTCGGGCCTTGGCTCTGGGCAGCTCAGTGCCAAAAGCCTCGAAGGTCAAGGTCTTTTCCTGAACCTGGCGACCACTGGCGGCCACGGCCACGGCGAAATCCCAGGAAATCCCGAGAGAATGGAGGCTACTGAGGCTATTTCGTGGGAATATCTTTGGGACGAATCCAGGATGATAGCTGGGAAGTTTAGTGAAGTTTATAGCTGGGAATTCACCTATAAATATCTATAAGATTAATCATTAGATTCTCCAGAAAACCATGGAACTGATTACCAGAGGGCATGTCGTCTACACGTGTAATCAGAGGATCCGTATGTTGAGGCCAACATGTAAAAAAACATTTCTGCACATTGGGGGGGTTATTGTTGAAACATCCCTGAAACATATGTGAGTCTGTTCGAAAACCCGCTGGTATTTTCTAACATTGTAACATAGCTATGGAAAATCACAATATTTAATAGGTACCCTCTGGTAAACTGTCACATAACCATGGAAAATCACCATTTTTCATGGGAAAACTCACTATACATGGCCATTTTCAATAGCTTTTTCTATGTTTACCAGGCCGGGTAATCAATTTCACGAAGGCCTGACCAATCTTTCGGATGTGGATCCTGACCAAGGTACAGTTACCCCAATCTACCCTCTGGTTATGACTAACAGAATTAGCCATGGAAAATGGTCCATTTATATTTATAGATGGTTTACCGATTGAAAATGGTGATTTTCCAGTTCGCAAACTGTTAGTCATAACCAGAGAGTAATTCCCGACATTCCAGCGAGGGTTTAGGCTTCGATCCTCATCAAATTGTATCATCCTCCGGGGGATCATCCCACGGATCAGTCGGGGATTCTCCCATAAATGGGTTCCAGGATACCCCAGTGATGTTTAGATCGCCTGGCTGGGATGTTTAGATTAAGCTTAGATTATCACGGTGCATCATAGTCTGCAAGATTAAAAAAAACGATGGCTTATTCACTTATGGCTGTGATCATAATCTATCATAATCTATCAAAATCCATCACTGGTTGGTGGTATACCTACCCCTCTGAAAAGTATGAGTTCGTCAGTTGGGATGATGACATTCCCAATACGAATGGAAAGTCATAATCCAGCCATGTTCCAAACCACCAACCAGATAATGGTGATTAATGGTGATTAATGGTGATTAATGGTGATTAATGGTGATTAATGGTGATTAATGGTGATTAATGGTGATTAGTGGTGATTAACGGTGATTAATATGATGTAAATTGGGCTAAATGGTTTTTTAATGGTGATAACCAATGGGATATTTTAGTACATAATCTAATCCATCATACCCTCTGGTAAACTAACATAACTATGGAAAATCACCAGTTTTAATGGGAAAATCCACTATAAATTGCCATTTTCAATAGCTATCTTAGTCATTACCAGAGGGTAATCCACACTCATCCCATGACATTCCCCACCAAATGGGTAACGGAACGGCAGGGCCTTGATTTTGCCCACGCCAGGCAGATCCAGCTCCACTTCCGGTGACTCCTGGATGGCCTCGGTAGGCTTTGTAGCCATCCAATTGCTTAGGGATGCCTATATGTCATGCTTCATCCATATATAAATATAATGGATAATATAATCCATTAATATGTTCCATATATCCATGAATATGATCCATTTTTATATATATATATAGATCTGGGTAAATGACAATATTTCGCTAACCTGAATCTTGCGGCCATTTATTTGGGGATGATTTCCCGAAAAAATAAACCATGATGAACCAGGGCTCGGGAGAACGACGGCTTCGGTCATGATGAAATTTACCCAGCAATAATGTAAATCAGTGAATCCTGCCCAAGAAATATCTCAGTTAAGTAGCTGGTTAGGACGATGAAATTACCATTAACAGATTTAAAAGATGAAATTGAACTACGTCACGTAGTGAACCTTGGCCAAGGTTTCTCCCAGATCTGATGAATTTTGATCAAACCTGGTTTCCGATGACGAGATGGACGAGATGGACGTCCGAAACGAGTCGGTCCCCTAGTCAGGGCTATAGGATCTTCATCAGGGCTATACAAATACCATACCCAGAACTTCAACGGACACCAAAACTCACCCAGTCATAACGCCTAGGTTTACCGTAGCCTTTCTGAAGCCGGTCAATCTTGATGAAATTACGACCTTTGAAAATAAACGCGAAAAGTGAGTGAAAGGCCGTGAATACATGGTTCTCAATGTTTTCCATAATTCCTGTAACATGGGTAATTGTAGCCTTTAGTCAAACCTGTCCTTTGTGATAACGCACTCAGTAAACCTATTCTTTGGAAGCGCTGGGATATGTTTCGCGCCTTGCATCTAACCCTAAATCCGATGACATCTTAGTCTCAAGGGTCGCATGGATGGGAATTTGCGAATGTTTGCATCATAGTCATAGAGGTTACAACACATAAAAATTACCTCTGCAATGATGAACCCTCCTCCGTTCAGTCTCCAAATATGGATGAGATGGCTAAAGGGCCCCAAAAATCCATGGATTTGACGAAATCATCGGGAATCCCGGGAATCATGTGGTACAACCATCCAACGTATAGATTAGTATAGATGCTAGCATCTAATTGGTAACCAATATTAACCAATTACATCCAGTACTCAGGAACCCATTCATATTGCGGGATATTTCATGAAACGTCATCACCCCACCCACTGCAGACGGAGCGACAGCCCAAAAGTCTTTCACCATTGTCTGCAGCAGCTCCTGAAAACGGTCCAAAAATATGTCAAGTTATTTATGGACATTGAGTGGATGATTTTCTCATGAGTGGATTATTTTCCATATGCATTTTATTTTGGTAACCACTATTTATGAACATAGGATGATTTTCTCCTATGATTTCTCCATTTCAAAATGTTCTTCCGCTGGGTTTGAAAACATATTCCTCAAATCCCATCAACACCAGGGTGGCAGAGAAACCCCACACGTCAACCGAGTCAACCGTCCACGGTTGGTCGGGTTATGTCGGGTTACACCATTTTCATGGACCAAAGATGTCCTTTTTGGACATGTGAAATGTCAAGTATTCCCAAACTCTGTGTAGCTTGTGACAGGTTTTGAGAAAACTCTCTAAACTTCAAAACGCGTCAGACTCGCCGAGAAGGAAATTTCGTCACCCCAAAAAACACAAAATTCAATGCACCAGGAAATGCCCTCTGGTAAACTAACATAACTATGGAAAATCACTATTTTCAATGGGTAAATCCACTATAAATTGCCATTTTCAATAGCTATGTTAATTCACCAGGAAATAGCAAGCTTCCAGCGGGTTATGGCCTAGTGGAGTTTTCAAATGGATGATGGTGGATTTTCCGGCGCTGACATCGGGCCTCTGCGAGTTCCTTATGTACCCCGGCACCGCGAGCAATCTTCTCTACCTTGGAGGACTTCAGCTTGGGATCACCAAAAAAAAAAACTTATGAAAAAACCCATGGGATTTTCATGGCCATCTTAGATCAAACATGTGTCCACAGATTGCATACCTTATAGTTCCAAAGATCTCCAAATGCCTATAGGTATCTATAGACATCCGTGCTTTTAGTCATGTGCGTGTGCACACACACACACGCACACATATATAGATAAACCCCTTTGATTGGTTTGATATTATCCTAGTTAAAAACTAACTTATGTTCCACTCTCAAGCCATATGTTTTTTAGTAATTATAGTTGCCGCTAAATCCAAAAAAATCAGGTTCGGTCCTAACATGTCCTGATTTGGGGGGGAACAATACCCTCTGGTAAACTAACATAACTATGGAAAATCACTACGTTCACTAGCTAAATCAATAATTTCTATGGTCATTTTCAATAGCAAACTATTCAATATCCCATTAAAACATATTTAATTAATCATCATTGATCACCATTAATCAACATCATTAACCAGAATTAACAATGTTAACCAGAGGGTATTCAAATCATAAATAGGTCCCGATTTTAGAAAAAATCCTGCAAATCTGAGGTTAGGTCATTAGTTTTGGGGGAGGAACAGTATTCATTGGATTGGTTTAAGGGAAAAAAATGAACCGGAAACCCTTATAATTATTTGATATATTTGATATATATATATATAATTTGATGAGGAAAAACCCATGGTTTCGGGTTTCGATTTTCCCATATTTTCCCAAGAAAACATCAACCAAACCAGTGAGCTTCCCATTTTCAGTTGCGGATCGCCCAGCCGCCCGCACTTTGGCGATCGGTCCGATGCCGGGACTGGGTCCCTCCCAGCGGTGCTCTGGCGGCAGCAGCTTCTCTAAGACCTGGCGGTTTTTCAGGGACGACGCGGGAGAAATGCCGTGATTTTTTGGGGGGATTTATGGGTGTTTGATGAGGATAATGGGTGATTTATATTGATTTATCATGTTGAACGGATGATTTAACCAACACGAATTCATCAAAATCATCCCACCCCCCTAAGATTAAACCCAAAATGGTCCCAATTATGCGGTAATTTCCTGCTAAACCATGGCTTCGAACTGGGTGATTAGGGGGAAGGATTAGTGTTGAAAAGATAATTTATGGTTGGTTGTATGGGTGAATTATGGGTGATTTATGGCATTTATGCGGATTTATGGGGATGTAATGAGAATAAAATATGGCTTTTACTGGGGGTAAAAACCAACATATGGAGATTCTGATTCTGGATAAATGAGAAGGCTTCCCCAGTCAAGGCCCCAGTGTGACAAGTTTGGCCATCTGGAGATTGTTGCCCCGTTCAGCTGGACTGGTGATATATCTTTTTTGATCCAGATCTATGGCATGCATGACTAACACTGGAGGTGTCTTTCCAAGAAATCAGCTAGACATTCATTCAATGCCAATCTTTATACCTCGCACAAATGCATGTTTAGCTGAATTGATACATATATCCCCGTTAAAGTACTGTCAACCCCGGAAAGCAATACAATGGCTTGTTTCATTGAGTACCCTAAAGTAGAAAACTCTCACTATTTGGGGGTTCGAACCCCCAAATACTTCATAATCTTCATGAACCCAGCCAGCTTTCCGGCCTTGAAGTGCATCTTCCCAGGCCCACCGAAGAACAAGCCCAAGTTGGGCACGTGAACGGTGCGACCTATGTGCACTTGCTGCACCTGACGGGCCGAAGGGTCTGTGTGATTTGGGGATCGCATTTAAAAGGTCGAAAACTAACATCTGGCTGGTGGTTTTATATAACCATCTTGAAAAATATGAGTTTGTCAGTTGGGAGTATTCTTCCCAATATATGGAAAAAAGGTTCCAAACATTTCCAAACCACCAACCAGACATATGTTTGAAACCACCAAATGAAATAAGTCCACCTGACGGTCCTTCAACAAATCCCTTTAACAAAAAAAGTACCTTAAAATGTAAATCTCATTGGATTGGTTTAAGGGGAAATTTACAGGAAACTGCAGAAACCCCCATATTTAATGGTAAAAACTATGCTTTCCTGTAGGTTGTCCCTTAAACCCTAGGTCCCCTTCAACATCACTAGAATTCCCTTCAGTCCATTCAATGACCCCCTTCAGGCGCACCAGGTATCCACAGAGCTCCCGCAAGACAGCGGAAGCACGTTCCTGAAGGGCGTGGATGACCAGCCAGATTGGCAACAAAATCATCGAAATTTTCCATGGGAAGATATGATGGGATATGAATTTTCATGGGATAATATGATAGGATGATAGGATATGAGTTGTCATTGGATGTAGTGGGATAGAATGGGATATCATACGGTGTGATGGAACAAATCCTCCAGTTAATAGATGTTAATAGGTGGTTTATACCATTATTTACCCTCTGGTAAACTAACATTGCTATTGAAAATGGCCATTTATAGTGGATTTACCCATTAAACATGGTGATTTTCCATAGCTATGTTAAATTACCAGAGGGTATAGGCTTTCAACCATCCAAAATTGGTGATGCATTCTTCCATGACCAGACCTGGCGAAACCTGGCAAAAACCCATAGAAAAACTGCGGTAAATTAACCTATGAACCTATGAGCATATGATAGTTTCCATTACATTTAGCCTTTCCACATCCCCATTGGATTGCGTCTATTTAAATCTCTTTATTTACATAATAATATATGTATATATAATTATATAGATAGATTAGATTATAGATTATAGATTATATATCTCTTTATAGTTCAAATCCTCCCACCCTTCATCAGTCGACCATAGTCCACCCAGTTACCATTCCCCATCTCAGTCTATCTCAGTCTCAGACATCCAGGCAGAAACATGATTGGTTTATATACCTGATCTGTGTATCATTTTAGATCCCTATCCAAATGGCCAAAAGACGAAGTTGTGTGAAAAAATGGCTGTTACTATAGACATCTATACCCATGACGGATCCATGGTGCTGGTATATATGTTAACATAAATGGGGTATATTGATGGGATCCATGTCATATATGGCAGCACCATGGATCCGTCATGGGATCAGTCATCAAACATGGCTGGGAAATGCTGGGAACATCCCCGATCAAAAAAAGGCTGTTTTGCCGCCTGTGATTTGCCATCATCGTCCAACGTCGCCATGGCACGCCGGCACGCCGTGGACGACGTTTTGATGGCACCGTTGTGACTGAGCCACGAAACGAAAAAGAGCGGCAGTCGGCGGTGATGGTTGGCAATTGGCGCTTCCCAATAAAATATGACATGTTCAATACATGTTCCCTATGACAAACCTGATATAACCTGATAGTGTCATGGTCCAATCATTTTGGGATCATGGGGGGGTTCCCTTCTTGGGGGAAGTTCATAGGCCGAACTGACTTCTGGGCCCTATGGGGACTGAGCATAGCCATAGTTGACGCGGATTGATGCTATGGCGGAGGGCCTTGATTCCCAACAGAAATAATGGCAGGATAGTAAACATGTTGGAAACGAAAGGCTCAGAATTAACCCATTAGATCCCATTAGCCTCTTTCATCCCTTCTAAATGCAATGAAGGAAAGCAAAATAAGATGATGATATCATGCAGTTCAATGGGGAAAAAACATGTTTAGTTTAATATTGGAATAGATCTAAATCATCTATAAACATATTATAACCTGCCAGATAAATGCGCCATTCTCCGCTATATGACCAGATGGTAAATGGATAGCAACTGGTGGACCTCCCAAGAGCCCATCCGAGCGACCTTACCAAGCACAACGCTGGAGCAATCATGCAGCATGTGGCAAACCCGCCGGCAAATACAAGCAGAAGTCAAGAAAAAAACATCATCAGATGCACGGCTTGTCATTTTTGATAGGGTTGATAATCGGTTGAGACTTTATCGAAATGAGCGTTGACAAGTGGCCTTATCTCATGATATTGGTGACATGCCATCATGGAACGCTATGGCATTGGATGAAACTCTGAAAGAGACCATGGCATCGTTGCAACAACGCCTTGTTCAGGTTTCTCCGACACCAACTACAAAGGGTATAGCTGGTATAGCTGGGTCGAAAATGACCAAATTCCATCAACTTCCCCTCGCTTGTAGCTACCATGTACATCCATGTGGTTATGGATTGGAGCAATGTGTTGTTCTCGGAATCGCCATAAACCACATGCATCCACATGCACTAGGTTTATGACTATCCTGCTCCACAAAAGCGATCCCACTCCAGGCCCCACTCCACGCTCAAACCGTTCAAGCCGTTGTCCCACATGCCGCCCTGCACCTTTTGTTGGAAGAGAACTGCAGGGTGATGTCAAAAACACCTGGTACAGCTTCCGCTGGAAACATGGAGACACCATGTGAGGACTCCAGGCACTCTCGGACTCTAGGCATTCTTCAAGCCAGCAATGATGAGAACATTTAAATTCACGGCAATACAATGCTAATACAATAATGTCAACCCTGGATTAATACCCCCAAACGGCTGTTTAATTGGGGGGGGGTACCATTTATGTTTTTTTTTTCCCGGGCAGCAAACATGTGGACGTTAACCAATGCAACTTGTGTTGCAACATCTTCTGAAGCATCCACCTGCTGAACCGCCAATGGATTGATGAAAGGGCACATCTACACAAAAAAAAAAAACATTGCAAAACATTCATAAATCATATCGTGACTATTTGGACAATACCCCTACAATTGATTAACCATGGTTTAAAAAATTATTAATCCGGGGTTTACATTAAATACAATGGGCAAACCATGACTTGGTGATCTTGGCAACGAAACAACCCGGGATCATCAAGACTTCTCCTGGATGGATATTGTTTATGCTGGGGACCTTTGCTCTATGAATTTTATAAGTTGCCCATGAAATGCACTTGGGAAGTTTGGTAGAGGTGTTAAAAGGATTTAAAAGGAAACAAACATATTTTGGTTGTTTCTTTTGAATTTGGGACAACTTTGAGGACCCTGCACTGATTGTTTTTGTTGAACATGTTGAACTTGATTTCTATGTTTTGCTGGTTGCAAATTGAAACATGTTTTACCATGAGGTTGGTTGCACCTGGACGGCTAGCAGGGATACTTGTGAAATATCTTATGCCCCAGAAGCTACGATTGAAATGGATTGAAATGGTGGGTTTCAACTTTTAAAAAAAGCTCAAGGTTTTACAAAAGATATAACTTTTTCAATTATTAATATTGGTCTGATAAGTGGTTCTGTATTATTCAAGCAAGGAGGGAAATATCTATTGCAAGGGTTAAGTAAAGCAATTGGAGACGTGATCCGGAGAGAGGTCTGCAGAGTTGGTTTCGACCAGCAAAACCCGAAACCCGAAACCCGAAACCGACTGTTAAAGTTGGTTTCGAACTGCGAAAACAGAAACCCGAAACTCGAAACCGACTCTGAAGACTTACCTCCCCCAGGCCGATCGAAACCCGAAACCCGAAACCGACTCTAAAGACTTACCTTCCCCAGGACCGATCGAAACCCGAAACCCGAAACCCGAAACCGACTCTGAATACTTAACTTCCCCAGTGCCGATCGAAACCCGAAACCCGAAACCCGAAACCCGAAACCGACAGCGAAAGTGGGTTTCAATCGACGAAACCCGAAACCCGAAACCCGAAACCGACAGCGAAAGTTGGTTTCAAGCGACGAAACCCGAAACCCGA
>Ga0126342_10011573_pt1 | contig 15753 bp, 16 predicted proteins | sample Cyp1metagenome_FD_92528 | JGI IMG/M metagenome (GOLD analysis project Ga0126342, IMG submission 92528) | Coral microbial communities from Lord Howe Island, Old Settlement Bay, Australia - Cyphastrea 1 metagenome | ecosystem: Host-associated > Invertebrates > Cnidaria > Coral ...
CCATCAGGCAAATCTATACCTTCCTTCTTCAGCTTCCCGAAAACCTTGTCACATCTCGCGATGTACTCCCCGAAGCCTTCTCTCGCTTGCGTGACAGGGCCATAAACTGCCTGTTCAAATGCCCTGGGCAAAGACCCCCATATTCGTTGGTGGTTGATGGTTGATATCCGCGTCAGTTGCAGGTAACACATCTGATCTTGCTTCATTCATAGATTCAGCAGCCACATATGGGTCTTAGATCCAGCCAACAAAATGGACAAATCAGATCATATCACTACCGCATCTCCAAATGGTTTAGAAGCTAATATTCCTTTCAAAATTAGAATTCTGTCGTATTTTCATGTATTTTCCCTATAAAAATAACAATTTCATGGGTATTTCCTACTTTAAGACATCCAAACCCTCCATCCTCAATGGCCGCAGCCGCCTCCGCCCCTGGCCACGGGGTTCCTCCAGCCCACCGCGACCGTTCTGGGCGGCCTTGCGCGTGATCTGAAGGTGTGAGCTTCCATAGGGATCAAATACCAAACAAAAAATGTGCAAAAAATATGGATAGGGACGAACACAAATCCTGCGAACTATATGGATGTTACACCAACAACGTGATCAAATCCAAGTTATTTTCTGAACCATATATATATATACACGTATATCACGAGCACTGAGGCCATTTGCGAGATGCATCGGTGATTTGATTTGAGGCGTGCTCTTCTTTTCTGGGGTGAGAAATGAAACCAAGGCCGCCATGGAGACTCTGCAACCCAGCCTTGCGTGCCAGGAATGCCTCCAAATCCTTGGACATTCCCATCCCACAGGCTTGGGAAACGAATCAATTTATCTAGCTATGAACCAATATCAATGTTTTTTTGACGCATCTGTACCTCCCGATACCTGGATGATGTTTATTCACCAATATACTTGGTTCAATTTGGTTCAACTTGTTTCCTCCCTTGGTTCATTCTACATATCGTTGGGTGATATACTGAGACCCCAGCAGTTCGAGCGAAGATCATACGAGTGCGAAGACTCAGTTCGAGCCTGATTACAACGATTAGCAATATCAGTATGCTTTTTCGACGACGTTTTTGTGGTACTCCGTCATTGTTGACAACAATCTCCGAACACACCACATAAAGCTCAATCCTTGTAGGGTCTTGGGTCATACTGCATACCCCTACTGCTGGCAGTTCCACCACCTATTTATATTATGAGATACATTCAAGTATGCACACGTACATATTCCATATATTTTCTATATTTTCTACAAATTGTTTTATCCCAAAAAACTGTTAGGGCCGTACCTCCAAATGTTTGGTAGGTCCACAATGTGGTGCCCCGCCACTTTTCACTTGCTTGATGAACCCCGTTAACTATGGACATTGGTAACATAAACCCTGGCTCTTCTATTTGTACCCTCTAGTGATTTAACATAACTATGGAAAACGGCCCATGATAGATTCTTTATGATGATTTCCCGTATTTACCTATCAAATTCATGATTTTCCATAGCAACGTCGAATGACCAGAGGGTAAACCTCCATCCCCCCATCTTCCGCCTAGCGTCCTGCTTGGCTTCTTGCACTTCTGGCGGCCGCCCATCGCCCGCGTCGCTGTGCAGTTTCGAGACGCCGCGGCCGCGCATGCGGCGCTCCGTCTTGGGTTGCTCCGGTTCCGGGGTCACGACGCCCCACCTGCACCGCAATGGCGAGGTGCCACAGGGTTCAGATGGAAACCATGTGGAATGAACCAAGAAGAAGGGGGGAAAGTCGTACTAGTTGAAACTATGGGAGATTATGGGAGGATAACGTATGGAAAAGTAGCCACAGTTTTTGTCCACATTCATTACTTTTTTGTTGCTTTCCAGCTGGAATGAAGGATCCAGCTTTGGAGCAAGAGGAACAATGCACGATGCAAGGTGTCTGTACCTCCTTTTGAAAATCCTTATCTACACGACAGTTTCCTGTGCAACGTTGAATGCCGGCAGTGCGATTCTGAGGTCAGGATCGATACCAAAACTCACATTCACATAACTGAATGATCATAGGAGAGTGAGCAATAAGTTCAACGGGCAGGCTTTCTACGGGGATCTTATTGTGGATGTATTGCTTGCGGAATGGAGGTCGTCTATGGGACATAAGTCAAGGTCATATTGAATGATCGTTTCTTTGTTTCAACCCTCAAACTATGGAGATCCCTAGTGCAGCTTCAAAAATCTTCAAGGCTGGCTTTATATGAACCAGAAAACTTCTTGATGGAGAGGTGAGGAGAAGGCTAGACAAGATGACAGAAGACAGATTTAATTACAGAAGGAATCAATTCAAGTCAAGACAAAACGACATTACACACAATATATTGCGGAATAAGCCGGTCAAAAGCAGAAATAGGCCATATTTCCAAAGGTGCAGCATCCCATCTCCCACTCCCAACCAGTTGCGTCACCTCTTGGCCCTGGCGGCCAACTTCTCGGCATCCTCCTCCACCACCGCTCCAGTCGTTGCGCCCGTCGTGGCGCCGAAGCGCTTGGCGCGGGCCGCCAGCTTCTCCCCGTCGGCAGATGCGCCGGATGCGGACGGCGGGGTGGTCTCTGGGAGGCCCCAGCGCTTGGCGCGCGCGGCGAACTTCTCGGCTTCTGTGAGCTCTGCCTGGCGAAAGCTGTTCTGAGAGGCGAAAGGTTGGTTGTAATCTGGAATGATGAACAGTGGGAATTTTATTTAGTTGTTGAATCAGAGCTGGAATGGCTGTTTCTTTTTTTTAAAAGTAGCTGTGAACATGTAGGTACAAGGAATTTCGGAAAACTTTCCACAGAGGCATGGTCTGGTGCAGCTCGACTAGTGTCAACAGTGCAGCCTGATCAGATCTAAAGGGACTTGCTCCAACATCTTGAAAGTGACGTGGCTCAAGCCAGTATACTACAGAAAATTGAAAATGGTCTTAAGCATCTTGCCATCATTTCACAACATTGTGCAACCACAAATCACAGTGCAGCTTCGTTGCTGGTTTCTTCTCTGCCTAGCGAGGCAAAACTGAGCCCCTGTGGTTGATCGTGGCCGAAAGTTCCGCATAAATTTGAGATGAGAAATTGGAAAGATGGTATTCCCCTTTAGAAAACCCAATGACACGTACCGACCGCTACAACCCAGACAAATTTCAGTGATTTGGGTTCGGATCTTTGAATCTCCAGATGAAACAATACAGAATCTGGCTATCCACTTGGAATCTTCACAGTTTCAGGAGAACCCCAGAGGGCACAGCCACCATTGGCGCCTCCCCGTTGGCGCCGTTGGTGGCTTCCGCCATCGCGAGCGGCGATGTTCAATGCAAAGGATGGTTCACATGGATCATTGATGGCAATGTATCCTCCATATGGGTTTCTGTGTGGATGGCTTTTATGAGTGATGTGGATAGATCCTCATTGAATGCCCAAGTTTCATAGGCTTAAAATATCTTGGCCGCTTTGTTCCAGACCATTGTTCTCATGGTTCATAAGACCTGGACAGCTGGCAGCGATCAAGTTGTGTCGATTGGTGCTGAAGTATCCTATGCACGGTACGTTTGAATACCTTGACCGACCAAAACAAGCTACCTTGGCACCGCTCCACATTGACTTTGGGGGAAGCTGTCAGTAGCTATTGAGTGCGGAGTGAAGCAGCCTTGCTGTTTCTCTCTTATGTTAACCCCAGGGGGCACTGCTTCTTGTCAAATATTGTGATTTAGCCCCATGGCTTGATCATCAGGTCGTGTTTCAGAAATCATCAGAACATGATTTTCTAAACCATGGGGTCTTGTGGTTCCAAATTTCGAAACAGGCCTCTTTTTCACCCTATAAATTCCAACAAAATCACCGCATTCACTTCAAAAAACTATGTTTTGACCACCTAAAATCCTGATTGCCCCAGCAAAATGGGGTTGTACCAGCAGAAACGGCCATTTAACATCATTTAACATCATTTAACATCATTTAACATCATTTAACATCATTTAACATCATTTAACATCATTTAACTATGATCTAAACTGAGAAAACATGAGATATCAAGATATCACGGATTTGAACTTACAACTTGTCAGCTTTTTCCACCAAGAGTTTGCCCCCCACAGTTTTTCTTCCAACAGCTCCACAAGTTCGGAGGACCCCAGTGCCAGAGCCAGGTCTTGAGCTCGACGGCCTGGCTTTGGGAGGAACCAACTGATTCAAAAAACGTTGGGGACATGTTTTAGATTGATTTATCACTTCATGTTTCATGTTTCCAACAACTGATAGTTATTTCTTGATTTTCGTTTGGGGACAAGGATTTTCTCCATGTAATCTCATTCTGGTAACAGACCTGTGACGCTGATTAATCTGGAACCAAGAGCAAAGGTGGTGGTATTGCCCAAATGCCAACTTCAATTAAGACTATTTGTGAGTTTAAGGATGCTACTATTTCTCAAGATTCCGACTCAACATTGCCTATTTGGGCAGAAGGCCCAAGCGATTTGGGACATGAAGAAAATGAGTATGTTATGTGGATTGCTCATCAACTTGCAGTGCAATATTGAGGTGCTATGGGGTACAGCAGGCCAACCAACAAGCAATCCGTGGCACAATGACCAACTCGTTGTTGCTTCAACTCATCCCAAAAACTGATCTTGCATTGGGATCATTACCCTCTGGTAATTTAACGCAGCTATTGAAAATGACCATTTATAGTGGATTTTCCCATTAAAAATGGTGACTTTCCATAGCTATGTTAGTTTACCAGAGGGTATTCCAAATCTAGAGATATAACAGAAACACTTGAAACCAACCAGCCATCATTTTGAGACATTTTGTATTCAGATCCAAACTTTTGGATATCCGAACTTTTCCATAGCCAACACCCCCAAATCCCACCTTGAGAATCACGTTGGGACGGATCGGCGCCGTGAAGCAGTAGCATGCTCACCTCAAAGGTGTTAGATATTTAAACTGCAGCAGTATGTCTTCCTTCAAAGGAAACATCGGAATTCAGGACCTGGCAAAACCAGTTTGTTCCAAGACCTCAAGCTCTTCAATCTATGTCTTTCACGTCAGGGGCTGAATGAGGCAGTCATGCGAACTGCTCTTTTTAAGACAACTCTTACACCAACGGGTTCCGAGCGTTTGTCGAGATTGAGTGTTTGCGCAAATAGACTGCGGCTGTTTCTATATCTTTGCGCATTTGCGATTGTCTCATGAGGGTCGGAACAAACAAGATTTGAAACCACCCGCCTCAAATTACTCAAGATCATTCAGCAAAAGGAACGTTTGATAGCAGGAAAGACCCCGTTTGGCAAATGCCGCAATCTTGAATCTGAGGCTTCCACCATGTCGTCCATGAGCAAGAAAACAGCGGCATGAAGGGCTGATTGCTTGTTCATGTCCAGTGCATTGATGGGTGCTCCCTCTTCTAGCAAAACTTCCTGAGCGGCCATCAGCAATCGCTAAAGATCTGCTCCAATTTCGAAAGAAATCAACTGACTACATTTGCAAGACACCAGGGCCTTAAGAAGACTTCATTCGATGATCAAGAATCTATAGTTGCACCTGTAACTCTGACTCCCTCCTGTTCAACTGGTTATACAGGTATCTGTATCTACATATTATATATATATACAAACGTACTACCAAACCATCCCAACATTTCCAACTGTTTCACCCTCCATATCCCCCGTTTGCCCAAGCTTCCGCCACCTTGAGATGGCCACCCCAGGCCGCATCATGCAGTGCGGTGCTGCCCGCCACATCTCTGCGCCCCACTTGGCAGCGGCGCAGGAACCGAAGCACCGCCAGGTGCCCATTGGCAGCAGCCCAGTGCAGCAGAGTCCCACCTGGCCAGTGGAGCAACTTCACTGGGTCCATCTTCAACCCCAGAGCTAGGTTTTCAATCTTTGGTTCCGATTCATTTTGAGTATTCCCTAATGATATAAGAATATAAGAAACATTTTCAAAAGGGAGGAACAAACATGAATAAACCATGGGTGTAGCGTGACAACAGAGAGGAACAAACCATGGTATCATGCAGCTCCAGGTGAAAAACCAACAATGGCTTTGAAATCCACTATTTCTATCTCATCTGATAGAATGCAACCTCCGTCATTTTCAAATGGCTTCAGCCGCCTTCTTCATCCACCAATTCGTCCAGTTCGCATCGTTCACCCAGCAGCTGCAGAACTTCCAACTGCCCCGCCGCCGCCGCCGCATGGGCCACGCTGCCCGCGCGCTCCGACGCCGGCACCGCGGGCACGGCCGCGGAGGTGCGACGGGAGAGGAACTCGGCGAAGCGGTGCCGGGACCAGAAGTTCCCGGTGCGGAGAACGGGACCAGAGATGTCCTGAGATTTTTGACATGGCAGGTTTGACAGTTTTTGGGTTGGCTTTCGAACATGTTTCAACCCACAAGATGAGGGGTGAGATGGACCTAATTGCTGGGGATGACATATAGGGGGACCTTCTGCTAGAAAGGAACTTTGAACAGATCAAAGATTGATGGTTCGAGGATATCTAGCTATTCATGCTATTCTCAGCAGCTTTATCTGGTCCCAGCTGCATCGCGACGCTTCAACATCACATTGATGGCAGCCCCCTGGTCCAGTAGAATTTCGGCCAGCGAGACATGTCCACTGCTGGCTGCCAAATGTAAGGGAGTCTCTCCATCGTTCCCTTGGGAAGCTACCTGCTTCAAGAATTCCGACCGACAATCCTTTAAAAACCAAAAAGTCCAAAGCACTTTAAAATCGATAACTTACTGGCATCATGGTGTTTGCCTATTAGTATTTATTAGTACTTCAAGACATGGTTGGGTTGAGCCACCTTTGAACAATCATCCCAAATAGCGATGTGGACCAACTCCAATTTCCTTGGCCAACCCCGATCTTGTTCCATCTTGATTGGCAGAACATGGCAAAACCCATACCTTGATCTGAGATCCTTCAACCGGCGAGTTTTCAGGTTTCCACATGTTTCCGCCCTCCCCACCTGCGCGTTTGCCTTGAGCAACACCTTGGCCGCCTCCACATGACCTTTGCTCGCCGCCCAGTGCAGCGCTTCCTTTCCCTCACAGTCCACCTCTCCCACGGCTGCCCGGGCTGCCACCAACTGCTGCACCACCGCAGCATGTCCCTTGGCAGCGGCCTCGTGCAAGGGACATGCCTGGTGCTCGTCACGGAAATGAAGATCTGCATTGGCAGCTAGAAGTCGGCTAACAACCTCAGCACAGCCACATCTGGGGATGTTCACTTCTAGCAGTGGAATCTACCCTCTGGTAAACTAACATAACTATGGAAAATCACAATTTTTAATGGGAAAATCCACTATAAATGGTCATTTTCAATAGCTATGTTAAATTACCAGAGGGTACTGGCTCCAATGAGACAAACATTTGGGGATCCTTTCCCATCCCCCATGGCCTCCACATGTCCAGCGCCAGCAGCTTGGTGTAACAAGCTTCGGCCCTCGCTGGACGCATTGGGATCGCTGGCCAGGACATCCAGCGCGGCCACCTGTGGCAGATGTCTTAGTGGAGGCTTTTTAACATTTTTGAGGGACATGGTGATTTTTGTGCTGAAAAACAGATATAAAACTGTAACACATTTCAATTATCATGCTAAAACATGGGCAAACTAAACTTCGTCTTGAAAAGAACCAATCTAAGAAGTCCTCCAACCAAAAAACAAGATTTCATTAACAAACCAATATGGCAATATCATCTTTATATAATCGCCATGATATCCCCATACCATCTTTATCATCTTTTTTCGTATTTCTTTTCTGTACTCTCTGGATTCTCCGTTACCTCTATGCTCAGGGTCTTTTCCGGCGGATTTTTCATTATTGCTATTTTTCTTCTTTTTTCTTATAAAAATCCGCCGTACACCATCAATCTCATGACTTAAAAGAATCCTGTATGTGCAGGGAGAGAGAAGTGAGGTGAAGAACGCCCGGAGGAACGAAGGGCGGACAAGACCGAACGGCCATGACTGGATGCCCCCAGTACTTTCTTGGTTGAATCCCAAACAAACCAATTCTTGGCGGTTAAAACCCCATTAAATCACTAATCATGGAGATCCACCCAACCAATCCTCATGTATCAACTATACATAAAAAATGTTGGCCACAATGATATCCGATGTATCCATGTCATTGGTGGAGATGGATCTGCATGGATTGATATCCCCATGGCCTGCCCCGCCGCTGCAGCCGCCAAGGCTGCTGCTGTGATCTCCTCCTCCTCCGCCCAGCGCCGCAAACGCTGCAGGATGGCCACATGGCCACGGAAGGCGGCGGTGCGCAGCGCAGCGCCCGGCAGGGCGACGCCTGCAACGGTTGGGAGTTGTACACAAAAATTGGTATTTTTAAGCAACGAAAACGAGGTTCATCCAGCAAAACAGGTTCCCCGCAACCCCCTGGTTCGCCCACATCCAAACAATATGATATACTGATCACCAGAGGATGAATGGAAACACTGGCTATACGCAGTGATTTTGACTGTAAGTTTTCAGGATTTAGGGTTTTAATTTAGGGTTTAGGGTTTTAGGTTTTAGGGTTTTAGGGTTTGTTGTCTTGGAAAGTAAACAACTTAAACCCCGTGCAGGGATTTGAGCATGTCAAAGGATATGTGGGATTGGCCGCGGGCAAACCTAGGGGTTGCAGCGAACAGGTTTTATGTCTGTTTTGTTGTAGTAGGGTTTTGTGGCAATATTATAATCCTGAACAATACGGAAAGAATTACCCAACCATAATGATGGGGGATCTACTGTATATACTGGGATGCTCATGGAAAATTATAGGGATATAATTAGTTGATATAATGATATGTGTGATTGGATATATCACGAACAATTGTGATGACGCATGCAGCGTATGCGATTTACCCGCCAAAATGGCGGATTTACCCAAGAAAACTACGGATAAAATGGATTTCAGAGACGTTCCACGGGAAAGCACATTTTTTAGCCTTGAAGTATAGGGATTTCTGTAGATTTTCTCTTAAACTTCGCCAATGAGCTGGGCGATCAATTTCCCCAAAAAGGGGAAGCTGAGGCCATAGGATTTTCAGCTTTGGAATTGTGGTGGTCAATGGATTGGTTTCTGGGAACATTTACAGGAAAAAAACCCTGAATTTAATGGGAAAATCTATGGTTTCCGGTTCCAATTTTCCCCTAAACCAATCCATTGAGATGGGTGATCATTTTTCTGTTTCGAATTGAGAAAGAACCACACCTTTTTTCGGTTTGTTGATTTTGTTGATGATTGTGGTGAAGTTTGGATCCTCATCAACACAGAAACTAATTCCAATAGCCAAAACTGCAATAGGTTGCCACCCGATCCCAGTCATCTGCGGAACCTGTTTGGAGCATTGGCTTCGGCTTGGGACTTGGCTGCGGGGCGGTCAGCAACAGGTCGACGACTTCTTGGTGTCCTGGAGGGATTGGTGTCTGGTGGGATGTGGAACCAGATTTTAACCACATTGGATCAACACTTCACTGTGTCTTTTGGGTGTTGAACACTGGTTGGTGAATGTTGTTTGGTGCTTTGGAGTACTAAAAAACGAAACTTTTGGTTTGTGAATGAGTGTACTTTTCCCCACTGGAAACCGCATCCGCTCATCTTGTTGGAGGTGTAACGACTTCTGCCTGTAGTCAAGTCTGGAACAAAGTCAGATCTTGACACATTGCTGGGAAAATGACATGATCGCGTAAAAGGACATCATTTACGATAAGCCATATGGGCACAATCATGACATTTATCCAACTCAAATTTCAATGGGATTTGTATCCATCAAGATGTGTGCTGGTTCAACACCGCACCAATCAGTCATTGGTGATCATCCCACAACGTGGTGAAATCTCAGCAGCTTATCATCATTTCCCCCATTGAAATCCACTTACCCTCTGGTGATGACTAACATAGCGAACTGGAAAATCCCCAAAAGAAATGGAGGTTTCGTTCGCTGGGAAAATCATCTATTTCTATGGGCCATGGCTTCCATAGCTATGTTAAATAACCAGAGGCTAACATATTTTAAAGGGCCATAGCCGGATCAATGCACCGCCTGAGGCTCCTCGGTCCACGGCCAAACCCAGAGGTGACCATCCCTCCAAGGAGACGGATGGAGCCGTCTGTCGCAGCAATTGCTTCACCAGACCTGGAGAAACGGATCTTGCTTGGGGACACCTGGACATCATGGGGAAATCATAGGGAAATAATGGGGATATATTAGGATCATCACTTCCCCAGCAGAATTTTTATGTTTTTTTTTCTTAAGTTGGTAAAATCAGTATGCAATGAGTTCTTTAGAATGATCTTTCAGTGCCACAAATAGTGTTCCCGATGGCATCAATCCCTAAAAGAGTTTTCTGGCCTCGTTTGCCAGGCATTAATCGCTAAAAAAGGGATGATTCGCTGGGTCTCCGTCAACATTGACCACCATTTAGGTAAGGGTCGAATTTGAGATACCAAGCAAAACACAACATTTGGACAGCTATTACCACACATGCTCAAGATCTATGATTTTGTGCCCATGACATTGTGACCCACAGACATTTCATCCACCATTGGGGAGCCAGCCTGCATGCCCTGCTTCAGCGGCAAGATGCAAGGCCGTCAGTCCTGGGGTCTCAGGGAAGCAACAAAGTTCTAGATCTCTCAAGATGCCCCCCAAAAAAGGGATAGAATAAACACATATAGCTGAAAAAAACTGACATGGCAAGGGCATTTCCCATTGTCAAGTAGCGAAGTTGCTGCATTTGTGGATTTTTCATTCAGCTTAGTGAATCAGAGGTAGAACCTCATTGAGGCCACCAGGCATAGAGCAACGGGGTCCACAATTCTGGGTGACCCGGAAATGAGCAAATTGCCCCATTGCCCCAAACCTGTTTCCATGGGGTAGACTCCAACACATGTCAGCTGTTTCAAATTCTACCCATGACCTGGAAATGATGAAATCCATCCTTCGAAAGGAGATCAACATGTTGGCATTTTTCCATACTTTATCTTCTGAATCTACACCCTAGTACTCCAACCTAAACTCCGACATTTGCACATGGTTTTTTCCCAAATGGGAGGTTTCCGACCGCCAAGTCTCCGAGTGTTGGATCAGCTGCTTCCAGGTCCATCTGACCCACCTCTGCGGGGTTTTGGTGGTTGTCCTGATGATTTCTGGTTTTCAGGTACAAACCTGGGTTCATCAATGTTCATCACCTCCTGATGATTGGCATGTACCAATTTTTTTGGCCCATAGTCTTTACACAATCTATATTCCAAACATAGCAGAAAAGTTGACCCAGATTTTGCTGGTTCTATCCTCCAAAACCCTCACTCTGCTTAAACATTTCTTTTAATTGGATAAATCCCGCCTGTTGTAGGTATTTTCCGTCCATTTTGTTTTGGTTGTGTTTCCCAACTTTTGTTGGATATTTGATAACTGTCTGACAGGGCTCCTACATCTCCTCTATCAACATGACCTTTGGCAAAGGGTAACCGCTATTCAACTGCCAACAAGTGATGTTAACCCCACAAGTGATATAACCACTTTTCAACCTTGTTAGATACACACACACATATATATATACACATATGGGATATCCCATTAATAATCGCATCCCCATCAATGGTTGGTTGAATCTAGCATGAATTCATAGATATATCATGATCTATCCCATTGTAACAATCCCCCTGGTTCGAATCCTTTCACGAGGTGACCGCCTGCAGCGTGCCCTCTATGGCGCGGCGTTGCCAGCTCTGCAGCAGCCAACGTGCTCGCAGGTTGAAGGCTATCCTCGTGGCACTGCGAGATGGGAAGATTGGGCTATCTGGGCGTTCTGGGCCATCCACCATCCATCCATCCATCCATCCATCCACCCACCCACCCACCCATCCATCCATCCATCCATCCATCCACCTACAACACCTATCAACAAAACCTATCTATCACTACACTTAACAAAAAAAGGGACCAATGGCAACGGAACATACACAAGTTTCTTCATCATCATCATCACCATCATCATCAGTGAACCATTGTTTTTTCGTTCCATGTTAAGTTATTGGAGGGCTCGCGAAGCACGCATGGGGATTTAACGTACAACACACATCTTGACAGTTTCAATCAACACACGCACACACACACATGCGCAGATTGATATATCAACAAAAAGAGGGCTGCGTCAATAAATGGATGCAACATGGGGGAGTTTCCTTTATCCTGACATGTACCTTGCAATTGGGACCTACCCATTTGGGTCATTTTCAGTTTTCAACCATTCAATTTGCAATCCTTTCTCACTTATTATGTCCCCACGTTTGCTGGTATATACATATATATATATACATACATACATACATACATACATACACACACACTATATACTATTTATTAGTTGTTGAATGATTAAATTCTTGGGCCATCCCTTGTGTTGACCCATCACTGCCTTCCTCCACCCACAAAATGCCGCTGTTGCGCGAGATCCGTTCGCCGGCTCCTGCTGGAAGAGCTTCCACGTCATGTTCCTTTGTTCCAGATTCCAGATTTCAAGGAGCGGCATGCCATCCCTACTGAACCAATGGAGCTACAATCGTTGTAATGCCCTAAATCATACCGGCAAGAGACCCCAAACAGTGTGGGCGGAGTAAAAAGAAAATGTATTATAATGCGGATGATGATGTTAATCAATGTTGATGATGATGTTGATGATGACGATGACGATGACGATGACGATGATGATGATGATGATTCATGATGATGATGATGATTCATGATGATGATGATGATGATGATGATGATTCATGATGATGATGATGATTCATGATGATGATGATGATTCATGATGATGATGATGATGATGATGCTGTTGATGTTGAGGAGGAGGAAGATGATGATGTTGAGGGATACCGGTCCCAAGACCAGGAAGCACACTTTGTGCGAGCCTGCGCAGTCCTCTCCTTACCTACCGTAAGAACCCCTTCAGTGTGGCCACAGCTATCTGGTAGGAAGCCAATGGACCCTGAGGGTCGATCCTCCATTTCACCACCTGTTGAAACCAAGTGACCATATCGGGCGGAAAGAGCACCAACAAACCAGGCTCTGGAATGATTCTCACAGGCTCCTGCGTGAACAGGTGTCGTAAACATGATCATAGCCTTGGCTAAGCACAAAGCTAAGAATCTGATCTTGGTCTCCACAAGTCGTGGATGCCAGTCAACAAAATCCTACATTGTCCTTCTCAGGGTAGAGTCGCAGCGCCGCGTTGCCATTGCACTGACAGTAGAAAACGCCTGCGCTGCAGGGAACAAGGGTTGCATGTGATCTGGTCATTGCAAATTACCAGTGACATTGCCAGAGTGTTCCAACAAAGAGATGAAACATGTAGAAAATTAACATCACCAACCATGTCCATGAATCTCCAATAATCAACATGGCACTGGAAAATCACCATGCTTGATGTAGGAAAACCATCCATACTCAGAACCTGTGCGCCTGACATCTTCCAATATTTGTTGCCTGTGCACCACAAAATTTCATTGATGTAATCCTCAAATCCCCACTACTTTTCTTGTAAAACCATCCATTTTGTTGGCAATTTGTTGCTTATATTATATCCCATATATCCCCTAGTATTTCCCTATGAATTTCCCATGACACTCATTAAATCATCTATACATGAATCATTTTCAATGGCCATGTTTGATTACTGGAGGGTAAATAATGATTCAACCCCATAGGGATTCATAGGGTTTCTATCATTTACCCTCTGGGTATTTAACATAGCCATGGTATAGATGGCCCATAGAAATAGATGGTTTACCTGGGTTTACCTATTAAAAGTGGTGATTTTCCATGGCGAACTGTTAGTCAAAACCAGAGGGTATATCCCCATGACATGCCCATGGTATCTCCACAGTTGGCACCTGACGCGAGAAGCGAGGCCATTGCCGTGCCGTGGTCATGACGGCGGTTGAAGTTCCCCGGGCGGTTGATATTGGCCTCGCTGTGGGGTGTGAACCCAAGAAAAATTTAACCAAACATAGTGATTTAACCAGAAAGATCGGGATTTAGCCACTGAAAGTGGGAGTACAAGGACACTTGTGATTGAATCAGCGACAACAGTGAAATACGGAGATTTACAATCCAACAACAATTGAATTGAGGACCCTAGTGAACTATCATTGAATGGTGGATTTCCATCATGACCTATGATAGCCATTGAGATGCTATAAAACCCCATGCAAGCAGTATCTGGGATTCTTTCGTACCTTCTGCAGCTTTCACCCAGGGAAAAAAAACCTATTGGCTTGGCCAATTCACATCACATCCTCCTTTTTGATGGTCAGGTCCACTATAGTATATATATACACATCCTCCTGGCATTGCTTTCAGAGAAAAAGTAGGGGAAACCTCCAAATCAAACAGAAAACCATGGGTTTTCTGCTGTCTTTTGGTCCAAGCATCCCACAGCTGATCGGCTACTGCATGCAGCCCCCGAGATTCCTCACCTGCGAAATCTCTGGGTGACTCTGGTTGGTTATGGGTGATTTTGGGTGGTTATGGGTGATTTTGATGATTCCATTACCCACATGGCTGATGTTGGGGTGCTTGTTTTCAAGATTCGGGCGACTTCCTTTCTGCACTAAGGCATTATAATTGACCCATATTGATACCAGCCTTTTTACTATGACATTTGTAGTTCCATATATTTCCATAATTGATTAAGTAAGATTCATTAGTTTGCCATAATTTATGTTCCAGCCCTTTTTCATGTGCATCTGCAGCCATGACAGGGATTCCGACCTCGTTGAAGCTGAAAGTTTGCCAGGTGTCGGTGCATGCATTGCATCAACTCCAACAGCAGTTCCTGCGACGACGGGCCAGCCATGAACCAAAGATGGGACACCATGGAGATGGGGGACAAAGCTAGTCAACATTGGGATTTAACCATTGAAGATAGGGATCTTAACAAATTAACCTCCATCCAAGGCAAATCTTTTGGGTTCCACCCTTCATTTCAGGGCTTCCATCTGCTTCAAGGGAAAAACTTCAATATGCATCTGGGTCAAAACCCTGGTGCCCTGATGAACACCAATCCAGTAGGGATTTCTGTATGTTCATCCCCCACAAAAACGGTTTTTGGTAGGTTTTGATCCATCATAAAATCCAATTCTTTTGGTTAAACCAACATGTACCATTAAGATCTGTTGCGTAACATCCCATGAATATCCCAGGAAGATCCTCCTTGCAGCCGACCAAATCGCGACCTCAAAGTGCTGTGATATAGAGATGACTTGATCTTTAATCCCCGAGATTTTAAAGTTGGAAACTGCAAAAGCGGGTTGCAAAGAGTTGCAAAGATGATGATCACTAGTGTACATGGCCCAACTCCGTTCATGATTCAATCTTTTGGAGTGCATCCCCTTATCCCCATGAAATTCCATGAAATTCCCATATCACGGTTGGCGCAGCCAAGGCACTTTGCCAGCCGCCGCAGTTGCTGACGAAGCGGCCCTCGTTCTGCTTCTCAAGTGTCAAACACAAGGCTGCCTGTCGCAGCAGGTGATCGCCGGAGGGGGGAGATCAAACAAACAGATGGTAATTGTGGTTAATTATAAAAAACGCCAGAATCTTTAATAAAAAGAAACTGTTGGTTGGAGGGTCACGAAATCCAAACCAAGAGGCTGCCACGCAAAGTGCAGCAAGCGCAAGAAGTTGGGCTGCCCTTTTTGCTATGCCGGGGCAGCAGGCCATGTAGACCATCAGCTCAA
>Ga0126342_10011574_pt1 | contig 15753 bp, 15 predicted proteins | sample Cyp1metagenome_FD_92528 | JGI IMG/M metagenome (GOLD analysis project Ga0126342, IMG submission 92528) | Coral microbial communities from Lord Howe Island, Old Settlement Bay, Australia - Cyphastrea 1 metagenome | ecosystem: Host-associated > Invertebrates > Cnidaria > Coral ...
ACAATATATACAATATATACAATATATACAATATAAATATATACATACAATATATATATATATATATATATGCAATATATATAAACAATATATATATACAATATATACAATATTTATATATATATATATACAATATATACAATATATACAATATATATATATATATATATATATATATGTATTTACATTTTATTTAAATAAGTAAACAATATTTATATATACAATATATATATACACACTATATATATATATATACAGTATAAAAATATATACAACATATATATATATATATATAATATAACTAGGTAAAGTCTGTATTGTTATTTCATGTTATTTCAGATCGTTTTTGCCCACATTTAAGATACCTGGGCTTCAACAGCAAGTATGCGGCTTCTGACTCTTGGACTTCCAGTCAGTTCTGCTTTTGAATATAGATGTTGATAGCCATGCTTAAATGTACCGGTAATTGAGCATCGAGAAAAACCATGTGTGGTTGATTTTCCCATGAAAAACACATATACAGTATATAAATATATACAGTATACACAAAATTAGAATTATATACCCTCTGATAAATAAACATAGACCCTGAAAATAGCCAATGTTTAATGGAAAGTAGTCTTCCAAACCCCTATCTGCCAGGGTCTATGTTAATTTACCAGAGGGTAGTATGAGTGGGTTATCCCCTAGTGCCCACCCCTGTCAGCACAGCAGCACAGCGCTGCAGGCGCTGCACGAAAAACAGAGGGGCAGCCAGCTTCTATCACATATAGATGATTATCCCTTTACAACACCATATATATTAGATGGTACCCTCCAGTAAATTAACATAGACCCTGCCAGATAGGGGTTGGAAGACTAGTTTCCACTATAAATTGCTCATTTTCAGGGTCTATGTTAATTTACCACGGGGTACATATGATATGTCCATTTAAACATATTTAACACTATAGATGATGATCCCCTTTCTCCAGCACTTGTGCAGAAAGCCCAGAAACTCAGGGATCAGGACAGCAGTGGCAGCTGCCAAATCCTGAGCTGATACCATCTATTGACAACATACACCTCTTTTGCCAATGGATGATATATATATATATATACATACATATCATATCGTATCTACCATACCTATCATACCTATCATACCGGTCATACCTATCATATCTGTCATATCTATCATACCGATCAATCTATCAATATATCGATCTATCAATCGATCAATCAATCTATCGATCTTTCGATCTATCGATCTATCGATCTTTCGATCTGTCGTTCAATCGATCTTTTGATCTTTCGATCTGTTGATTTATCGATCTATCGATCTATCTATCATATCTGTCATATCATCTATCCATCTGTCCATCTGTCCATCTTTCCATGTTTCCATGTTTCCATCTATCTATCTACAGTTTCTATCTACCTACAGTACCTAATCTACAGTATCTACAGTATGTATCAACAGTTTCTATCTATCTACAGTATCTATCTCTCTAAAGCAGCTATCTATCAACAGTATCTATCTATTTATTTATCTATCTTTCTATCCATGCATCCATCCATCCATCCATCCATCCATCTAGCTACATCGTTTATAAAATAGTTTTTTTACACAATGCGTTGATATGTTTCAACGGTTTATAATGGGTTTGAACTCCCCTACTACCAACTGGAATCACATCCAACTGCCAATGACACAGGCTTGCCTGGGGGGATCCTAAGGCCAACAACTGGGTATGGTAAAAATATGTCTATGTATATATATATATATATATGTGTACCCTAGTTATTCATGTATATCTATATTATAATTCTTCAGGGTTCTGGGTGCAACAAAACATATAATATAGATCCTGACCATCAATGTCTGTAAGTTAAAGTGTACGAGGTACTGAACACCAGTACCACCAACATCTGTTCTATTCTTAAACAGTCCAGCATCATCCAAACCCAACGTTCGTTGCAAATTCCATGGCAAAATCCATGTCAACTTTATCCTACCGCAATCAACATGGCGTGCTTGAAAATGTGCCATTTGTAGATGATTTTCCCATTTGAATGCCAATTTCGAGCGAATGCTTCCAGCAATGCTTGATTACCAGAGGGACAACCAGTGAAATCTTCATGGTTGATGATGAATTCCCCCATCGACTGTTGGTTGGATCCCTCTTTGTTTCAGTTTCCCCACCTGCTAATTCAAGATAGACCATTGCCAATCTTAGAGGATCAGCAAAAAGAGTTTTTGCGGGTTAGCGATATATTCCCAATCACAGAAAGATATTAAAGTACTAAAGTAACTGACATATTCAAGCATACCTGGGTTTATGGTAGAATACCCATCCAAGGTTTGACCCAAGACATAAGTTTGTCTGAAAATAGGGTACCTCCAAATGTCATCAAATGTCGTGATGAATCGCATGTTTTCCATTTTTTTCCCTACTAAAATTGCCACTTTCATTCCCTGAGATGCCAGGCAATCATCTTGTCCTTGGCGGATCGGTCATTTTTTGGGATTCAAAATGGGTTTGCCCCAAGCTAATAAGAATAGAGGACGCAGACATGCATCTAATCATATCTATATATATATACACATTATATATATATATATTAAATATCTACCTATCCAATCTAACTATAAATTGATATTGTCTATGCATATATTACATATTGTTCTTGACATACGTGTGTATGCCCAGTGGAACCCCCCTTGTTGTGGATGTCCTCGGGGTTGATGGCTTTAGTTGCTGAAATCCCAACTTTGGGCAGTTTGGTCGCCCATTTCTTGTGGCATCACCATGTTTCTTGCGTACATCCTCATCGATTGTTGCTGAAAATTCTCCACTTTTGTCTGCTAAATCCACATTCTTGCTTCTTAAATCATGCTGAATTCCCATGTTTGCTTGCTAAATCATGCTAAATCACCATTTTTGCTGGCTAGATCATGCCAAATCCCCATGTGTTAGCTGTTAAAGTTTAGCGCATTTTCGCTGGATTAAGGATCATCCCACAACGATCTGTCCAGGCGGAGAGACCTGCTGTTCAGCGGGAAGGCCTGGCAAGTAAACCTGGCCATGGCTATGGAAGCTCCATAGCCATGGCCCGTGGATTTATGCTAGATGAATTAGATGGTACCCTCCAGTAAATTAACATAGACCCTGTCAGATGGGGGTTGAAAGACTAGTTTCCACCATAAATTGGTCAGTTTCAGGGTCTATGTTAATTTACCAGAGTGTAATTCATAAACATTCACCGATTTACCAACTATTTCTAGTAGGTAATTAGATGAGTTTACCGATTCACCTACTAGAAATAGTGCTTTTCCATAGCGAACTGTTAGGTTACCAGAGGGTGAATGGGGATTGAACTAGCAAAGATTTAGAGAAAGTTCAAGAAAACACCGCTATTGCTGGTGGGGTTTGACGATTGTCTATCCTCTTTGGGGTTGCTACTTATAATTGATCAATGGGGATGCTAGCAAAGATAGGGATTTAACAGGGAAACATGGGATTTGTGACTTGACTACCTAGCAAACATGGATCATAACTCACCAGCCTGAAAACTTCCCTGCCATCTGGGATGACTCCCCTAATCAAATTCCCACGATTCCAGAGTCGTCGCGTTCATGTAGATCAACGGATCCAATGGGGAGCAATCATGGTTTAGTCGGTTGTTTCTAGTTATTTCATTATCTAATGAGGATTAATGCATCTGAATGGCGTCAAAAATCAGGACTCCAACACCAGCAAATTTGGGGATTCACGCATCAATCATAGGGATTTAACCAATGCAACATGGAACAAATAATGACAGGCTTGTCCAAACATGTACTCCAATTTGCTGCCACTTATAATGTTAGTACATCAATAATAAAGCACATAAAACCACCCGTATCTTGATGGATTATAGCCCCATCTAATTATGGTAAACTTGGGGATGGTCTGTTGTTGCTTTACCAACACCTGAAAATGAGGATCGACGATCAATTGAAATCTGTCTTCTTGGGCCTTGGGGGTAGCCAGCCGCGCGAGCCATGCAGGGTGACCAGCTTTTTTTTTTCCAGCGAAAGCACAAGGGGCACAACTCTTCTGGCCTATAAAGCTATGCCCATTGAGCTGATTAACAGCAAAATGATGCAAAACGTACTTGTTTAAGGGTCATGAGACATTTCAGGAACGCCCTTTTTTGCGGTGTTTGGGAGGACCATCAAAACGTTGCTGTGCTGAGCAGGCAGAAGTGAAGCTTGAAAACTCACATGCACGGGCTGCATTTGAACAAATACACAAATACAATCGCAATCCCTGCCATTAAAGGATCCCACCAATATGAGCCACACAATGAAGAAATACACCACGAAACTAGGGCCTTCAAGTTGTGCATCCAACAGGCCTTCGTAATCCTGCGTATATCATCGATATTTTCTGTGTAACGATCACCTTTTAAGGGTGGGACTTAGAACAACATGTGGGCGTTCCAACTTGTTCTGGGCATCTGAGCACAACTGATTCCAACTTTGTTGGAATCTGATGATCTTGAAAGATTCTGGGTGTGAGCAACAAAGGATGCGAAACATGCAAACATCTTATTCCTTGTGCCCCTTTTTCACTTGCAATACAATTGTTCACTTCTTGCAGGATATTGCACACATCATCGACTGACAGATTTGGGGATGGAAGGGGTCAAGACCTATTTATACAATTTTTCTCAGCCAGAATCTGCTCAAGTCATCTCAAGTCACTTAAAATTCTACCCTCATAATCCCTCAGATTGGAGGCCTTGTTTCAGCTGGTCGGCCATTAGTTCGATGATTGCATGGTATATCATTGATTATATCATGGCATATCCATCCATTGGCCCATGACCAAACATGCCAAAGGAGACCCCTTTTTTGTCTTGGCTGCCTTAAAACAGGGTATAAAACCCCGATCTTGAACTAGTTGGTGGTATACCTACCCCTCTGAAAAATATGAAAATCAGTTGGGATGCTTATTCCCAATATATGGAAAGTCATAAACAATGTTCCAAACCACCAGCCAGTTGAATAATGTTCATTTCTAATACTCGAATGTTCACCTAAACGGCTGAAAAGATCAGACATTCGGACCCCAGTGTCAGACAAACCCATCTCCCCTTCACCATGGACTCCTCCCAGGATCTTTAGTCGCTCAACTGAAACACTGCTGGATGCAGCCAGTCAATTGGATTGGGTTCAAAAGACCATTCACCTATCAAGGAAGTTACTGAAAGGGCTTCACGGTTTCATGGCAGTGCAAGTTGCGATTCAGCTGTACATTGTTCTTGACGCTGTATTGGAATAGTTCATCATGTTCATCTTGTGACTATGAAACACAGTTCCCAGAAGACGAAACATGTTTTTCCAGAGTAATGCAGTTATGGCCCTTGACCAGATACAAGTCAGTAAGTCACCCTTTTTTTGGAATGTAGGGCTTTAACTCTGGTAATTTTCCGGCGAAGTGATCTCAAAATCTTGTGAGGTCTTGGAGCTGCAATCGATGGCCTCCTGGATCATGGTCTCACCACTCCATCCGTGTCGTTCCTCGGAAGCGTCCACAGCGTCCAGGGTCGGGATCCAAGTCCAGGCAATTCCAGTATGATTGGGGGCCATTAAAAAACAGGCTTCCAATGGGGGTACCCAAAAAATCCCCAAAATAGATGTTTTTTTTGATGGAACATCCTATGATTTTTTTTTTGATTTGGGGGTACCCCCCATTTTAGGAAACTCCATATAGTACTGGCCTTCTTGATACCATCCGAAACCGAGATGACGACAGATCGCCCAAGGAACTTCATGGGATCAGCCAGGGCTTCAAATTCCGACAGCCAGATCTTGCAGAACTCAGCTTCCTGACGGAGCGGACGCCGGACAAGTACAGTCCTTAAAACCAAAAACCCGGAGGAAAGTGATGCAAGAAAGGAAAAAAAATGAAAAAAGGCGCAAAATGGACCAATGTCTTTGTTTTGTTTTGGCAATTCCTGAAATTCACATCTGGAATTCCGCCATAAAACGGGAATCATCCTGGAGTCAATGGAGTCAACCCATCGTCCGGCAGAATCAAGCCGACCGAGAAAATTGGGACGTTTCGTTTTTTTTTTCGGTCAACCAGTTCAGCCAGTTGTTCATAATGAATATCCGATGTAAAAAATCACCATCTTCCTGACTCAAATAGTCATAATTCGAGGGTAAACAATGCCTATCTTAGTGCATGCTCTACTTTTTAGCTGGATAGCTTAATATATCATTGAATATCTATATATCATTATATCATCATTATACAATATTATTATCATATATTACCCATTTGGTCCGCAACAGACTAAAGTACCAAAGTACCTATCCAAGGTTAACCTCGTCCCCAGTTTTGGGTATCCACCCAGCTTCAGCTTCCAGACGCTTCCCCCTCCTCGTCGATGACGTCAGGATCAGAGACTAGACTGGAGTAGAGCTCTCCGTTGTAACCTGATGGTGACACCGCCAAAATCTCGCGGAAATCATCGAGAGCCACACGTAGATCATCAACTCGTCAAGAAATTTGGATCAAGTTGGGACAAACCCAGCTGGCCGAAAGCGGCCGAAAGCTGTTCCTTGTTACGTGGCTTTTTACGAGGTTATGACCCCAGCAATTTAGCCATGGCACTGATCACTGAGACCTGATTCATCACATTGGCAATGACCTGAAGATTTGACGGCTTGATGTGCTTGGGGGCCAGCCAAACCCTGCTTGGGGTTGCAGGAGTGTGCAGGACTAAGTTGAGATGTAACATGATATAACCCGTATAACTTATGTGATCTTATGTGATATATCCACTTATAACTGGAATCTAGCGTAGGTATTAAACCATCACTAATCACCACCACTTTGTTTCATGAGCAGCCGGAGAGGGTCATTGTAAACGTGCCAAAGATGAAACGAATGAGAATGTGTCGGCCCGTGTGCTTTCGGAACATGTCTGCACCGTTTAGGACTCAAACCAACCGTTCCCTCCTAAGCACATCCATCACCATGTCAATGTGATTTAGGGAAGTGTCCAATCTTGACTCTTCACCACCCAGTAGCTATGGCTACTCTGTGCGAGTCAGTGAGGCAAGTCGAAACACTCTCCACTTTTATAGGGGATAACATTGGAGAACCACGTTTTTCTACAGGATGCAGCTGATGGCATCCGGAAAATATCCGACAATTGAATTGTGCCTTTTTTTCAAAACCACATGGTTCTGAGAGCTACACGCAACCACAACAAGTCGTCTCGCATCCAAATTATGGTCAGAACGAGGCAACTAGCAGCCAGTCGAGCACTTCAACATGGCATAATAAATATCCCCAATTCGACCCACCCCAAGCACAGCAACAAAGTCACTACGTGTGAACATATTGCATGCAAGCATGCACACACACATATATAATTATGTATGTATGTATGTATGTAATTATACAAACATACATGCATAGAGCTGATACATGTATATGTATAATATGTATATACTATGCATATAATTATGTGTATCAAACATAATTATTTAATACTATATTCATCTGATTGCATATTTATTATGTACGCACAAAGGTGCTATGTACCAATAGAGACCAGCCGCCATGGTGATCCCTTGCAACTGTTCACCACCTTCCCCTTTGGGCCAGGTCCTCACATGGCGTGGCGATTTTCGCTGGGTTAAGGTCCAAGAGCCCAAAAGCCCCCGCTACAGACCCTGGAAGAGGATACTTCACGAGGAAACAACCGGGAAATCATATATCTGATAGATGCTGCCGGGAAATTATATATCTGATAGATGCTGCCTACTTTGTGGCAACTTCATCGGTATAGTGCCACATATAGCACTGTTCGGCCAAATTCCAATATGTCAAAAAATAAACAATCTGGGAGATCATTTCTTTGATTTTGCGCAACTACAATATTTTGGTCAATACTTAACGCTCTGAAGCTGATGCATATCAGCTGCCTGTTCATGTACTTGCTTGTGGCTGCTGGCTGCTGGCTGCTGTCACTTCGTACTTCAGAGTAGGGTGAACAGCACCTTCAAAGATGTATACAGCAACAAAGACCAAGAACGTAAACGTAGGAGGAAAAACCGGAAAAGCAGGGGAAAGACCTTGCTGAGATTCTGTGTTTAATCACTTTATGTTATGTTCCATTTCCTTTTTCTTTTTATATATCGCCCTCATCAAGTTGTCCACCTGTGTCACGCGTGGAAACATCTGCCGAGCATCATTGGTCCGGTGGTGCTAGGCACATTGGTGATCAAGAAACTATGCTTTGACCAGGACTCTCCCGTTGCTTTGTTCCTTGGCCAACAATTTTACGATTAAAAAAGGGCAATGACCACTGGACATGACCAAGGGTAGATATTCTGCGTATACGTATCTCTATTGCATATATTAATATATACATATACATGTATGTCCAATGTCCACTGTCTGAACTCACTTACTCTTATCATATCACTATATCTCAGTACTACGTAACTAGAATACTCAATACTTCTACGAATACACGTTGTTTCAACGTGCCAATAAACCGCCTGATAACAATTGATTATACACAGCAACAGCAACACTAAATATATGCATAGGCAAAACAATTCATAACAGAGAAAACAAAAGAGAGATAGAGGGAACGAAAGAGCGGCATGAGCTACAGTACGTAATACCATGAGCCATTCATTGAAATCTATGGAAAAGCATGGTCTTAAAGAGCCTCTCTTCCTCTCTCCGTAGTACCACATTGACATGGTGAGACACCGATAGTTTTGATCCTTTGGCTATAATAAGAGGCCTGTCAAATCGGTAATGCTGAGATGGCCCGTCGATGATCAATGAACAAGCATCTAGCGAATCCCAGAAGGCAATGAAACCATGAATCTGCAGGGATATCATATCAAAAAGTTGATTCCACCAAAATTGAATGCTTCCTTGGCACTTGCAAAGTATATATATATAAGTATATATAAATATATATATATATATAAGTATATGTACTATATACATCTATATACATACATATACATGACATTTTTTCCCTACAGACTTTCAACATCATGACTCATGACTCATGACTCAGCGACAAGAAGGCTCTGGGCGACATCGATGCCAAGTTGGTAAAGAACCTGGGCGGGATCCCTTCCAGGATCCAACGAGGCGATCTCCAAATTGATCCAGGTTGCTTTGTCTGAAAAAATCTAAAAATAGGACCCCACATTGTGTATATATATATATCTATTGTGTATATATCTATCTATATGTCTATATATCTATCTATATATTCTGAAAAATATATCATTGTGTCTTCAAAATTGTTATTTTCAGACGCACATGAAGCTTGGCTTTCCAAGAAACTTCAAACCCATCATATACGCCATGGACTTCAAGTCGCTGCATGCTTCCTTAGCCAGGGTACACCGCTGCATCGAGCCTCAAATGTCATGCTGACATTGCGTGAAATTCGTACTCAATAGACAGCGTTTGGGTTGAAATATTGATATATATATATATATAGATATATCTATCTATCTATCTATCTATCTATCTATCTATTTATCATTATCTATCTATCATTATCTATCTATCATTATCTATCTATCATTATCTATCTATAATTATCTATCTATCATTATCTATCTATCATTATCTATCTATCATTATCTATCTATCATTATCTATCTATCATTATCTATCTATCTATCTATCTATCTATCTATCTATCTATCATTATCTATCTATCTATCTATCTATCTATTGACCCAAGGGAATATTGCACCATCTTTTTCTTTGACACGTGCTTTTTGTGGGGCTTGAAAAAAAAGGCCGATCAACAATTTAACTCAGTGGATCTTTCATTGCTCATTGTCCAATTACTGGTAACACCCCGTCACCACTCAAGTCGAAACATCGCAAAAAGTATCAGGATATGTTGCTGTTCAGTTCCCAACTTGCTACAGTATCAAACGGTACCAATATGGCTGTTATCCACACAGGCACGATGACATCAAATCTCTTCATGGCTACACTCTGGTAATTTAACAGTTCGCTATTGAAAATGGCGAAGTCGAAATAGTGGATTTACCCATTGATAGCATGGTGGATCTTTCCATAGTTTTGTGTTAACGTCTATTAGAGGGTAAACATCCAGTAAGGTCACCATTCTTCACCCATCAGCGACAAAGACTCGGCCATCTTCTTCACACGCCCCGCGCGAGTGCCTTCCTGCACTGGTAGCCTGGACTGGTGATCTGATGGCAGGTGGACACGAAAACATGTTTGAAAGCACCAACCAATGAGTAGCTACTGGACTGTTGCTCATTTCAGACATGATACCCTGTAAGACAATGATTAGTTATATGAATTTCGAGATGAGTAGAATATGTATATATATATGTATATCACAATGAAAAACAAAATAAGAAGGAAACTACCTTTACCAACCAAGGTCCAGCAAGTTATGATAGCCTCTGGCTGAGCCTTAAGTGGACAGCGATCTTCTGAGCTATTGCCGCTGCCATCTGGTTATGACTAACAGTTTGCCATGGGAAGATCCACCCATTTTATAGCTAGGTAAACCATCTATTTCTATGGGCCATCTATACCATGGCTATGTTAGTGATAACCAGGCCGGGTAAACCTCAAACCAGACAGTGAACATCGACTCAGTAGGCCCCAGTAGGCGACGCAACATGGTGGATTTGGGTCACATGTTTTGCTGGAGACATACTGCTGACACCACTCAGTTGTTGAGTAATGCATCCCATCCCAACCCATGCACCACGAGGTGTGGCACCTCACGCTGGAAAACAACATCTTGTTCTGTAAGGCAATGGTGGGGTTGGAGATATCACACTCTCTTGGCAACGCCAACATCAGCATGCTTTTGCACCTTGGAGTGGCCAATTGATTTTGGTTTCTGCTGACAACTCTGTTCGGCATCAGAATCCACAGGGCCCCTGACTTTCAGTAACCAATGGTCTCCACTAGTGTCATTGTAAAAAGTAAACCGCCAGTAATGGAATAAGGACAACTCACCTGCCGAGATAAGCCTTGCATGGGTTGATTCATGATCAAACTGCCAGTGTTGACATGATTGGCTAATGATTTTGATCAATCATGATTGGCTAATGATTGACATATAATTATATATTCTATCTTATCATTATTTTTCAGTCAATGTCCCCCAAAATTCTGAAGAACCACCCAACTGGTTCTCCAGGCTGGCTGCTTCAACCCACCCGGGTACGCTTTTGTCCAAGCATCTCAACTGGTCTTCCTTCCGTGAGCTGTGTATCACCCTTGTGCACACCTGGCTGCGAGAGCTGTACGCCCATCACAAGAACCAGCCTCACTTGCGCCCATCAAAACGACTCACTTGCGCCCAGATTCATGTATACCTATCTTCATGTACAAAAACAACCTTTTAGGTTGGGACTTGGGGACTTGGGTTTAGGGGGGGACTTGGGGACAAGGAGACAGGGTGTAGGTATCAAAGCGTACATAAACAAACTTTAGGTTGGGACTTGGGGACTTTGGGTTTGGGGGGGGCTTGGGGACAAGGAGACATGGTGTAGGTATCAAAGTGTACATAAACAACCTTTTAGGTTGGGACTTGGGGAAAAAAAACATGTGTGCACTAAGCCATGAAAATTTGTGTTCACTTGCTCTTCAACACGCTAGTTACTTGCTCTTAGCTGCTGTTTACCTTGGCCCTGCAACGTAAAGTCACTGAAAGGGGCTGCACGGGCACAAGCGAGACAAATCGACGGGCACAAGCGAGGCGGTTTCCCCCATCACAAGTTCTAATGTGGTAAACCATGGCAACTGCAATGAAGACACATCTTTTTGGGTATGCTTTACTACGGGTTTATCAATGTTCACATGAACTATGTTTCTAGTTTGGTGCTTGCACTTGTAGATGAACTACCTCTCATGGGGATTCCAACCAGCCAAGAAACAATATCTTCGAATGGCACCCGTCACAGCTGCCATCACAATGTCATTCCTCAGATCAACGACTCTGAGCCCATACAAACAAAACACATTCGATGAGCTCCTTGGGTGGTGAAACAAAACGCTTGGTAATTAGGACACAACGATTGCATCGTCATTTAGTAGTGATGGAACATGAGAAGAAAAAAATTGAGATCCACCAGAGAACTTCCGTACGGTTCCAGCTCAGTGGAAGGCGTACGCAAGCTGCATTTTTGCGCAGGATGGGCAGGGTGTATCCCATCGAAATCGGTGATACAAGTCATCAATTCCATTTGTCAAAGCAGAGTCATTCATTGTATGTTTGCTTACTTGTTGATTAAAGTTAAAGTCCCATGTGGTATGATTTCCTTGTTTAGGTGTTCATCTCTCCAGCAAGACACAAGGCTCAGTATGGCTCAATATACACGCCTTATCAACATCACAACCGAGGCTTAACGGGTTGAATCATCTCACCTAAAACGCTCCATCAACAAATGGGGACTCACTAAATGTGTGTGTGAGTGTGTCTTAAGTTCCCTTCCAAGTCCCCAATTCTAGATTATACATGATTATACCCTGCCGGAAAGAAACACATGTTTAGATTAAGTTGTAAAATATCCCCATGGTTGTACTAGAATACCCATCCAGTTGGTTTACCATCCTTTACCCAGAATATCAGACCGTTGATTATATATTCCTATCATTAGTCCTAATCATTAGTCCTATCATGATATATTATACACTATGATGTGTCTATATAATTCTGTATACTGTATAACTATACATACATGTTCTTTATATATATATAAATGTGTATCATTATATATATATATATCATTATATATCTATATAAACAGGTGTTGTAAACAAGCACACACACAAACATATATATATATACACATAATTAATTCTCAGCGAGGTACAAGGTCACCTCGTGGTTTTCACGGGCACGTTTCACAGTGCTCAGCGGCACAGTGGGGAGTCGCGTCAAACGTCGCTTGCCGCTGAACTTTAAGCGGGGCCGCCTGAAGGGGACATGCGGTGGGATGACTCGATGATCTGGGTCGATATGTTGATACATCTGATAATTGCACTGTAAATGTTGTGAAATAGTAATTTTATGACATGTCATAGTTGATACACATCACATGTATGATATCAATTAATACCAAAAAATGTTAAAACAATAACTATTAATGGTGATTGAATGGGATGTAGTAGGGATATAATGGAGAGATAATGGGAATATACCCTCCGGTAATCAAAATTGCAATGGAATATTGATGATAAATGGAGGTTTGGATGAGAACATCATTTGGGTTTGCTTGATTGGTTACTTAGTAAAGATGATATGATGTTCATATTGATATGATTAGTATAATAAATACTCTCTGGTAAACTAACATTGCTGTGAAATATCACCATCTTTAATAGGTAAATCAACTATAAATGGGAAATGTTCAATAGCTATGTTAAATTACCACAGGGTAAATACCATGCTATCATGATGTTTAACCAGTTTCGTGAGGTCATTGAGGTCATTCACCATTTGCTTATCAGAATTCTCCCGGTTCAAAATAGTGGTATACCAAGGTTTTTCCCGGCATACCCCATTTTAAACCACTCCCATGTTGATACAACTGATTAGGGCGCAACAAATCCAACATCATATCGATGATCTGGATCAAATACCTTGACAATGTTATGATAGTTTTTTTTTTTTTTATGAAACAGGGTGGCGAACAATAAATATATAAATAAATACACCCACCTTGATAATTTACTGATAAGCAGTCTGGAAATTTGTGAAGAATGCTCAATGATAGTCAATAAGTCGAAGAAATGATCCGTATATGTCATGTGTGTGTTATTTGTCTTCACAATATCAGGATAACTGATCAGCATATGATTGTCATATCATGATGTTGTATCAAAATAAATCAAATATTATTTATGTTTAACGGTGAAACCCACATTAACCTTGACATCACTGATCAATCCTGATATACGATGGTGGGATAGAAATCCTGGAATTGAACGGAAACATAGTATCACGTAATAGATCGGTAAGATGTGTTACAATCCGGGAAACAAAAACTGCAAATACCCTCTGGTTATTTCAGATAGTTAACCAGTATGGAAAATGATGATTTATCTTTTAAAAACTGTGATTTTCATTGATTATCATAGCTACGTTAAGTTATCAGAGGGTACAATATGTGGGATGATTCTTCATACTAAACATCGCTTATGATGATCCCTATAGTTTGCACCCTCCAGCATAGACAACTTATGATGGATTCCTAACAAACAATCAGGGTGAATTCAAAAATGGTGCTTTAGTACTCTCCAGTATCCTATATACTCTTGGAAATGGAAAGAACACATAAGAAAAACATTAATATTAGTAAATATTAATTTGTTAGATGGGATACTATTCATACACTATTTATTGCTACTTTTATTTCCAAAAGGGAACATACATGAAATTGGATAGTAGATGGGCTATTTCACTGTCTCGCAGACATGGGTTTTGATGCCTACGAGTGACTAATTTCAAGAATCATCGATGTATCTCTCCGTTTTGAGTTCATAAATTGACAGCTTGAAATCATGTTTCCTCCACATCTATGCTGACTGATGGTTTCAACTTCCCTGGCAAGTTTAATGCTTGTCATAAGGGATCATCATCTCAAATTGTTATAGGACATGACAACCTCTTCCAACCACCAGTCTATCTTTCTTCAGCAACTGATTTGTATGCAGTAAATCTTGAGAACTCAGGCCGGAGACCTGAATATTCCTGGCATCGCCACTGTCATGGCGTTGTTGGTTGCACCCTTGTTTTTGATTGTTTTTGTTGGTGACAATCCCACATTATCTTCCACTTGTTACAGCCTTACCAACATTGGCCTTCTGAAACAACATGTTCATGTGCGCAAATGGGTTTCTCCGAAAATAAGGTACCCAACAGCCCATTTTTCTAATGTTTTTGTCCTTTACACCAAATCCGCCATTTCAGACACACACACACACCAAAAATTAAAGGACCGGAAAACACCACATGTCAACTTCTTCCCATGATCATCAAGCAGATGTGAAAATGAGATGGGAAAGGCAGGAAGGAAAGGAGATGGAGCAAGACAGGTTGGGTGAAAGAGCTTTGTGTGACATTGTTGCGTGTGTGTGTGTGTAAGTTTGTGTATGTAAAAGTGTTGTGTGTGAAAGAGTTGTATGTGACAATGTTGTGTGTAAAGTGTTGTGTGTGAAAGAGTTGTATGTGACAACGTTGTGTGTGTGACAAAGTTGTGTGTGTGTGAAAGAATTGTGTGTGACAAAGTTGTGTGTGAAAGGGTTGTGTGACAAAGTTGTGTGTGAAGGTCGATGTCGCCAAGTCGATGTCGCCAAGTCGATGCCGCCAAGTGCCACGCAAAGTGAAGGTCGATGTCGCCAAGTGCCACGCCTGCCACACAAACAGCCGCAGCGCAGTCGATGTCGCCAAGTGCCACGCCTGCCACGCAAACAGCCGCGGCGACCACGGCGTCAACTGGGAACCAAGCACGCCACCAGAGCCATCCCAGTGCCATAAGTACCACACCTGCCACGCAAAGTGCACGTCCATGTCGCCAAGTGTCACGCCTGCCACGCAAGGTGTGTGTGTGTGTGGACAAGTTGTGTGTGAGGAAGTTGTGTGTGAGCAAGTTGTGTGGTGACAAGTTGTGTGTTGAGAAGTTGTGTGTGAGCAAGTTGTGTGGTGACAAGTTGTGTG
>Ga0126342_10011575_pt1 | contig 15752 bp, 9 predicted proteins | sample Cyp1metagenome_FD_92528 | JGI IMG/M metagenome (GOLD analysis project Ga0126342, IMG submission 92528) | Coral microbial communities from Lord Howe Island, Old Settlement Bay, Australia - Cyphastrea 1 metagenome | ecosystem: Host-associated > Invertebrates > Cnidaria > Coral ...
ACGGGCGTTATCTGCTATGTGCTTTTCAGCACCTGGTGCATTTGCTGCCCGCACGGTAGGCCTGGTGCATTTACTGCCTACACGGTTGGCCTCGTGCGTTTGGTGCCCGCACGGAAGGCAACCTGCGCCCCGCCCAATTTGCATCTTGGCTGACGCAGCTGAGCTGTCCTGGGTCTTTGGGCCTGCGGCTGCCTCTGCCTAACGTTGCTTTCTGAACCGACAAGAAACTAGCTCGAAATTCCCGCTCGCAAGCCTCCGGAGTGAAGGCCGGACGGGGTCTTTGGGTCTGGGTTCGCAGACACCTTGATGGTGATGAATGCTTCTTGCTCCTTGCTGCTGATATTTTTCTCCTGTGACGCGCTCCCCCTGCTGCAAGCGGGGTCGGCGGATAATGTACCAAGAGTGAAGCGCCCTGTATATTTCATTTTTGAGGCACAGATGGCAAAGGTTTTCGTAAGGCTTTCAAGGTTTTTGATGGCTCATGTCCAATGGCCGAAAGGTAAAAAACACAGCAATTGAGTCTTGAGCAATTACCATCTCATTGACATCTCAAGACAATAAAAAATGGGTTTGTTTGAGTCAGCTTCAAACAAGAATAAGGCAGTCTATGGTAGTCTCCAGATTCGTTTCCCTTATCTAATGATATTTAATCTTAGGTACATTGATATCCAATGCAGTTAGGTACAGACTTCTCACGTTGATCCGACCTCGTGGCACACGGGACTGGAGGAACTTCCTGTTGGTCGATCTCCGGATGCTTTTGGCACCAGTGGCTTGGTCCTTCCGTCATGTGATTTCCGTCATGTGACCTTTCATGTCTTGCTCTGCTGCTCTGCTCTGCTCTGTTCTGCACATTGCAAATGGCATGTGATCCGAAGATTTTGAAGGCACGAGTGGTGTGTGAGTGTTGCCCGTTGCTTGAATGTTGCTTGAACGTTGCTTGAACGGCAGGAAGACTCATGGTGAAGCGTGTGAATCCGCCCAAAAGTTTGACTAAAGATTTGGTGTCAACCCAAGGATGGTTTCGAAACATTTCACCACATTCCGTTGCCTCCTGGAAAAGGAAGATCGTTTTGCTTGGTCTTGGACAGCACGGTTGACTCCGAATAGCAAGGTGTACACATGGCAACCGTGGCAACCTGCGTTTTTGCTTTTCACCTGTACAGTCAGGTCGTTAGGTTCCGTGGGTTAATGTTAGCGAAAATCAGAAGCAAGATAGATAAGACATAGATATGACGTGATATGACCTAGAAAAGATAGGTCATGAAGGTAATATATTTTTTTTTGGCGTGCTCACTCTTTGCAGCACAGTGGTGTTTTTGTGCCTTGACAAGAGTCGAAGAAATCAAAGTTGGATTCATTTCGCAAGCCCACGTCAAAGCGTCAAAGCTGGATTCAGATAGTGAATCATTGGAATACGCTTGTACGTGTGCGTGCCAAGCGTTTTCTTGACTAGCCGAAATTAGGCGGAGAAAAAGGGCACATTTGGAAGTCATATTGCGGAGTTTCTCCGACTTTGCTGAACATGAGCGAAAGATGGTGAACGCCCACAAACAAGTGCAAGGTCTTGTAGATTTGATATTCGTGATGTGGTAATCTGGTAATCCATGGGGAAGAGATTATTTGTTTCTGGACGTTCAAGTGGCTGCAACATGTTTCAATTGTGTTTTCAGAGCAAGCCTCAGATCCCTCAGATCTGACACTGACAAACTCAAAGGACAACAGCGAGCATGACGCAGCTCCAATGATCTCCCAGGTTTCATTTTTTCAAGTCCGAATTACCGGAAAGCAGGTCACGTACCCAAGGCTCCAAGGCCGGCGAGCTGCACAAGCTATGCACATCAAATGCCTCTTTCTTCCGGGCGGTTTCCGTTACTTTGGATACAGTGACTTAGAGCTGGGTGGACGCCGGGTACAGTGACAGCACCACGTGAAAGCCAAGGCCCAAAAGCTGCAAGGATGCTGCAAGGATGCAGTGAAAAGTGCCAGTTTTTTAGCCTTTAAAGTACGACGCCTGCGACCGAAAATGGCCCCAGTAGAAGCCAAGACATCGGAAGTGCTGTACCTACACCACATCAACACCAAGCCTTTCACACAACTCACACAACGCTTTAAACACATGGTTAAAAACACCATCCGAATGTCAACAGCGCCGGCCACTTGAAATTAAGTTTTTCATGACCCCTTGAGTCTACACCTGCCGACATTTTTATAAGTAGGGAACCTGCGAAAGCAGAGATTTGGAAGAAAAGCCAACAAGAAGCGCAACAATGGCAATGAGGATGTAAAGATATGTAAAGATATATAAAGATATATAAAGATATGTAAAGCATTGTAGCAACGTAAAAAGTGACCAATGGTTTTGCATTGTTGGGAGGCACCGCACCCTCGAACCCAACCGGCCCCTAGAAATCTGCGCAAAGATACATTCGAAGGCTTTTCTTGCACATCAATCTGTGGGTTGTCGTTCTCCAGTTGGATGCACTCATGAACTTTGTCTGCCAGCCCATCCCAAGCTCCCCAAGTGTGATTCTCTTCTGTTCCGAGGTCTTTTGAATTCAACCATGGAAACTGCCTGATCATTCTAGCCCAAAAAGTATGCACAATTCTCTGATCAAAATTGTGCAAGCCGTGTAAGAGTTTTCCAGTTGGGAACGGGGTGAACCTAATTTTTCGTAGAAATATACTGTCACAATCTTTCACGCATATCCGCTTTGACCGTTGCAAAAGGCCCCGTTCAGGGTTGCTTCATGTCGTCTTAGTAGATCTGGTGCCGTAGGCTTTCATGTTGGGAGCGGGTTAGGCGGGGTTGGCGTTTTATATGATGTCAGTTAGAGATTTGTACTCAGCGAGCATGGAATCATACCATTTTCTTTTTCCATTCTCACCTTGTGGAGAGGCACAGTTACAGTTAGTTTGGCAGTGCCATCAGCTTGCGCCGCACATACCTTCATTTGACACACACGCCTTTCCTCCATGACCTCTGCCGATTCCATAGTTTCAAGTTCTTCTTCGAGATCTTCACAGTTTTCTTGAAGAAGCTGTAGAACTTGTCCCTGTATGTACCCATGCATCGGATCCATTGGAGCACTGGTCAACTCGTTCTTGATAGCATCCACAACTCCCCAATGATCTTCATTGACCTTCTTCAAGTGATTCAAGCTGACATTTCTGACGATGAACTCCCCCGAGGTCGAATTTCCTTTTTTTACCGCCTTTTCTCCCCCGGGTCTCGGTCATCTCCAGAAACCTTTGAAAGATGCATTTTTGAGGGGTCCTTTGAAGCTTTTGAAGAGTTACCGGGCTCCCTAAGCTGGAAAAAAAAGAAGTGCGCATGCTCGGCTGGAAAGGCATCCGATAAAAATTCTAAAAGTCAAAAAGTGAAAAGTCAAAAAGTGCACTGTTCGACTTTTCGACTTTTCGACTTTTCTTCTTCCCTCTCGACTCTCAACCGTTTAAGTTAAAAGTCAAAAAGTAAAAAGTCAAAAAGTATACTTTTCGACTTTTCGACTTTTTGATTTTTCTTCTTCTCTCGACTCTCAACGGTTTAAGTTTTATACTTTTAGCTTCACATGTTCAGCTGAAAAGGCATCCGGCAAAAAAATCACAAAGTCAAAAAGTAAAAAGTCAAAACGTATACTTTTAGACTTTTTACTTTTTGACTTTTCGGCTTTTCTTCTTCCCTCTCAACGGTTTGACTTTTGCACTCTTAGCTGCGCATGTTCGGCTGAGAAGGCATCTGTCAAAAATTCAAAAAGTCAAAAAGTAAAAAGTCAAAACATATACTTTTCGACTTTTCAACTTTATTTACGCATATCTATCTATCTATCTATCTATCTATCTATCTATCTAATCTATCTCCCTCTCTCTCTATACATATATATTACATTTTTTCATTCCACTCTGCTTGTGACTCTCCAAAGTCGCCGGCATGCTACACGGATCAAAAGCTCGCTGTGAGCGATCCATGGTTGTGAGAATGAATTTTGGGAAATTTTTCGTTTCATCCGCATTGGGAGACTACTACATTCCCCTGGCTGCCTTGCAATAGTAATCAGAGCACATCGTGGTTCCTTTGGCACATTGCAGATACGGATCATAGGTGTTCGTCAGAATTTCCAACACTTCTTGGAGCCCTTCCGGTTCCATAGACACTCCATCGCTGGTCTGGCATGCTGCAAAAGACATGTGCTGTTCTGCTAGAATCCTACACATCGCTGGCGGATAGGCCTTGGCCTGGGCTGTACGCCAATGATGTCCATCCTTGCCACCCAGTGTCATAGTAGGCTTCCAATTCTTGTCGTATCCCTTGTACATGGCCTCTCCTAAACGCTCCAACCTCGCAGCAAGAAGATTGGTGGGTTTGGCAAAAGGCCTACCCAGGGGACCTTGCAAGATGGTCCAAATGCGAATATCTCCTGCCAGCAACAATTGCTTGACAAAGGAAGAATCCTAAATCATCCATCTGTTGTTTATTCCTCCACATCCTTTCGGGTGTTCGAGGGTGAAAGAGCCACCATATGCATAGATGAGCAGAAGCAATGACAATGTCCGCCACATGAGAAGATTCCCCATCAGCCACTGCCTTGTCTCTTTCAAAGTTCGCCCATCCAGCCCCCAAGGGTATTCGCAACTTCTCAGAGGCCTAGGATAAATCTGATTCGCCATTTCCAGCCATCTCGCCAGTGAATATGTCTCGCAGGGCGGTCCGGCATGTCCGCCAGCGACACGCCTGGCATGAATCAGGGATCGCCACAAACCATCCTCCAAAATATTGCCAGCCTCAGCATCAATGGCAACATCAATGCAAATCGGAATCAAATCCGATTTCCACCAAATGAAGGTGGCGAGATCCTCATATCGATGGCGAAAACCTTCGACCCTCTGCTGGCCCTCTTGGAATCCAATCATGGTTGGGAGCCCACTTTTGGACTCTGTCCACCAGTTGTTGTTCCAAGGCCGTTGCATCATACCCCACATTGTGAACAACCCAGAACTTGCTAAGCCTCTTGGTTCGAGCACGTCCACCTTGTCCCGGTGGCAACATCCCAAGTTCAGCCCACTCCTGGAGCTCATGCTGTGAGGGTTCACCTTCGCATTGCACCTCTGAATGCTTCAAGGCCATGCCATTCTCTTTTTCCTGCTCAGTACACCAACGCCATCCATGATCCAGACAATGGTCGATGAGGCCTTTTTGGTGTGTGGCAACACCCAATCTGCAGTCCCTTTCATCCAGTTGCAAAGTGGCCTCTTCCGTCATGGGAACGTAGTTTCTGAGATGAAATTGCCAACAACCTGATTGAGCTGTCTGCAAGTGCTTGATGAGTCTTGGCCTGGTGTGATAAAAACGGCCACATGCTCTACACGCAGCATCACATGCCACCCTCCGCAGAGCAACCCGTCTACCATGCTTCTTTTGCTGATGAACCGCTAATGATGATGCGAGTGTGAAGTATGCATCACATTCATCACATGAAAACAAATTGGCATCCTGTGTACCTTGTTCTTCATCATCACCATTGTAGGTCCACCCCATCTCCTTCAGGATCTGGTCCTGCTCTTTGGCTTGTTGATGTAAAGCACAAAATGATTCGATTTTGCAGAGATGTGCCAACTCCGCCTTTTTGATCAGGCCTTTGAACTCCATGGCTCCTGGTCTGAACCAAGCCCAAACCTGCGCTTGGTCAAGCTGGAAAAATTCTTCAGGTACATTTTCCTCCCCAACTTGCTGTGTCAACCATCGAAGACTGCTGAAGGCCGCTTGCAACCATGACTCGTCCCTCTCAATCTCATGATTCTCAATGACAGCAGCAATCATAGGTGCATCCCCAGCTTTAATGATATGTGCAAGTAGACGCAACCTGCTGAGATGAATGAGCTCCATCGGCATAGGTGATCTCAACATGTTCACCAGCTGGTACAATGTAAAGTGCTGCACATCACCTTCTTGTGTACGCTGGTGTATACACTGATAAATTTTGTATATCCCTGCCTGCCACTGACGAAATTCTCCCTGTGTGAGAGCATATAGTGTGCCAGCATGCAAAGTGAAGACAGATAACCCCAAACTTTTCACCAGTCTGCTTCTCTGCTCAGGTAGCAAATCAGGATGAGTGAGGACCCGCCTCAAAGGTTTGAGCTTAGCCATAGCTCCTGCTGTCCTCACCCGAAGTTCTGGCAGACGTGAACCCGATCTGACCACGAAACCTCCAAGGTATCGATAATGGCTAACCAGGGGAATCTTGACTTGGCCCTTGTACTCACTGAGAAGTGGTAACCCATCCTGATATTTCTGCTCCGTCTCCTGCCTTGCTGCAATTGCACCTTCTCCATGGAATGAGAACATGACAGCTGTCTTCCCAACACAATACGACAGGGAAAGGCCATGCTCCAACATAGTGTCTTGGACAATTGTGAGCAGTTGCATTGTTTTGTCCACCAAAACATGTGCCCCTCCTGTGATGGAAAACGCAATGTCATCAACCCAAGTAACCACATCTGAGACATCCCCAGCAACAGTTTCATGGGAAAGTTCCAATCCCTGTTCCATCGCCTTCTGTTCAATGTCTCTCAACATTTTCGCCAGCACCAGCGAGAACAACACATCTGCGTTGGGATCTCCAGGCCTGGAGCCTGTCATAGGCGCTTGGATTGATTTGGCTTCCGGGATGATGAACCAAGTATGCCCCAGCATAGCCGCCATACTTCCGGCTACCAGCGAAGAGCTCGTGGCTTCCTGCAAGAGATTGACATTCCCTGTCTGCTGTAAAAAGTCTTCTCTCATGTGTTCTGGTAACCCCATCCTGCTGAAAACTTTGTCAAGGTCCTGCATCCCCTTTGTCTTTCCTGCCACCATTTGTTTGACCACGGAATAGAATGCAGCCTTGATATCCAGGAAAATAACAGCATGAGAAACCCGCCTTCTTTTCGCATTCCGTTTCCAGAAATGGATGTGTAAGTGCAAAGCTTCAATAGACAAACCTGGTCTTCCACCCCATTGCATCGGCCGAGCAACCTGTGAAAGACCTGCTGTGAGCCTTGGTCGCCAGGCTTTTGACATTGCTCGGGACACAGCCGATTCCAGGAGAATTGCACGATATCCCCCCATTCTCTGTGGGTTGCCTTTCCCTTTGAAAAGAGGGAGCAAGCATCCTCCAGCCCATTCCATGACACCTTGCCCTCTCACAGCTGCTTTCAGCAGAAGTGGAAAGAGCTTTTGAGCAGCCTTGCTCGGATCAGCTTGAAGTAATTCTGCTCCAATGTCATCCAAACCTGGAGCTTTCTCAGCTTGTAACGCACGAATGGCCCCTTCCAACTGGTAAAGGGTCGGCACTTGCAAAAGATCATTTCCAGTGCGCTGCTCAAAACATTGTTGACAAGATCTGTTCAGCAGCTCTGCCACAGAGACCTCCTCTGTATTTTCAATGCCTCCAAACTGCGCTTGCCACTCCACAGCAACTTCATCACGGTCCCTTTTGAACTGCCCATCCTGTCCAATAAGGCCCGGGAGGTGTCTGATGAGCTTGCCAGCACTTCTTGCAATCATCTGCTTGGGCCGCAAGATTTTGAACAACTCCGACGACTTCACCCCTTGGGCTGCCGTCACCTTTTCATTCACCTGTTTCTGAATCCACTTTCTCCAATCTCTCCTTTTGATTGCTTTGAAATCTCTATCTGCCTTCATGCGTGCCTCATAGGTGATAGCTTCCTGACATCTGAGCAAATGAAGCGGCATGCGAAAATCCACTTCCTCCATGGTTTGTCCAGCTGCACACCTCCATGAGTGCCACATCGCTTTCAGCAAATTGAGATTCTTTCCTCTCTGTAATTCTCTGTATTGTTTTCGGATTTCCTTGCGATTGCAAAGGACATCCCAAGCTTCGCAAGAAAAATGCAACTGTCTCTGCTGTCTTTTTTGGCATGGAAAAAGGGCTTTGGCTTTCATTTGAAAATGGTGGCGGACCATGTCCCAATGGTCATTCATATCAGTCGACCAATCTGCAACTGGACAGCCGTCAATCACATCTCGAATATTTTGCTGCTGTTGCTGCTTTCGAGCCTCACCACGATTGTACAGCCGATGCCTGTTGAAGCGCCTGACCACTCCTTTCTCGCCAACCATAATCTCACAGTCCAGGCATAAGGCAAGATGATCTCGATCTCCATTCATCAAATCCAAATCAAGGTTGACAAATGATCTGACCACATTTGCAGCACACTCCTGAGGAATGAGAATGAAATCAATTCTCGATCGCCCTCCTTTCGTACTGATGAAAGTATGCGTTTGCCCATTGTGCCATTGATCAAAGGTGGAAGGAATCATCAAATTCTCTTGGGTGCAGATGTCATGAAGGTGCCTTCCTCCTTCATCTTCGATATCCGCTGCCAAAGAACCAACAGCTCCATCTTCAATGCTTCCAACACTACAGTTCCCATCACCCAAAATGAAAAGCCTTGCTCGCATGTCTCTGTTCTGTAAAACACTCTTGAAATGTGTCCACCATGCTTCTTGTTCTTGTATTCCTCTTCCACGCTGTGGGGCATAGAAGACAATAATTTCCAAGGAGTGCTTCCCAAATTGGCATCTCGCTGCCAAAATGCGTTCCGAGCTGTGCCAAATGCAGACATCCTTTTCAGGGTGGAAATTGCAATGGAAAATTTTTGAGATCTCCTCCACTTTCAACCATAACTCCGCTCCAGCTTGACCCTTGTTGCCTTCAGCAATAAAGCGTGTGAAGGGTCCATTCATGACCATCCTGGAAGTTGAAGCTCTGGACTCCTGAATGGCACAAATATGTATGCCTTCATGCTGACATTGCCTCAAAAGCTCATTCGCTTTGACACTGCAACATTCAGATCCACCCTTGTACTCCATCGTGCCCACGTTAGCAGTTGCAAAACGTACTTGGTGAACTTGACAAAGATCATCCTGAGTTTCGTCCAAAAAAGGACGAGATTTGGCCTGATCCCCTTTCCCATTCTGGAGATTTAGAGTCGGATCCGTCGCTCTCTCATTGTGCAAAATGATCTCCAGAGAAGGCATACCATCCGATGGTGCTGCTTCGACCCAAGCCCATTCCCGCAGGGCATTCGACAGCAGCTTTCCAGAGCGCAACTCCGCCTGGATTGGGGGTTGCCATCCACTGCATACCAACCCAGCAATGCTGTCAGCACACTCATTCCATGGATGACCATCGTGCGCTTTCACATGAAGACCTTTCACAACCTCAGCCCGTTGTTGCAAAATAGACAGGAGAATACGGGCAGCTTGCTGCCTGTCAGAATAATCATCCGTGTGCGATACCACCTTCTGTGTGCCACATGCTCCATGTCCAACTGCCCGGGCATCATAATGGAAGAAGATCTTCATGTTTGAGGTGCATTGCTTGGCAAGCAAAAATTCAGCTCCTGCAATGATGGCTGTAGCCTCAGCATCCGCAGCTGTATGCCGTGTCTTGCCAATACTTTCATCCAACATTCCTGCAGCATAACCGGAATAACCAATGCGGACGAAATGCTTGTTTGCTTGTGTCTGGCATTCGCACAACACCACAAAAGCCCATGCTGCATTGTGTCTCTTGCACGATCCATCAGTGAAAACATGGAAAATGTTGCGGATGTTATCATAACTCTCCACTTGCTGACTGGCAATCCTCGCAAATGGGTGAAGGTAAGGAATTTGAGAAAAATCTTGATTCAACCCCTTCCATCCTTCCATGAAAAGCAAGGACAAGCCATCTCTCAATGCCCCAATCATGGTGCCATCCTTCTGATAGTTCATGGGTGATGAGAAAACCTTGCCCTGGCACCCAATGAAACCGTGTTATCCACATGGCTGTGCCGCAAAGAGGCATCCAAATTATTCTCATCATTTCTTGTGGTTGATTTGTAAGAGCCGTGGAGATTGAGGGGATCCAAGTTACCCCCCTCACCTCTCCGCAAACGACCTTTGGAATTGTCAGTGGCATGAGCTTCATCCACCTGTTGCCATGGCTTCTCTCTCAGATGTATGCAAATCTCACAGAAGCTGCTGTCTGGTGCTTCTGCCTTTTGAAGAGCTGCTCCCACCTGCTCCGTGATCAGCTCATCAGTTTGCGGGTCTGGAATGTACCCTTCACGAAGCATTATGGCCAATGCCTGTGCCTTCTGAGCCACATAAACCTTCATGACACGAACATCACCATCATGCCAGGGACCCACAACATCGTAGTATCGCCCTGCATTGACAACCATATGCATGCGCATGTTTTGAGTGCGGATGTATCGTTGCCAGAAAGGGGGATGCTCAAGAGCTTCCATCGGATCTTCGCTGATTTCCATGTGTGGCATGACAACAGCCCAGAATTCATGCAAACCTGGCACTCCACGTGGGATGTCATCAGCAATCTGTATCTCCTGCCTTACCAAAACAGTGACACCATCACGTGATCCGTAGTCCACCGCAAAATGGAAGATCATTTCTTGGCAATCATGCATGTCAGGGACAGCAAAAGGGCAAAAAGTGATCGGAGAATAAGGGTGATCAAAAGGCCACAGTCGCCACATCTTCTCGATCCAACCATTCCCTTGCAATTCCTGCTCGCTCAAACCAAAACTCGGTATCCCATTGGCCGATTTTCAGGAGACACTCCATGCACATGACACACTATGTTATTGGCTTCAGGTCGCAGAGAGAAATAGTCCTCCACCTGTAGGTAGAATTGCTCAACTTGTTCAACCCTTTCCATATTCTTGGAAACATGATCCGGCAATTTTCCAAAAGCAGGGCAGCACCATAAACCATCGTCGAATTCATAGGGCAGTTCATCCTGCATAGTTTCAGTGCCAACCGAATCTCACAATTTCGCATCGTGAATGGCTTGCACTTTATGTGTAGTCCCAAATGGATGAGCATCTCCCTTGCCGTTGAGCCAGTCAAGACCTTGGCACCATAGGAAACTGGTCGTATCCCTGCAGCAGGGTCACCTTTCTGAGTGATGAGCACATTTCGAACATCAGGATCCATGAGCACATTTCGAACATCAGGGTCCATGTCTGCAGGACTGGCCACACGTATAAGAAGGACAATGGAGTAAAGGCCCCCCAGCTCGCTCGGCTGTGGAAACACAGGGAAATAGTGAGCCTTCCATATTGGGCATGATCCCACCAAGCTTGCAGCACCAATTCCGGCCATTCATTGAGCCTCAAAGGGTTGAAGGGGAAATCCCTCCTTCCCAAATCCAAAAGCCCAACTCCATACGTGATTGCTTGCCAAACTGTATCCGCTGTTTCCACACCCTGCAGAGCTTGATCCACATACTCTGCAGTTGCTGCTGGTGTTGGTCAGCGAAGATAGTATCAATCTCTTCCCCTTCAGGTTCAACATGTTCCAAATGCGGTTCGATCTGCCAGGGATAAGGGTCTGGATGATCAAATTGCATCATAACCGGAGATCCCGACATAAGATTAACATCATTATTTTCTCCATGTTGTGTGCCACTTCCATATCGTTCCCAACTCCAGACATGTGTGCTTCGCTCATCATCCTGTGACAACACATCTATGTCTTCACTACCTTGAAGGGAATGCATACTACTTGGCACATTGGTCGTAACCAATGATTCCACATCCTCATCGGAGATCTCTCCATCTTCTTCAATGTCCTCTTCCACAACACGCACCTCTCCAGACACAAAGGTCGCCTTCGGCACATCCATCTGTTCATTTTCGTTGAGCAAAACCCCAATATGCCCCCTGCGATGTTGAATGAAGCATCTTGCACGCAAAATCTGACATGCACTGGGATGTTGCGCCTCAACAAAGAAGTCTCGAACAGAGATACCCTCACGAAACAAAACAGCCCTTTGTCTCCTCATTGCTGGGAGGGTGTCACCTTGGTAGAGTACACAATTGAAATGTTCCTGATCTCCCTGGACAATAATCACATGAGCAAGCGTGCTCGGCAGCCCCGGTGGCTTCGGGTGCACAAAGTGAAAATCCAGTTCATGATCGGAAAAGAGAATATGATCCTGCCATGTTTGACGGCAAGCTTGTTGAAAATCCGAGGCCGACATGCTATCATGAATGCGAACACGACGCTGTTGCACACATACATGAACATGGTCTCTGGAAAGGAACCACGTAGCAATGAAACGCCCCATGACAACCCTTTCATGTTGCCTCCAATATTGCATGTTTTCCATCCAGCATCTTCCCCACACATCTGCAGCATCATGCATGTCACCGAAAACAGCCGCCCTGGCCGCAAACCCTGGAGGGTGAATTTCAATGAGTTGGCCGCTTCCCAATTCCTCATGGTGTGTCATCTGCTGCAATGGAAAACAAAAAGACCGGAAATTGACTGAGTAAAAGGTCAACATATCCCATGACATGATATGACCATGCAAATGCCAAAGATTTCGCAGCCACCATTCATGCTTGTCCTCATCAATCTCAAAAGCACATGTCTGCTCCTCGTGAAAGCAAAATACTTGCACCTTGTCATGAAAAGTGACATGCTTTCGAGTTCTGTGATGACACACGCTCTGATGTTCTCCCCATCGATGCAACCATTCATTGGCCCTCCTGACCAATTCATAAGACTGCATAACAACTTGACCCTCAATTTGTCTCTTGCTGAGATCCAAAGGGCTATGAGAGGCTCCATCATCAACCACATGAGGCTCAAACTCCCACTGCCGCACTCCAGATCTTTCAAAAACAAGAGGAGCATCCGTCGACAAGTGCATCGATGTCTCATTTTGCAAATCACTGATATGAGCTGCCCCTTCATGCCGAAAAAAATTCGAGAGAGGCAACTTCTGATACGGATCCTGTTCAAAGAGGAATTGGTCCTCCTTGCTTTCAAGTTCAGTTTGAACCTCCTCTGGCATGGTGTGCAATACCCCATCGCCAACCAAAATGTCTTCAGGAAGATCCATACTGAAACTGCCATCAAAGCCAGTGTTTGTAGGATGTAAAGGACCCACATCTCGCCATCCTTGAACACTGGCATCATTTTTGTCAAAATCGTGTGAACCATATGGACATCCAAGTTACCCTCCATGCGTTCACAATGTGATGGAGAAGGAAGATCATTGGCCAAAAGGAGATCCACGTTACCCTCCTTACTGGCAATGCCGCCACAATCGCAATCCAAGCTTTGATCCTGATGCAACCATGAAAGATCCACATCAGGTGGCTCAATGCAAAAACTTCTCAGTGCCCTTTTCATAGAAGCAAAAGACAATGAAGAACATGCGGGAGCAAGAGGAAATACGAAGACATCACTGCTTCGATGTCTCTCTAAGCTTCTCCTTTGTCCTCCTTGTGTTTGGATTCCTTCTCTCTTACATGCTTGTCTGTCTTGCTCTTCAGATGAGACTTTGCCACTCCGGTTGGCGAGGCTACTGATCGGAAAGGCTTCAATGCTGTCGATTCTGTCCTGATTTCTCCTTCCTTGCGATCTGGCTGTTCCTCCATCAATTCCTCCTCTTCCATAGGCTCCGTCAAATCCACTGGCTCTATTATCTCTCCAGCATGGCTCACTGCACCTCCATTTTTTGACACATCTGTATCTCTGCCATCTGTGAAGGGAGTGCTGGCATTTCCTCGACAGAGAAATCCAGTGCTGGCTGGTTCACAAGGCTTCTGGATGCTACTGAAACCTCTTCCTTCAGAGCATGCAACTCCTGAAGCTTTTGGTTGTAAACTTCTAGTAGATCTGAACGACATCCCTGGAAAAGCGCTGCATGTTCCTTGACACGAGCCATGGTTCTTTCCATGAAGGCATTCCATTCTGCATCTAAATCCTTGATGCGTTTGGCTGCCCCAGACACTTGGTTCTTCAAACGACTGAGTCGATTCAAATGTCCATGGGACAACGCCTTGGCTGACAGGACCCTCTGTTCCTTTTGCTCCAGCTCCTTCAACTGCTGGCTCATTTGTTGAGGGAGATCCATGCCCATGCCACTCAATCCACGTAGGTATTCCAGGAGCTTTTGCTCTTCTGCCGAAAGAGATTCTTCCTCCACCTCCTTTGGCAGGGGTGGTGGTGGGGGCAGGACAGGCTGCGGCGGCAGCTGCAAATCCTTCCCCATAGCCGTCATCGGAGTGTCTGTCCTGTACGTCGAAGAACGAGCTGGAGTGGACTGCACCCAGGGGACTTTTTCCTGAAAAACTTGCTATTCGTCTCCTTTCTTCTCTGTATCCGATGTCGTCCCTTTCGCATATTTTTGAAACTTGCTCCTGCTTCTTGTCTTTCTTTTCGCCGGCTTCCAGGCTTCGCCCCAGTGCTGTTTGCAACTGCGGCACCACTCTAGATGCTGGGGATTTTGAACTTCGCAGGCTCTGCAAAGCCATGTCATGTCGATGATGTAGCGTATGGAGGCAGGTACCTCTTCTGGGTTCCACGTGTGGTGAGACTGCAAGACTGCAGCCAAACGCCTGATCTTCCTCCTTCGCTTTTTCCCAATCCTTTGAAATTTGAAACCCTTGATGAAAGTCCGCACCCTCTGTCTCTTCCGCCAGGCAAGGCGGTGCCAACCGGGTTTTCTCAAAGGAATCACCAAAGCTGCACAGGTTGAATGCAGAGCACAAAAGCAAAAACACGAGGTGCTCAATGACCATCAAAAAACGCCCCTAGGTCTATGACTAGGGCAGCAGCGGAAGTCGCAAAGCTGCCACCCTTAAGGCCAAACCTTATATATATATATTATATTAATTTATACATATTTTCAGCCTTGTATAAATATATGTATATATGCTCTATATATATAAATGTATTTGCAAAAAATATTCTTAGTTGTCATGTGTATATATTATTATTCACATACTTATTTGCATATGGATATTCATTCTTTACATATAAACAAATATATATGTTTACACACATATATATATACACATATACACATATACACACATACACACATACATACATGCATGCATGCATACATGCATACATATATATATATATATTAACGTAGGTAAGATCCATATATTCATATTTATATTTGTCTATTCATTCATCATTTGTATTTATATATGTATTTTTGCGTACTATCGAACCTGCGGCTAGATAGTTTGGCATTCCTGTTTGAGAGCCAGCAAGGTTTGCAAGGACAGATGAATAGCAAAGATAAGAAGAGTCAGAGAAGAGCAGAGAAGAAGAAAGAAGATCAAAAAGAGAAAGCCTCCGAAGAAAGAAGATCCAGGTGCGCGAAAAGGTAGGAAAGTCGCGAAACACTGTGTTTTTCCAATGATTTGTGGCTCCGGAGGGTCGAAAAGAGGCTCGCTAAAGCGGCGGGTGCGGAGCCATGTGGTCAGATGAGAGATGAAAAAGTGCACGCTGTTGTGGCGCGAAGCACATTTCGAAGTCAAAAGTGTAAAAAACTGAGGGGTTCAGAACACTTTTGGAAGTTGAGATGTCGAAAAAGTGCGCGCCGTTGTGGCGCGAAGCACATTTCCAAGCCAATAGTGTAAGAAACTGAGGGGCACGGCTACCACTGCCACCACTGCCACCACTGCCACCACTGTCACCACTGCGACCACTGCCACCACTGCCACCACTGCCACCACCGACCACTGCCACCACTGCCACCACTGCCACCACTGCCACCACTGCCACCACCAATGCCACTGCCACCACCAATGCCACTGCCACCACCAATGCCGCTGCCACCACCAATGCCAATGCCAATGCCACCACCACCACCTCTGCCACCACCACTGCCACCACCACTGCCACCACCACTGCCACCACCACTGCCACC
>Ga0126342_10011576_pt1 | contig 15751 bp, 11 predicted proteins | sample Cyp1metagenome_FD_92528 | JGI IMG/M metagenome (GOLD analysis project Ga0126342, IMG submission 92528) | Coral microbial communities from Lord Howe Island, Old Settlement Bay, Australia - Cyphastrea 1 metagenome | ecosystem: Host-associated > Invertebrates > Cnidaria > Coral ...
GCCAGCCAAGCGTGCCAGAACATAAGCTTAAAGCTTATGAATTGGGTTTTGAGATCCTGAAAAGTGTAGATGACAAATTCCCATAAGAACATTATTAATCCATTTTTGGAAAGCTCAACACTATTATGACATTTCCAGAAATTGTTGAAAGTAAGGATCTTCTTTGGGGAAGAACATGTGCAGTCGACAACGTACGTGCCAGGAGAAAGGGAGTACTTGGCAAACTGTATGATATACAAATTTCACCTGAAAGGGGTCTTCGCACTTCCCTGAAATTTCCCAGCTATTTTGGCATGGAATATGTTCGGCCCTGGAATATGGGCAAGAAATTGCTAGAACAGTCCTTTTACACACAAACACTTTTACACACAGACACTTTTACACACAAACACTTTCACACACACAGAGACTTTTACACACAGAAGCTTTTAAACACTTACACACAAACACTTTCACACACACAGAGACTTTTACACACTTTCACAGACGCTTTTACACACAGACGCTTTTACACACAGACGCTTTTACACAGAGACACTTTTACACGCCGACACTTTTACACACAGACGCTTTCACACACAGAGACTTTTACACATAGAAGCTTTTACACACAGACGCTTTTACACACAAACGCTCTTACACACAGACACTTTTACACACAGACGCTTTTACACACAGACGCTTTTACACACAGACGCTTTTACACACAGACACTTTTACACACAAACACTTTCACACACAGAGACTTTTACACACAGACCCTTTTACACAGAGACGCTTTTACACACAGACGCTTTTACACACAGACACTTTTACACACAAACACTTTCACACACAGAGACTTTTACACACAGAGACTTTTACACACAGACGCTTTTACACACAGACACTTTTACACACAGACGCTTTTTACACACAGAAGCTTTTACACACAGACACTTCTACACACAGACGCTTTTACGCACAAACACTTTCACACACAGAAGCTTTTACACACAGACGCTTTTACACACAGAAGCTTTTACACACAGACACTTTTACACACAGACACTTTTACACAGAGACTTTCACACACAGACAGTTTTAGACACAGACGCTTTCACACACAGAGACTTTTACACACAGACGCTTTCACACACAGAGACTTTTACACACAGAAGCTTTTACACACAGAAGCTTCAAAATCGCAATTTTACCGCAGTTTTTGGCGATTGAACCTCATTTTCGTGCGAAAGGGTTGCGACCGGACAAGTGCAATCGCACTTTTACCTCAGTTTTTGGCGATCGAACCTTATTTCGTTCGCGTGAAATCGCAATTTTACCTCAGTTTTTGGCGATCGAACCTCATTTCGTGCGAAAGGGTTGCGACCGGACAAGTGCAATCGCACTTTTACCTCAGTTTTTGACGATCGAACCTCATTTCGTGCGAAAGGGTTGCGTTTCGTGCCGTCTCGTTGGCACTGCCCCGCGCCTTAAGAGAGAAATTGAAAAGAAGGAGAGAGCAAGAGGGCAAGAGAGCAAGAGGGCAAGAGAGCAAGAGGGCAAGAGAGCAAGAGGGCAAGAGAGAATGTGAAGATCTGAAGATGTGAAGATGTGAAGATGAGAAGATGAGAAGATGTGAAGATGTGAGGATGTGAAGATGTGAAGATGAGCAGATGTGAAGATGGAAATAAGAGAAGATGTGAAGATGAGAAGATGTGAAGATGAGCAGATGTGAAGATGAGAAGATGTGAAGATGTGAGGATGTGAAGATGAGAAGATGTGAAGATGAGCAGAAGATGTGAAGATGAGAAGATGTGAAGATGAGAATATGTGAAGATGAGCAGATGAGCAGATGTGAAGATGAAAAGATGTGAAGATGTGAGGATGTGAAGATGAGAAGATGTGAAGATGAACAGATGTGAAGATGAGAAGATGTGAAGATGAGAAGATGTGAAGATGAGAAGATGTGAAGATGAGATGTGAAGATGAGAAGATGTAAAGATGAGCAGATGTGAAGATGAGAAGATGTGAAGTGAAGATGTGAAGATGTGAAAATGTTTGATCAGACCCCCACTATTAGAAGAATCCTTCGCTCAGACGCTCTCGGGAAAAAAAAAAAACATTTTTCCCCGCTTTGTGGCTATAGTTTATCCAGAATGGGTTGGAGCAACCGTGATGCAGTGGTTATATTGCCAAAGGATGGCCATCACCAGGCCATCCTCAGCTGCGTAGCTATCAGCTGTCCTCAATGAAATGAACCTTGACGACATCACGCCATCCAGCAGCCTTGGATTCTCCATATTTCTCCTGGCGAAACTCAAGATTTTCGCAAATCCACAGTGCTTAGTCGTCCCAGAAAAGGAAGTTAAATCCTACGCAATGACACTAGAGTCACTAGAGTCACTAGAGGAAGTTGACCATTTCATATTTGGATGGAGAACCGAAAGGGTCAAGCTGAAGTCATCACGCTACCTTGACTGTCAGAAGTTTGGACTGGTATGTTTTCTTCAATTGGCGAGAGGTAACATTGACATCGAAAATGCGACTCTCAACTAATCTCAACGGGGTTCTTTTAGTGTCTTCCAATGGCAGGTGAGTACCACCAAAATGACTCCTGAAGGAACCTTGTTTCATCCCTCAAAAAGATGATTATGTATTGACCCATCCTGGCCCATCCTCATTCTATGGTTGGTTTAGATTCCAAAGTATTACTACTTCGTGTGGTCCATACTTTGTGGCTTTGATGCCTTGGTTTTCGTGAGGATCTCCAAGGGTGTCTTGGAGCCATCCGCTGGACAGGACCTTGGTGCACAAGGCGGCAAAAAACGTGCTACGCAACACCTAGAAACACGGCTTAATTGCACACATGTGTATATATATATATCATATGAATATCATTATATATATATATATATCATATGCATATCTAACACATATAGACAACATATACACATATGTATCATGTATATATATATTATACATAGGTAATCTATACAAGCTTTGATTTAGGTTCAGATTCTGATTCCAGCTACGTAAAGAACCTTAGATTCAATGAGGAAGAACAATTATATATATATTATATTAAACAAACACGCATAACTTAATTGATAATAAAAAAGAGTGCATATTTTTGAGTACACACGCATGTATTTGCAACACATCTATATTATCTGGCCAAAATAAATTGTTGGGTATACTGTGTCAAAAATTGAACTCCGTTATTGGTGACAGCAATGAGTTTTGAGGCAAGTTTGGGCATTGAGAAGTTACAGCTGCACCCAGTTTCTCTGGAGAAACTGCCTGAAAATTGATTTAAATTGGAGGCAGCCACGAAGCAAGCTGCAAATAAACACTGCCAGGTGCATAACAATCAACGCTCATTACCTCATTTTGCCCTACCCAAGTAATCCCAAGTATACAAGTTTCTCCTCCAATCAGGCAACTAAACTCACCCTTTCAAAGGCCCAGCCATGAAAACAATTGCGTCTTCCGCCGTTTTTGCTCCCAGGGACGGGTGTGATTTTTGAATATGTTTGATTTCATTGAATTTCAGCAATATCTTAGGCAAATCTTGGTAAATGGGGTTACCAAACACTTCCTGTAGAGATACAAAGTTCATTTCATAGTTATTGTAAAACCGGTCCAGTCTTTCCAATAACAGGCAATATTTTTCCCGCAAAATAGTACCACATGACATTGCTACTAAACTGCTAAACCTTCTATCAGGATAAAATGCGGCTTTATGAACCCCTTGGCTAAATGGCTTCACACTACACTAAAGAACAATGAACAACAAATCTGTACAAGATCTTCAGAATATGAGTTTGTCTGAATAGAGGATACACCCAAAAAAAAATGGTCTATCGGCATTTGTTTTCACTTTTAAATTGACTGTGTGGTGGTAAGTCCGCCCCAATCATATTCTTAGTTATATTATATGTCCTATGATTTCCATTCTATTTCCCATTAAATCATATTAAATCCCAACTATACTCCGAGCACCCCGGCTGCAGCTGTCTGTTCTGTTCCACGTTCCAAATGCATGGACCGAAGCCCTGTTCCGGCTCCGCCGAAGCCTCATCGATGTCTCCCCACCTGAGACGAAACGGGTCGAAACTGGTCGAACTATGTCGAAGTTCTTAAGACTTGGTTACCTGGTTGTGCAGGGGTTGACATTTTTTCTGGTTACCCTCTGGTTATTTGACAGTTTGAGCTGTCTGCTAAGATGATTTATGATTATTAACCTGTTAAAATTTGTGCTACGTTCAGTAACTAGTACATGTTTTAATGGATCCAAATACCCTCTGAGGGGGAACTTGGGGCATGATTTGGGGTTAAGTACCTCAGGAAGTATGTGGATCCATGGGGCATACCATTAAACACTATTCAATATAATCACCAGTTTAAAATAGTTTAAAGACTTACCTGGTAGTCCTCAACCGAATCGTTTTTGAAAAAACACATCGTGTAAAAAATAGTGTAACCCCGAGTATCTCCTACATTATCATACGTTATCCTACTCTATGATTCATAGAACCATCATGAACCATCCAGTTCAAAGGGATTCTGCAGCTATTTGGGGTCCAACATGGTCCAACATGAGGATGTTTCAAAGCTTAAAACTCGGGCAGTCTCTGGCAGTTGCGCACTTGGCCAAGACACTTCTCGATTTTGCGGAAAGGGTCTTTCGCCATGAGATAGCTGTCCTGAAACAGGTTCCCTCAGCAGAACGTACTCTGAGTCGAGCTCCGAAATAGCTGCAGTCAGGAAAAACATGGAAAAACAAAGTTGCCGCAGTGAAACCTGCTGGCCTTAGCCCAGTGGTACAGCATGTTGCAGTAGGTTCAACGGCAAAAATCCATGAAGAATCGGTTCCGTATGGCTTCCTTCACTGCCCAAATACGACTTTTCAGCTGCTTATCAGCTGGCCTGGTAGTTGTCAGAACCAATCTGACAGGGAGGCATCAGCCGAAAGAATTCAACAGCTGGATGCTACCAAAGTCTTTAACGATGAAACTGTTGAGGAACTTGGCCAGATAAAATGATGACCGTGGCTTCATAGTGACGCACTTCCCCTTTTGTAAGTGATAGTTCTCCTTTCCAAAGAAACCGACAGCTGGGGAAAGGCAGAATCAATCTGGAGATGGGTCTGCATTGGCTCCCATAAACTTCCATCAAGGATCCTGGCATGTCAAGCAACCGAGCCCACAAGAGAACCATTTGTTGACTGAAGGGTTCGATACCCATTAAAAAAGAGCAACTGCCCTGTTGGACAATGGTTGATCATCCTCCTTTTTTATCCAGGGAAGAATGTCCCTTGACACCATCGCCTTGGGTGTCAGGGGAGCATCATCCACCGGAGTCCAGGATCTACTTCTAGAGCCTGGCACAACATGTCGAGCGGAGATTGGGATTGAACAATGGCTTGGTGAACCACATGGAACACGTGGAGTTTTAAACCTGTTTATATAGGGATATCTGTATACATACAACTACCGGTATGCGATACCTCGGAATGTTTAGGGCCCCATCAACCCAGTTCCTACCCCCCACAGCGGTGCCTTCGCCGATGCTCCGATCGGACTGGGATTGGGATCGACCACTTCTGGACACGACAGCCTCAGCTGCCACAACAGCAACGGCTGCGGAGCTTCCAATGGAAACGGGAAAACTATAGGGAAAAAAATATGATTGAGACTTTTTAAATGTTTTCAAGCCAACATATAGGGTCAACACGGGGGTTTGGGGAAGACTCTTAGGAACTTTATTGCGAAGTATCCGCTGAATCATCTCACGACTGCCATGAGGATCCCAACGAGTAAGTTCCTTTGTCCCTGCCTTCGGGTCTTTGGGGCAAATGCATCCATGGAATTCCATGGAACCATGCACCCTCCAGCAAACTAACATTGTATGGAAAATCCATGAAAATCCACCATTTCATGTGTAGATCATATCCAAGGGGAACCCATGATTTCCATAGCATCCACTGGCCATCGGTCCCACGGATATCTAGAACAAACCCAGGGAAAGCCGCAACCATCATTAGCTATTGAAAATGGTCATAGAAATAGTTGATTTACAGTACCCATTAAAAATTGTGATTTTCCATAGTTATGTTATGAAATTTCATGGTTGCCCGTAACTTCTCCTCTACTGTACATGATTGATCAACCCTGATAGATCAATGCATCGCGAAGGATGTCCGAAAAACATCACTCGGTCCTAGGATTCCTGGACTAGTTAGGGTTGGTGGTTTTAACCCCCCTTAAGAACATACGCTCGCCAGTTGGGATCATGATCCCAAACAAGGTTCACAACAAAGGATGTTTTGCAACGACCAACCAGATCATCATTGATTAGAAACCCATTATAATCCAATGTTGGTAGATTATATAATCATATAACCCATTATATAACCCATTATAATCCATTGATCATCATTGGATTGATTATATATCTCCCCATGTTGGATTATTCAATCCCCCATAAATCATAACATGTTGGTTAAGCCCTGAGTTCCAGACTTCTTCTGTATTGATCTTCCAGAAAGCGAAACCTGGTCGTGACTGGTGTGACTGGTCATGTGGCCATTGGAAATGATCGTCAAATGGGGTAAATTGGTGCTGACAAAACCATGAAAACTGCGGATATTATAATTGCTATACTGTATATCCATGTATATCCATCAAAATGGTGAACAAATACATGACCTTAGCCTTTGGAAATGACTAGGGGCTAGTGATTTAGCTGGTCATTGGAAAAATCTTGCACGTACTATTACCGTTTGACTATCAGATCAATCTGACCAAGGGACAAGCCAACCTAATTCAATGGCAGCGGCTAAAAACGGATTGTACACCCCATCCGTTAAGTTAAAAATAGTTATGTAAACATTCTTTGAGTTGCATTCTAATCTCCAAGTTCTCTTCCGTGTCTTTGGATACAAATCCAAAACATATCTACCCCTAGGCCCTAAGATGCCCTAACACAATTAGATAGCTTAGTTTTCCAGTGCCAGATGCCAAGCATTTTTCCAAGTTTTCACCCGTTCCCGCCGTTCATCTCCAAGCGGCTGTGATCCGTCCGCCGGCATGGGGAGATCTGACGCTCAGTGCCGGTGACCTGCTGACTGTGATAGCCTCCCGGTAAACTAACATGGCTATTGAAAATGATTGAACATGGCCCATTGATAGTTGATTTACCTATTATTTAAGTATCTAAAATGGAGAATCATAGTTATGTTAGTTTACCAGAAGGTAATCCTTGTGAGTATGCACGCATCCCGTTCTTGTGCCACCAAAGTTTGACCCCATATCGTTTCTGGACTCCGAGGAGTTCCCTATGAAAAAGGCGACCGTCTTTGAACCAGGTCGATAGTAGCCTCATGTGTAGGTTGTAGTAATTGTAGTAGCAGAGCTAGGTGGCCAGGTGGTTTGTAAAAAAAACAGGTGGTATATCCGATAAAATGATAAGCCCGTTGAATTGTGGATGGTTTGCACAAACAAAATCAGATAAACCCACCAATCAGCATCCACTGCGGCCTTGCCAGCGCCCTCTTCTCTCGAAGTACTTCGAGTTGAGATTGCCTTCAATATGTCCATCTGTCTGTAAGTATGCATATCTGCATATAAAATAGGCATGTATTTCTATGTATGCTTCTGTATACGTATTCATAGCTATGTATATATATATATATATGTTACATAGATACAACATATATATAATATATATATGTAGTAGGTACGAGTATGTGATATATAATGATACAATATGAACATGATGTACTGTAGATATGGCAGGGCACTTCCCCAACGGCTGGTCCCTCCAAGGCGAACTAAGCTCCCAAGCAGAACCACTACGACCTTGAGGCTTGTCAGCAATATGAGGGTGAACATGCCTCAGAACCGGAAAAAGGCAGGTTTTTTTATGGCAGACATGTTGGGTCAAATTTCGAAAAAGCCATCTGCTAAAATTTCGAAAATCTTATGGGTCTTATGGGAGATTCAAACTGACATGGTTACAAGTGGGCTTCTGGACTGCAAAAAAAAAAGGAAAAAATTGCTTAAAACATCCATCTGCCTTGTCGACAAGCAGTGTTTCTCGTTTGCACAGGTCCACATCGTCAGAGTTATCTTTCACTCCAACAGTGTTGTGCAGGAGGCTTAGCCTTCCATTTCATCCGCTTATGGATCAAAACCCTACATTTCCCCCCAAGCAAATGGAAAAAAACACAAACATATGGGGGTTTCCATAAATGGGGTACCGTACCCGTACCCAAAATGGATGGTTTATAAGGGAAAATCCTACTAACATGGATGATTTGGGGGTACCCCTATTTTAGGAAACCCCCATATGGAAAAATCATAGGTTTTGACCCATATCATCCACATCCTCTGCGAGATCTTCGAGATCCTGTCCCTCTTCCTGTACATTGACAGGCTGGACAGGCTTTAGATCACCCAGAACTGCAGGGCAATGCATCAGTCTTTGAAGTTCACAGCCCTGCAACTCCTGCAGAAGTGTCGAGGAAAAATGAAATAAAGAAAGCGTGGAACCGTGGAAAAACACAATCATTGTATATCATATATATATATATATATATGTTAAAGCTTCACAGTGACGCTGCTCAAGGATGCAGGCTGGCGCTTTTTCTCAGCGCCAGGATGGCTTGGTGGTGGTGGTGCAAGTAGCAGCTAGATGAATGGTCGAAGAGCAGGGGCATCAAGTAGCCAGCGTAGATGGAGCCCAGAACGTAGAGCTCGGCAGCGACAAGGAGGATGCCCACAGCGTAGTGCTCCAAGGCCATCAAAGAAGAGCTGGCAGCAGCACCAAAGTTCCTCTACCGCCATCAGAAAAGGCGCACATGGGTGCAAAGTACAAAAAAGCCATAGCAGCCACAACGAGGCTGGAACAGCGTTGTAGAGTCATCCCGAACTAAAGGCCAGAAAAGCAAAAAGAGAGGCAGCACTTCGAATGGCTCTCCTGGAAGACAAAGGGAGCTCAGTCAGCAAGCTAAGCGCTGCGACTTCCTGCAAATAGGCCTCAAGAGTAGTTACCTGCTTTAAGCGCATAGCCCAGAGCAGGTCGCTGATTGAAGCTCCTTTCCGGTAGCTTGTCACAGCACCTCCGCCTCGTAGCCCGCCAGGGGTGACATGAACATTTGCAGGCACCTCCAGCAACTGCAGGATAAAGTCCCATCTTCTGCGAAAAACATGAGCACTACCAAAGAAAAGCAGCTCGTCCTTGTCTGCACCTTGGTAGATCAAATTCAAGAGCTTTACAGCGTGCAGGTTGGTGATTTTCAAGTGCTGTACTCGAGCTAGTTGCCTGTAGCTCGTCTTCGACCTCCTCAAAACCAAAAAGGCAGCATCGCACTCGTACAGCATGTCGCAGGGCAACAAGAGGTCTTCCCTGCGGCACTTCAACACTTCTCCGGCACGAGCAATGCCGAAGAAGCACAGCAAACAAACGCCGCACCATCGCTTCCACTTCATGCTCCAAGCTAGTGCGATCATGGCCTCAACCAAAACTTCAGGAACCGGAGTACGGTGGGTGGTGGGCTCAGCTTTTTCCCACCGAGTAGCCAGGTCCCAGCATATTCCAGCATAAGGCCTCAACTGCGGAACTCCCCGCAAAGCAACCAAGATCAGGTGCCGGTAGTAGAGCAGAGACCCACCACGACCAAATTCCAGATCTCCAAAGCGCCGAACGGCATACGCAAGAAAAATGGGCACTGCCAAAAATAGAGCCAACACATCGGACTCCACATACTGATAGCACCAGACCAGGAACCTATCCCATTGCTGGTCACCAAGCCGAATGCTGCTCCAGGTTTGCACAGGAGCCTCTTCCAGGGAGAAACCTCTTGGATGGGCTATTTTGCGAGGTCCAGGGTGGTCAGCTTCTCCGATGCGCATAGAGGAGCACCTGGCACATCCAGCTATGTTGAACTTTCCAGTACCTCGCTTGGCCCACCCACATGCATCCAAAGCGGCTGAAGCAATCATCCGGCTGAAGCCACGGGGATACGGCTGCGCAACCAAAGTCCAAGGGATCCTCAAAGTGGGGTGTTGGCCACGCAGCTGCTGATGCCCTCTGGAGCACGTGCACAGCATGCGTAGACCTTTCAACTTTGGAAGGTTTGTTGCAACTCTCGTTCTCTTTCTCCATCTGGTGCCAAAGCGGCAGTAATCCGCCCTGAAGACATGCTCAGAGCCGGGGTTCCTATATTTTCTGTATTTCCTTTGTCCCCAGACATGGGACGAGTCAGGGTTTTCAGTCCAAAAGAAAACATCAGCGCTCTCAGCATCATCCACACTCTTCTCGCAAAGCTCATGCAGTTCAGAGCCGAAATCAGCCATCTCATTCCCCTCCATCACCTTCTCCTTCATGTTCAAAGTCATCCAAGGCACCCCCCGCGGATATTGCAAAGTGCGGACCGCAGGAGTGACAGCACAAGAGAAGGATTTGCATACCATAGCAGACCCAACCAGCATGACAGCACGAAGAACCACCAACCTGGTGATTTTTTCTCTGTTAGAGGCCAGAAGGACATTCTCACTTTCACTCCTGTTGATCTCGAAGGTCAAGACCCAGGGGCATCCTCCATCAGCAAGAGCACGAGCCACTCCTCCCTTGCCACTGTACAAATCCAAAGCGCCCGGCTCCAGGAATTCACACACGCCTTTGGCAAAGAGGAACTGCTGCAAAGGAAAACTGCGAAGGATAGCTAAGGCCTCAGCCTTCAGAGAACTTTCCTCACTGACGGGCGTCAGCGCCCCACCGATCTCACAAGCTCCCCTTTTTCTCTGCCAAGTCATGGCCCGGAAGGCACGCCCCGTTCTGATGTCCACAGGATCTCCCAAAGAAGCAAGATCCGGAGCAGCTGGCGGAGCCACCATGCTCTCCACCTCCTTTAACCAGGAGTCAAACCGATCCAATCGGCCGTTACAGACATCATCCCACCACCAAGGAACCTCAGCATCTGGAGCGTCAGGTTCAGCATCTCTGGTGGGCCCATCGGCTCTGTTCAGCTTTGAAGGCCAAAAACCATAACCGCCGTAAAGATCGGAGCCGAGTATGGTGGGAACGCTCCTCAGCAGCTCGGAGTTCAATGCTTTTGAAGAAGCCCTGCCTTTGACCAAGCTTCCCAAAGCCACCTGAGAGTCGAGTGCATAAGGCACCCGCACACTGAGCTGCTTTGCCCCAATGCGACCTTCTTCAATCAGGTGCGCACGAAGCTCACCTATGTTCACATGAATCGGCCTTGGGTGCTTTCGCCGCCACTGCTCCTGATAGGGCACAGCACGAGCCAAAGATTCCCAAAAGGGGTGAACATCATAGACATCACCTCCAGGTAGTTCATCCTCCTCTTCCAAAAGTTCTTTGCTACGCAGCCAGGCTTTGCTAGGGGGGAGGAGTTTCGTCCAACAGCTCTTGGTAAGACTCAGCCTCATTGCCTCCCTAGCAACCTGCACGGGGATCACACCAGCCACGGCGGCCATGCCCCAATCTGAAGCATCAGTCGCATGGAGAGCCCCAACCGTCGTGGCTCTCAAATTCACTACAGCCAAAGTGCTCAAAATCATCATGGTGAAGAGCTCGTCAATGAGGGCCCCAGAAAGCCTAAGCACCTGCTTGTCGGAGCTGGACGCGGCAATGGCATCGAAGACAAGGTTCATGGCCGACAGGAGTCTTCGCCTCAACGACAGTATGGAAATATAGGATCCGGCCAGAGAACGAAGCAAGCCCACCGTGGAAAGCCCCAAGGCGCATACGCGCACCGTGATGAGCAGCAAAGGCCAAAGCCTGGTTTCGTTGGCACGAACTAGCCCCTTTTGCCCATCAACTTGGACTCCCCAAAAGGAACTGCTCAGACTGTTGTCGAAGGCTTTCTTCTCGTTAGTAGGCAGTCCGACCTCTTTATACTTTGCCATGATCAGCTCCATGCGCTCGTCCAAGAGAGAAGCACCAACGTAGGCCCCTGCATTGACGTCAGCGGCAAGCACCTTCTGCAAACAAACAAGGTCATCGATCACCACGCCCACACTAAGTAAGCCTCTCGGGCAAGGCTGATGCATCATAAGGAGCTCCTCAATCGCAGCACCTCCACAGGACATGACCAGCTTGATGTGGGATCCCTGTGCAAATTCACAGGCGTTCAAATCGCCCATAGCCAACGTTGACAAGCCAACGTAGCCAGCTTCCGTGAACTTCTTCCCAAAGATGAACTCGAGGTCCTCAGGCTCCAGCCTACCGGCCAGGTAGTTGCGGCGACATCGCTGCGGGGAAACAGTGAACTGGTAAAAGTAATCACGAATGTCTCTGCCACTCATGATAAGGCACTGTGACTCATCAAGCTCGATGCCGGAAAGACAAGTGCTGCTGCTCATGGTCTTGGTCCAAGTGTTCAACATCTTTTCAACCGTGTTTGGGGGTCTTGCATCAAGGATTAAACGGTCTCTGTCAAGATCTTTGGGAACACAAAAAAGGCCACACTCGAGCCCAGGACGTACATCATCAGCTGTCAGAGGCACCAAACGACCACACGCAGCCATCTTCTGAAACAAAAGATTTCGTTCATGAGCAGACCCACGTATGCTAACTTGAGGGGGTTCATCAACGACATCGTCACGAACACATTCTAAAGGGAATTCATAAGCATGAGCCGTTTCCTTGTCGAAGTAGGGGACAGGGTTGAAACATGGGGAGCCGACAAAGTGAAGGCGATCAGCTTGCAAAGGCTTAGCTACTGCACAATCACCACCTTTTGATTCACCATCAAAAACTCCAAAGCCCCCTGAAACTTCTTCCCAATCATCACCATCATTTTCACGCCAAGCTCTAGTCGGAGAGCAAGTGTCCGCCCCATAGGGCGCAGAAGCGGTGGAGCAACAAAGGAGCGCACGGTGGAGAGCATCCAGCTGGTCAGCCGAGGATTCCGTCCGCAGCGCAGCTCTTGCCATTAACTGTGCATCCACCTGCAAAAGTGAATTCATATCTTCGCTGAGGTGTTCCAAGAGGCGAACACGACGCCACTGCCGGGCAGAAAGTCTCCGGCCTGGCCATAGTAAACCTGGACAGCTGTGAGGTCTTCCAAGGTGAAGCCAATTGAGAACCAGCACCTGTAGAACCAGCCGCCTCTTCCTCCATGAACCACCAAAAGCAGAGTCTCCTCCAAAAACTTCTGGATATGGAACGGGCATAGGCCAGAGTCCCCTCAGCGAGTGATCCTCTTCATGAGGCCGTGGCATATTGCTGAGAAAACTTTGCACAAAAGTAGCTAACTTGGCCGCGTACTTCATCACGACACGCAGCCACGAATTAACAAAGGCCGGAACCTTGACAGTGGGCGCACGGCTGCCCGGGACATGAACCATTTTCGTGTCCAAGCCACCGGAACAACCGGAGGGGCACACGTCAGCAGCCTTCAAGGAACTCAGGCCGTCTCGGCCGCTTCGCTCTGGCTTTTCCCTTTTGACTTCGGTTTCGGCTTCGGTCGGCCGGTGTCCTTCTCGGTCTCCTCGGTGCTCTTCTTTCCCAGGGCCTTGCGCTTCTGCACATAGTCCTCCGCGTCCTTCAGGTGGGACAGCATGACTTCGGCCCACCTTGCGTCCAGGATCTTGCTGAAAGGGCTTTCTCCGTCTGAAATGGACGGCAACGTATGGGACGCCAATGCAGACAATGGAGGCCCTTGCTCGAGCATAAGCTCCGCACCCAGCGCCCAGTTGCCCCTGTCGATAGCAACCTGGTCGATCATCACCAGCATCAGGCAAGAGCGAGCTCTCGCATGGGCCACCCTGCCATTCACCAGGTCGTCCAAAACCCCAGCTGCCGACCATGCAAGGTAAGCAGAGCTCTTGTAGGCGCCGATACGGCTCCGATGCTCCACCCAAGCTCGGGCGTTGAAGTCCTTCTTCGGCATACCCGGCATCACTGTCTGCAAAGTCAGGTCCTCTAACATGAGCTTCTCGATGACGTTGCTGATGTCTTCCGGTGCTTCCTGCAAAGCCAATCTCAGCGCTCTGCGAGCTGCCGCAGCTCGCTTGCCAGTGGAACCTGTGGAGCTGTCTGCCCCAGTGTTCCCTCCCAGGTTCTCGAGGGCAATGTCCACCTTGGAGGATTTTGCCCTCTTGATCTTGTCTGCACTGAGAAGCGTCACCAGCTCCGTCAGCTTGTTCAGGGCCCCTTCCATAGTCCCGGGCTCTTGATCCCCAGTTGTAGGAGAGCCAGAGTCTGCCTCTTCGATTTCGTCCTCGCTTTCTGAAAGGACAGTGTCGGTCACCTTTCTCGCAGGCTTCCTCAAAGCAGGCTCTCGAAGTTTCTTTCCTTTTGAGGAGGCACCCATCAGACGTTCCATTTCTCGCAAGTTCTCCTCTGGAACTCCTGCAGACAGCACAGAGGCAACAACACTTGGGTCTAAAGAAGGAAACTTGGCAGCACCGTCTTGTAGATGGGCTCCAGGGATCACCTTGGGTTTTGCGGCAAACTGCACCTTCGGGGTCGAGGGCTTTGACGAACCAGAACTCACCTTCTCCAGCACGGTCTCCAAGCTCACCGACATCTTCCCCAAGAGATCCTCCAGCCGCGACACTCGCAGGCCCAAGGCACCAGCTGCGTCTCCCAGAGCGGCTGAACCATCTTCTCCTCCTCGCCCACTCTCTGCGCTCAGAAAGGAGAAGCGCTCTTCCAGAGCTTCCCTCAAAGCAGGGGCGAAGGGAAGATACCCATCGCTCTCCTCGTAGAGGAAGGGGTAGCACCACCATCTCGCCAAAGGTCTCCGCAGTGATGTAGCCAACCCAAACCTTCATGTAAAACGCCAGCTCCCGGGTCATGTCTTCCACCGAGGCGCAAACCACCTCTATCAACGTAGGCTTGCTCAGGATCGGAGGCAAGGTTCGTTTCGACACCGTGCGATGCCACACCTGATGAGGGAAAGCTGCCAGATAGCGGCCATCGGCCACACGGCTCACTAAAATGCACTGAATTGAAGCTCCGGAGGCCACTTTGAGCGTCCATAGATCGTATTGGAACTCAGCGCTGCCGTCTGGCAGTGCCACAAAAGGTCGATTAGCCAGGGCTTCGCCAGGCTCTGCAAGCTCCGCTTCTTCGGCAGAGTCACCTTCCACCGCAGCCATCTCTAACGCCCAACGGGCCAGCCCACTCCGGATCGCCCTGCAACTCGACAAGCCTCACGCTCACTTGGAAGGCCGACAAAAACTGAGTCACCTGCGGATCCAGCCTTTTTCACAAGCTCTTTGCAAGCAGCCCAAGTTCGGCACACTCTTACAGGCCGATACTCCAATCCCTCGTAATCCTTGAAGACCAGCCAGATCTTGCTGGGCAATTGGATCCGATCTCGTCCTGAGCTCCCACGGTGGTCGCCCCCCAGGCAGCGCTTGATGAACTCCGCAATCTCGTCGCAGATGATCTCACGCTCGAGCCAGGTCTGACTTGCCCTGCTGGAAGAAGCTCGCTCGGGGTCAGTACCTTCAACCACAGCACCACTAGCTTCTTCTCCACTCCCAGAACGAGAACGAGATGCGTTCTCGTTGAAGGCCCGAGTTGAAGGAGCCACCAAGGAGAAGCTGCCTTCTGACACTCGGGATGACCTCAAGGAGGAAGTTTCACTCCTACTGTCTGCTTCTCTGGGGTGGATTTAGTAAGGTTCTTTGTGCTGATTGAAGGTGCTTCTGTGATGAAGTTATTGGCGTTGCTTTTATTTAGTGGGTGGTAATGTGGATTTAAAACTGAAGAATGGTGTTCCGGA
>Ga0126342_10011577_pt1 | contig 15749 bp, 15 predicted proteins | sample Cyp1metagenome_FD_92528 | JGI IMG/M metagenome (GOLD analysis project Ga0126342, IMG submission 92528) | Coral microbial communities from Lord Howe Island, Old Settlement Bay, Australia - Cyphastrea 1 metagenome | ecosystem: Host-associated > Invertebrates > Cnidaria > Coral ...
TCTCTCTCTCTCTGTGTTGCCATGTTGGACGGAGTTTGCAAGATCCCCCGTCTTGTTTTGATCATGCGTCCGGTCCTGTAGTTCACGGCGCTTCTCATCTAGCATCTGGTCCGTTGCCCGGGATTTTATGATTTCATGGCAATTTTGCCGGGAAAATGGAGAAATGAGTTTTGAGCTCAGAAACTCCAAGGATTTTTTTGGCCAAGCCATCCTACATCCGTGAATTCAGCTTGTTTGCCCATGTTTGCCCATCTGAATCAGTTTTTGACACATAACCATGAACAATCCCCAGTTTTTCCAGAACTTTTTGTGGTTTTGAACCATCCCAAAGCAGGTTGTTTTCTTGGGTTTAACGCAGTACAAGGTGTGTGGACTGGAAGGTTTAATTTTTTTGCACCTCAGGAACAAAACGTAGAAAAGCATGGAAAGAACACTTCCCCAAAAGGAGAGAACTTGTCTCATGGGTATTGAACCCCCAGAAAGGTGATGCCCAAATAATAGATGGGACTGATCCCCTTTTACATATACTCCACATACATGTTGTTGTTGGTGGTCAAGATTCTCCCCCAACAACCCCCCAACATTGTTTGGGGGTTCCCCTGACCCGGGGCGTTGACCCGAGGTGATCTGCCGGCTTCGACTTCCCCGACCTCGGCGAAGCCGCCCTCCGATGCCGTGATGCAGGAGATGGACGAGCCGTGCGAGCCCTCAAGTGGGTAGCCTCGCACGCCAAACAAAGGGCTATTTTCACCAGGAGGGAACGCATCTGCCGGGGATTTTGCATTGCCATGTTTGGTCACTGGAATATTCAAGGCCATAGCATTTTCTTTATGCAAAAAATCATTGATGAATTTTCCAACGACGGCTGTCAAACTACCCTTGCTATGTCAACAATTGCCTGCTTGGTATCGCTTGGCGTAAAAATCCAACTCCAACATGTGAAGTCAAGGTCATGTCAGGAGCCTCAAAGTTCTTCATAGCCTGTGGCTCAGAAAAAGTGCCGATGCAGCCTTTGTCCATTGCTGGTAAGTGGCTGATCATCCACTGAAACTTACACGCCAACGCGGCGTACAACCACCTGTACCTAAGCTGAGGCCTAAACACCTGTTGTTTGCTGATTATATGGTGGTTCCACTTGTGATCTCCACCAATGGCTGTTGGAAACTGCTAAGACCCAGGCAATGGGCTTCGCTGAGTGGCCTGCTGGACCTGGGAATGCTTCAATTTTCAGGACCTCCCCAGATCCATCGAAAGTCGACGCCATCGTTGGTTTTTTTTTGTTGGGGGTTCAAGAATTTCAGAGCCATCCCAACCCCTCGGATTCCGTAAGAACATGTCGTTTTTTCAGACTTTTTTCTGACGGAGGGGTTGCAACAATTAAGCGCCTTTTTAGGGGTCCTGAAGGTCGGAAGAGATCCCAGGTCAGCCAATAGTTTGATAAACTGCCAGCCTCAGAGGTTGCTTCGCCGCCCGCTCCCCTGCAGTCAAATGTGGCTGCGGATGTGGGAGACGGGCAGCTGAGAATCCGAACAAGTCCCACCCCTGAAACCTCAATTTATGGAACCCCTAAGATGGCAGAACACGGCCAGATATTACATTCATATCACAGTTGATCTCTTTTTTCAGATTCCATCTCAACCAATTGCAGAGTACTGATACTTCAACGAAATTTTCTTGCCAAGTCCAGGTTGTGATTTGACGGAGCCTCAGGAACACTTGATTCGGCTGGTTGGTTGCTATAAAACCACCAGCAATAATTGAATCAGTTGCTTGGTTGATTACTAGGTGTGATAAACCTTGGAGAATGGTTAGTTGCTGATGTTGCTGACGTTGCTGATGATAAAAACAGTATATACATATATATATATACATACACATATATGTATTATTTTCTAGCTGTATATGGAGGAATTATGGTGTACCAGTAAAAAAAAATCTGTGTGAAGCCCAACATGCACAACCTGATAGACGAATCAATAAACCTTCAAAACTCCAAAGGTGGACAACCCAACCCAGCACTACTCATTGTGAAGATTCCCAAATCCTTGGTGCCAGTGCGAGTAGCATCTCCTGGCAGAGTTGTGCATACGCTTCCAGCCCCACGAAGGGCAAATCTGCAAGGCGGGTGAACAGACCATCGATCAGCCTTTGCGAAAAGCTCTTGGCTTCGAGATGTTTGAGAGATGGGTATTTTTTTTCGGCGGAAGATTGGAGACATTTGGAGACCCCCTCTAGACAAGCAAAGGGGAGAATTCCAATGGGAAACGACTGGATGGGCTCCCATTCTTGCCACATGTGCCAAGCTTTGGTGGGGAAAACAATCAAATAGCTTTAGTGAATTTGATTGCTGCCGCTGCTATCGCTGCTCCAGCTTTTTGTAGTTAGTTTGCACACCCCCCCAAATCCATGCAGAACATCTGGGGTTCCAATGCTAGGCCATGTGGTAAAATCACGGCTTTGTTAAGGAAGGCTCCATGACAGTGCAGCAACACCCTTCAGCCATTGAAGTTGATGCAGATCTAGTACTGACAGAGAGAAACAAGAAGTTATAGATGTTCTCAGTTGGCATCCTGTGAGACGATGGAGGCCTGGATTGCTGGGAGGTTTCAAATGGATGAGGGAACTACTAGACATGACAAAAAAGTGTGGGTCCGTGGCTATTCCTTTTGTGAGCCACACCCCTTTTGCAAAGTTTGGAGTTTGCTGGTTTCTGGCCTCACTTCTAAGTGGCATATTTCACCCGAAGGTCCGGTAAGAACCAGAATTCATTCCACCCAAACCTGCGGCCTGTTGTCTAAAGACCCAGAGCCGATTGCCTGCGAACTCTTTTTTATTGGTCTGAACATAGGATACCCCCGAATCCATCATTTTCACCATTAGTATAGCCTCTGGTAATCTGTTACATAGCTATTGAAAATCACCATTTATAGTGGATTTTCCCATTGAAAATGGTGATTTTCCATAGTTATGTAACAAATTACCAGAGGGTATGCACTATTTACAGAGACACCCTTTGTTTCCCGGCCACCAGTTCTTTTCTGATCCCCTGGCAGCTCCCAGATTCGTTGTCAGGCCACTGGACGTCCCGACCTCATGTTTAGACATGGCGTCTTTGTCCACCCCCAAAAAGGTGATTTGAATGATATCTGGTTATTTAACATAGCCATGGTATAGATGGCCCATAGAAATAGATGGTTTACCATGGTTTACCTATTAATAGCATGGTGGATCTTTCCATGGCGAACTGTTAGTCATAACCAGATCGTTTTTCTCTACGAATCTACCCATATCTTCGAGGTCCCTCACCACCGGAGCATCGTCCAGATGGAAATCAGAGGCTGGCTCGCCAAGGGCCTCCGGTCATCAGCTCCATGGCTGGAATTGTCCCCCATTGAGTTCGAGGATTTTTAGGTAGAAACCTCCATTGAGTTTGGATATTTCCAATTGCCATCTTTGATTACCAGAGGACATATTGTATATTGATGTGGTATTTGTTGTCTTTACATCTTACATGCATTTACATACCCTCATATATCCCCCTGTGACACTCGTCAATGAAACAACGCCTGTGTATTTTCTGGTTTATTGCAAAATGCTGTGATCTTCACCCCTTATATGATGATCCCCAAACTAGACTGTCATCTTTGGGTCGGTCCGAACATATCAACAGGACAAACAAAATTCGACAGGACATAAAGCCAAAACCTGATGCTTGAAAAACATTGAAACACCACATTTTTCTAACTGATGTCTATCAGTGTATCACCATTTTCCCTTATGAAACACTGTTAAAATGGTCAGGCCCCGCCCAACGCGGCGGCGCGTCGTAGTGAAGCGAAAGGCGCGCAACTGGGGTTGGTTTGTGAAGTTTGGTGATATCCCCAAAAAATTGGATGATGCACATTAGATGGTTTAGGCAGTGAAAGGTTGAAATCCAAGCTGTTTTCCAAAATCTGGGGACATCGAATGATATATATATATGGCTGTGTCTGAAAATAGTGTACCCCTAAACCCAATGGTTTTGCTGATCATTATCCCTATTAAATGGCTATTTCATTGGGAATATACCCTATTTTCAGACAAACCCATATATATTATATACTTATTATTCATCATGTTTAGTGCTATTCTCCTTCATTCTGTGAATTGATGTTTTTTTGTGCAGCTCCACCGAGGTGTCCAATGCGACTTATGAGAGGCACAAGGCGGATACAAGTTGATGCGGATTAATAGATGTACTGTAGATGTTTTGGAGTTTGATTTTGAAAAGAAATCTGGGGATGCAAGTGACTACAGTGAGTGTCTCGCTTTACCGGGTAGAAAATGACCTGTTGATGGGGGTCCCAATGATGTTTTTCATGGACAGGAGCAGATGGAGCATTTGGGTTTGGATCCCACAGATCCACTCCCTCCACAAGAGAGCATGGAGGATTTGGTGGGATTTCAGTGGGACAGGGGAGGTTTCATACACCAAGATCAGTCCAATGCATCCAAAAAGGCTATAGCGGCTATGTCAGAAGATGCTGGGGACATGTTGCATGGAACCCTAAGCTCTCACCTGGTAGCCCTGGTAGCATGTAGTCACTGTAGTCTGTTCCAGCAGGCAAAGCGTTCATGGTATCCCGATCGCGTTTTTGGGCCTTACATCATCTTACATCCACATATTTTTGCAGAGAACTCTCCTTAAACAATCATCGGATGGGTTCAGCTATCAGGTCATTTATTCTAAATGTGAATAAAATGGAATAAATGAACTGAATAACAGGTCTTTCATTCATCTAGTCAGCTTTGTGATGGGATGCCCTCAATCAGTTGCGATCCCGGAATTGGGAGCAGTTTGGAGCGGTATCCATATTCCCTATGAAATTGGCCAATTTCTTAGGACATACCATCAAAAATATCATGAAATATCCATATTTCCTGTGCTACTATCAGAAATTCCAAGCATCTGATAGTCGTACAAAACATATCGGACACTGGTTCTGTTTTTTTTTTTTAAATCTCTTTTTGAGACATGACTTAGAATCATTATCACAAAAAAAACATCATGTTGTATATCCCATGATATTCCCATTCAATTCCCATTACAGTTGATGTAACAGTTGCTACAGTATATCATATATATCCCAGATATCCCATAGATTTTCCCCTGAGATATCCATGGCGTTCCCATAGGATGAACTGGACGATCCGGACGTGACGGAGCAAGACATGCCGTCCCTTGGCCTCAGGGGTTTCACCATCCCATAGATGGGGGGGTTCAATGAGGTTTGGCCTAAGGTTTCATCATCCCTATTAAAATTTTAAGCCATAATTATCTGGGATGGTGAAACCTTATCCCATAAATATTAACCCATAATTATCCATATTAACACATAATTATCATTCCCAGGTTGTATTACCCTCTGGTTATGACTAACATAGCCATGGAAAATCCCTCATAAATGAAGGTTTCTAGCTGGGAAAATCATCTATTTCTATGGGCCATCTATACCATGGCTATGTTAAATAAACAGATGGTAACTATGTATCCCTAATAAGGTTAAATAGATATCTGGCTTAAGCCATATATTTGCCTGGGTTCAATGACAACCAGACTAAAATGGGGATACGTGGGATACAATGATATTTGTATACACATAAAAAAGCGTTTCTGAAACCTTTTCTATCTGGGGTCTATGCCGGTGTACTTTTCTATCTGAGGTCCATGCCGGTGTAATTGTATACAATACCGCTGCAGAAGAACAAACACTGCTTGCTTAATAAGCCCGGATTATGAATGTTAAGCCTGGTTGATTACTTCGCAAACCCTGTTCCCCCCCAAATAGTGAGGGTTCCGATTATGGGATAGTTGATGAAGGATCAGGGGTTTCCTTGGTTCCCTCCAAATAGTGAGTTCATCTGCTACTAAGCTGTGACACCCTGCAAGTAAACAACCCAGGGGTTTATTCATCGAGGGAAACCTGGAGACAAAATCAACACTCGTGGGACTAGTTGGAGGAAAAACCAAGGACAATGAGAGTCTAAATGTCGTAGAACAAAGTAACATGCAGCAGTAGGCATGATTGGTGTGATTACAGTGACAGTTTTTTTTTCAAAACAATCAGTGCTAGAATGTGCTGACTGCAAAGAAACTTTGGATTCTGGCAGCGAAGTGTGTGTACTTTTGTCCAGAGGGGAACATCCCAATTTAAAGACACGGAAGCTTGGGAAAATTATGATAGATCATTGAATAGAATGGGGTATCCTTTTGGTCGATCTGATGAGAACCAATGTTTGAGACCCTCAGACTCTAGCCTAGACTGGGTGCTCACCGATTTTACACACGCACATAATTAGATAATATTAGATATATACTGCTTGTATCGTATGTAAAACTAGCGGATCCAATTTGTTGAAAACAGAAATCCCCTGCAGCCACAGTCTGCTGAGGCCACTGCCTCCACAACAAGGCATCTTTCCTCCGCCAAGTCCCATGAAAGCCTCTCCATCCACCCAGGCACCGAAGTCCGCTCCGGTCCCACACGATTTTGGTCCAAAAACTAGGAGAATCCAACCATTGGTTTCCCTGAGGCCGTGAAAATTCAGTGGCTGGAAGTTGTCACTGCAGATCCCCTATGGATGAGCCATGGACCACTAGAAATCGACTTTCCTCTGGCAGGTGATGCAAGCAGCATCGAAGGCACCAAATATGGACGTGGGGAATGGCACCCTGGAACCGTGGTTCCATCCCCTACTGTTGTTGGATTGGAAAGCTGGTTTCATTAGTGATCCAAGCAAGTCCTGGATAAAAACATCAGGTCAATTCCCCAACTGTGTGACGGGATGGGTATGTCATTTGTTGTTGGCCAACCCCCCCGGACCTTGGTCCAGAACCCATTCTCAGGGGAAAGAACGGAAGACGGTGAGCCTGAAGACCCGCACGCTTGAGGAGCAGATTGTGGCCGGCAGGTGGGCGAGACATTGCTTGACACTGTTTTGTTGTGTGACAGCTGCCCAAGCGAACGAAGAGGGACGTCGGAAGAGTCAATGACAATGGATGCTGATGTAAACTTTCATTTGGTTTCAGCTCCCCAGAAAATCTAGTTTCCAGATGTTTTCACTACTTTCATCTCACTAAAGATGACCAGAAAATCTGATGACACCAGAAACCACAGACCTGGGAGGTACGAGCGGGCTCTTGATCGGTGGGGACAGCAGTTGCAGCCTCAGCGAGCCCAAGCCGAGCCTACGAGTTTGGGCATGGACTGCATCCCCTATGGGGGATGGGACATCCAGGCAGATCCACCAGGTTTTTTGGGGACATGGGGCATCACAGCATCACATGGATTTTTCGATCTTTTTTGCTCCCCAAATAGCTTTGAGGCAGCAAGAATGGGAGAAGTTCCGACATCTTGCAGCTCGAAAGAGCCGATCTTAGCTGCAGCGGTGGAACCGGGGAGGCGGTTGAAGATGATCCTGCGAATTGCATCAATTTATAGACGTCCACAAAAAGTCTTAGAGAAAGATCAAATGAACATCGTGGAGATCCACCTAAAAATCTTTCTCTAGGGTTACCTGAATGCGTGGCTCCACGAAAATAGTTGAAACCCATCAGCTGCCATGTTCGTAGATGATGTGGAATCCCATCAACCAATCGACATATTGCTCAAAAAATCAAAATTTAGTTGCTAACATCTCCAAGTTTTGCATGTTTTTTTCATCCTTGAGATCCTCAATCAGCCATACCAGCCATAGGATCTTCTAAGCCAAATCCTGGCGCCTTGGCCGAGGACAGGCAGAGACAAGGAGGAATTGGTCGTGACCCGCGCCGAAGAACACCGAGAACGGCTGGAGGTGATGGAACTCCTGGACCGAGCCGGATGCCCAAAGGCTTGTGATGACTCTGCCAACTGAGTGGTGCTATGTTTTTACATAGATAGTGTATATATATATAGATACTATATAGATATTATAGCATTAAATATCTACACGTTACATCACGAGGAAATTTCCGATCCTCCGAGATGATGATCTCAAGTGGCTTTCCGGTCTGTTTCTTGCAGAGAAGCCTTGATGCTGGGACTTGAGGCCACTCCCGACGAGATTAAGAGTGGTGGCCATGTCCTCAGCAGACGTTTTTTTTGTCCGGGGCCAGTGAGGGCAAAATCTAGGGGAGACTATGTTATTTGCCAATATATATATATACATGTATATATACATATATATATATGTATGTATGTTTGGATACACATATTTGCAGTTTTATTTCTTTCTTCCTGTATTTCTCTCTTTGAACCATGACATTTAGTTGTTTTTTGTGCTTGATGCTCCTATCGGGCCCAGGTTTAATGATGTTTGACAGTTTTTTTTGTGATTTGGGAAACCCTAAGAAGCAATCCAGTTGGAGGGTGCCAGCATCGCGTCGCTGGCAGTTGATAGGTGGTTCATGATTGCCATAGATTGCTGGGGGTATAACTCGGTATAACCCATTTATATCTGGGTGATACGATGCTTATCACCACCATCCGATCAGATTTGGCTTCCCTGGCTTGTCTCAAGGGTTGAGCAGCGAGGTTTCAACTGGTATCATTCACTTCGTGGTGAAGGGACCCGCTTCATTCAGGTGGCTTTTTGGGTAGTTCCCCCGCGGAAAATGGCAATTTTTTGATGGTAAGATGAGGATTAACCGATTTACCAGTGGATTTATTGGGGGCATACCATTGTACACCATTTTTATTTGAAGAAACCCACGACATGATCGTGTCCATAGCTGGTTGCTGAAGATTCAGACCTTGAAAGGGTACCCAACCCTGACCGATACCCCACATGTTTCGGGTCGGGATGTTGCAGCCTTGCTCCACTGGCAGATTGGCAACATGTTCTCTGGACTGTACCTGCCCATGAAGCTCCACAAGGTCAGGGGGCCATGCAAATGGCTTGGTGGTTGACTGAGGAGTTCAGTGTGATAAGCCCCCTCAACATGGAGGTTGATGAGTACCTACTTGCCAACAAATCCCCAGTGTTTCGAGTGATACGTCATCTGTAATGATGGGAGTTTTGACCGTGGCGAGAATCCCATGAGCTGAGATCAGTTGGGGGCCCGGTCAGTTGTCCGCACGGCACAGGAGAATTATGTCCATGAGATCATAAGGTGCGATGAATGTGATTGGATGGGCAGCGAGTGGATATAGATGGGGAATGATTGGGGGTATGGTTGTAACGGGGTTTGGATAGAAGGGGCTCATGATTGCAATGGAGCCTTTCATTCTTCACAAACGGTCCAACTCTTCAAGCAAGGCCAAAGATCTAAGTCCATCTGGGGGAATGATCCAAATTTGTCCAACATGTCATGGTGATGAACATCATCCAAACTCGTCAACCTTGGAGGTTTTGACTCCCAGAAGCTGCCAGGAAACCCCTGATGGTGGACCTGACCACTGCGCGGCATGTGGTCCCAGCTGAACCGAATTTCACCTGGATGATGTCTATTGGATGAAGATAGATCAAGAGTTGTAGCTTACATTTCCAGCATTTCAGCAAGATCAATCAATGTCCCCAATTTTCGTAGAAGTGTAGATGTTTGGCAAGTGGAAATCCATTATTTATAGTATTTAGTTGGATTTTCCCAGCTATAAACCTCCATTGAGTTCGAGGAGCCAGCCATGTTTGGCTGTTCGGATCCAGGCATGCAGCCGAAGCCTCTGGTCGAAGAAGACCCCGTTCCTGGAGGGACGATGAGTGCGCGATGGGATGGTCCCATTGGATAGTACTACTGGATGGTAACTGATATGAATGGGATGATGATGATGATGATGATGATGATGATGGGATTTAGTGGTTCGAAAAAAAATCTAAAAACCTAGGGCTTTTCCAAAGAAGCTACTGCTCTTGCGCTCAGCGACGTCAGCGAATGAGGTACTTGTTGACTCGGATTCGGAAGTACGGAGGACGAATGAAGGAGAAGCAGCAGCCATTGCGTTGCAAGATATGCAAAAATTGTTTGGACCTGCAAGCAAATTTCTGGTTCATGGCGTGTTTGGAAGCCCGAAAACCATATTGGTTGCTCCCCCTCTTTGGTTTTGGGCACAGTCACAGTCCCAAGGTCGCCAAGTTTGAGTTCACTTTTCTTGGTACTGAAAAGGTAGCTCAACAGCATATATATATATATTGCTTGCCAAGTAGTGTACAGTGTAAAATGGGAGGAGTTTTTCTTCAGTGATCTCCATATCTGTGTGAGAATCATGGATTTTTCAAGCTTCCTTGATGTTGCAACCTTTCAATCATTTAGGTGTCCCCCGAAAAGGGGAATCAACTTCAGCATTTCACCATTCCCAGATGGTGGCTTGCAGCTTCTCTGTCGCGCAGTGGATAAGGAGATGGCTCCAGGGTTGTTGGAGTACGACGAGATTTTGGAGCCCGAAGTGAAGAGTTTGCACCCCTCCGCAGCGGCCGAGCCAGGCCGGTGGTGGATGACTGAGCCGATTTATCGTTTTTGGACCATGTTTTCGGCCATCGAATTTGGATCATGTCATAAATTTCACCCAGCATTGGGGTGAACTGGGTTGGATGGAGACCCGGAAATGCTGAGGATGCGGTTGAAGTTTAGATCCGCCAGGAAGCGGGAGACCAGAAGAAGAACTGATGGCAGCACTCACAGAAGAGGGCGGCATGGCGGAGCCAGCGTGGCAATTCGAGCAGGAGCGGCAACCATCCGTTGGCACTCAAAATGTATGGCATATGTATGGCATATGTATGGCATCAGGGTTCAGTTGAGAAAAAAATTGGTTGGGAAACCTGTGAGCTTTGGGGTCTAAAAAAGTCTGGCTGGTTCCCACGCTTCGGGGTCCTACATGGGACCGTGCCGAATCGAAAGTTGCTGGAAATCAGAATGCTGGCCATGTAGCAGACCAGATTTGCAAGACATTGGCAGGATGAATTGGCAGGTGCTGGCATGGTCAGTTTCTCAACTATGGCAAAAACATGCAAAAACTGTCAGGGCACTGCAGCAATTACTCTGAACTTCCATATGATCTAGATAGATTGACTGATCCAGAGACAATGTGTAAACTTTGAAACGAATCCAAAAATCTCACTTCTCTTAGAGTCTTAGAGGTTTGGGTGGTTAACAGGCATAAACAACTGCCACTTCAAAATAGCTGTATGGGTGTCCCATGGGTGTCTGGAAATGGTGAGAAACACCGTGCTGGTCGCTGGGAGCCGAGGTGCCGACAGAAGGTCCTCATGCGGAGGTTTCTGACAGAGATTTTGGATGGGGCCAAATGGGTGACGCAGAGAAATTCAGCACAAAAGTATACAAAAGTTGGTCTTTCAAACTTCCTTTTTCACATTTTCTATGATGGTTACCCTCTGGTAATTTAGCATAACTATGGAAAATCACCATTTTTGATGGGAAAATCCACTATAAATGGCAATTTTCAATAGCTACGTTAAATTACCAGAGGGTAATTCTCTGATCTTTGATGCGGACTTCGTCAAGGTTTGCTGCCTTGTGGCAGGTAAGTCCAGCGAAGCTTCACTTTCAAGCTGATGTGAAGAGGCCCCATATAGAGAGAAAGACCTTTGATACTGGCAGTTGTCGAAGATATGACCTGGGAATCCCAATTCATCGACCATTATCAGGGATTTTCCACATTCACTGTTGTTGAAGCAAGAATAAACGATTCCGAAGTTACCAACCTTTTTTGGGTGGTATAAACCATAAACAGATGGATGTTTTTTTTCCCATGGCTGCGAAGGCAATCTGCACAGACGCTTCGGCTCCGGAACACCGGCACAGCAGTCGTGCAGCCACTGGGCCATGATCAAAAATGACCAGGCGGATGGATACCGAGATATGACCAGCCACTTTTTTTCAATTGTTAATGGATCTCTTGGATCTCAATTTCTTATGATAATGGATATAAATGATAAATGGATATAGTCAAGTGGATATTGTTGGACATGGTGATATTTTTTTGGGATGTAGTGGAGGGTTTTGATGGGATAACGATATAGCCAGCCCACAATTTGGGCCTGTGTATGGCTGTGTAAAGTACAGAAAACTGGGGTACTCTTCAAACGGGAAAGATGCTGATCAACCGGGGGATTCTTCGAACGGGTATCCTACTTTCAGACACACCCAATATAGTCTCGAGAAAGATGAGTCGACAAGAATGTGTGACGGGGGGAAAGGTAACAAACGCTACCGGATTCTTGATATGACATCCGAGCATACATTTTTGGGCTGACTTTTGGATACAGCAACACCTGAAAAGATAGACCACTTAAATCCTACTCAAAAGAGTAGAAGTTACTTTTCTATCTTTCTGGGTGTTAATATGTATAGATATTTGATACCTCCATTGAAGAATGCCCCCACCGGTGCGTGGCTGCGCTTGAGGTTTGAGTGGGTGCAGAACTTGCCGGAGCAGAGCTTTCAGGCTGTCCGCGTCGAACAAATTGGGCCCAGAAGAGGATGTTCCTTTTGGACATAGCCATTTTTAGATTCCATGTGAAATGTAAGGAGTGCAGCCAACAACAAGAGGCATTGATCCTTTGACATATTGACCGCAGGAACACAGGGATGTAAACAACACAAAGTGTGAGTTCTACCGACAAAACTGCAGATGGAACCAAAACAAAACAGCATCTCAAGAAAAATATCTCCCTGAGATTCTTTTTAAGCATTGCCTGTGCACAAAGTCAACCATCATGAGGATCTGACACCAATCGCAGCAAAACTGATGTTTCGAACTGAACCATTGGTCCTTCTTTGAAATCCAAGTGGCTCCCTTCAAAAATCCATGGCATTTTCTCAAGATGGACAGAAGTGGTGCAGGAGTCAATCCTACCGCAAGATGGTACTCCGTACTTCACCTGTCATCAAACCTCGGGGCCAAGGGAACCCAGTTTCCAACCCCTGCAGATCCGGAGGGATTTTTTTGGCAGAAACTCTGCGTTGTTCATGGCAAAATGGGATTTTTCAGGACCCCAACAGGCCCAACAGTTTCCCAAGGCATATTTTGAGGAAAGGTGGCAAAGGGATATTTCAATATTTCAGAAGATTTCTTTTCATGGGGGGCAGCATCTTTGGAGACATGTGAGTGGATCTGAATCGGAGTCGCATCATATTCTCCCACGAAAAAGTCATTGAGAATTCACCAAAGTTGGGGCTATCTAATCCATTTCGACGACCGAGGCGCATCCTTCCGGGTGAAGTTGTTTGGGTGGCCCAGACGGGTGACCATCATGGTGATGTCACCAATTTTTTTGTTGGTGAATGTTGTGGAAGAAACAGCCATGGTGCAGCTCTCAGGTGCAGACCATGTTTTCCTTCACCGCGGACAAACCGGGGACCTTCACATCATCTTGGTGCTGTCCTCAGTGGAGGAAAGTTTGAGCCAACGTCTCCACTTTTCTTCAGAATCCTCAAGAAACCATGATTACCCTCAGATAATCAAACATGGCAAGGGACCATCCCTGGTTTATAGATGTTTTTCATTGCCATGTTTGATTACCGGAAGGGATTTGTGTTGAGAGAGATACTTTGTTGGCTGGGCAATGCCCACGTTAAAACATGTGAGAGTGAACCGCATCCATGTGACGAACTGAATGATAACCTAGACCATATAATCATCCCCAAAAAGAAAGAACAGTAAATCCCCATCAAAGTAGTGAAGATTCACTTTGCCATCTTTTTTGGCGATTATAAATGGAAAGATGTTGGTGTCTTGATCAGGTGCTTGAAGACCTACCCTGAGCTCAAGGCCAGGCACTTCCGTCTGCTTCCAGAGGTCCCAATTTGTTGAAAACACCCGTGGCTTGCTGCATGTTGCTGCCAGATCTCAAGTGTTTTCCGGCTGTCTATGCATTTAAGTTCCCCTTTTTGGCTCATCAAAGTTTCAAGTTGCAGTACCCTCTGGTTATTCAACATAACTGTGGAACATGGCTTATTTTTATAGATGCCATGATGATTTCGACCGGCACAAAGTCCCCATTTTCCAAGTGATGCCTGGGAGGAACCCATCACTCAACTGGCGATGAATGCCTCCGCAACTCTGGGTGTCGGCTCCTTGAGCAGGGAATACTTTGGCATATTGCCTGGGGCAAGATGATCTGTGAAGTAGGATACGAGTCTATATATATATATAATATATATATATAATGTATTTAATGTATATTTATATAATGTCTATTTATTACAATGTATATAGATATAATGATATAATGTGTATATATATATATATGTATATACACATGTACATGATATGTAGGGATTATTCCTGTCAACAGATAGTATGGGGCTTGATGAATCGTGGAGATAATTCCCGGGTGATGTTCGGCGGTTCTCTGAGGATCTTCACTGGGAGAGGAGATCCGCACTGCAGGAATTCATCAAGAAGGAGCAGGCACGCCTCAGTCATCCAGAACCTGAAGTGCAGTGGGTTTCTGAAAAGTACATGTTGGTGTACTGTATCAGGTGTGAACATTGGTTTGAACCTTGTCCTACTGTCTCAATGGAATCAACCAAGAGAAACAATAGACAACCGGTATCCGCAACAGGCTTTGGACACTGCTTTGTGAAACCTGGGGAAGAGGCATCTCCAACATTGGAGAGCGCCTAATGCTCGTTAAAACACAGATGGGCTGCCGATTTGAGTGGTACGATGATTGGGGTCCACCGCGTTGATGTGTTGACTGTACTTACTATGCCTACATGTTCTTCGCTTTACAACATGGAGTACACAAATCCAGTGGTTCATCACCACTTTCCCCATTAATATTGGGGATATATTATATATATACTGTGTATATATACTATTATATATATATTGTATGTATGTATGTATGTATATATATATATATTGTGTATATATATACACATATAATATATATATATATATATAATATGTATACATACCCCATTCTCGTAGAACTCCACGTACGCCATGTATCAAAAGCTTGTGCCCCATTGGGAACCATGTCTGATCCCACTGAGACCATCAGCCTCGCCTCCGAACTTGCTGAAGACATTGTGGAAGCCGTGGGGCGCCCTTGGGCGCATTTCCACCCTGGTGGGGCGGAACATCATCTCATCCAATCCAATTCTCCCATGGCTTTCCATGTGAAGTGTATATAAGATATATCAGTACTGAAGACCCAATAAGGCCGCTGGTTCCTGAGGTCCGGCTTCAACCGCCTCCTCTTCCACCTTTGAGCGAGCCAGCAGTGCAGGAGCTGCTTGCTGCTTCCCCATAACCTGGGGGAGTGCAACGATACGGGTACTCCAAGCCCAGATTTGCTGTGGATTTCACCCATTTTCATTGGCCATGTCCACACCACATCCTCAATTTCTAAGTTTCAATGAGTTTTATACCAATTTTGGTTGCTAAACATCCAGCATTTCACATTTTTCGGGTAGGCTGACCTCATATTGTAGAGCTTTGCACACCGGCGATGCCATAAGGGTTATGTATAGTAGTGTGAGCGTTGGTGTTGTTCATGTGCTCTGCGCGTGTGCGCAGGTGCAGAGCACAGTGTGATGTTCTTTTCATACCGCAGCTTGTAACCATCTTACCACACATTTTTTTGTCGCATTTTTGTGCTTCTTCTTCTTCTTCTTCTTGTTGTTGTTGTCGTCGTCGTCGTCGTCGTCGTCGTTGTTGTCGTCGTCGTCGTCGTCGTCACTCCTGCAGTTTTTTTCTCAGTCTCGTAGTGGCCGACAATCGTCAAATAGGTTGTGTTTTCACATTTTTGTGACACGTAAA
>Ga0126342_10011578_pt1 | contig 15747 bp, 15 predicted proteins | sample Cyp1metagenome_FD_92528 | JGI IMG/M metagenome (GOLD analysis project Ga0126342, IMG submission 92528) | Coral microbial communities from Lord Howe Island, Old Settlement Bay, Australia - Cyphastrea 1 metagenome | ecosystem: Host-associated > Invertebrates > Cnidaria > Coral ...
TACTAAGTAGTAGTACTAAGTAGTAGTACTAAGTAGTAGTACTAAGTAGTAGTACTAAGTAGCAGTACCAAGTAGTACTAAGTAGTAGTACTAAGTAGTAGTAATAGTAGTAGTAGCAGTAGTAGTAGTAGTAGTCGTGGTGGTGGTGGTGGTGGTGCTGGTGGTGCTGGTGGTGGTGGTGGTGGTCGGCGTCGTCGTCGTCGTCGTAGTAGTCGTCGTCGTAGTAGTAATAGTAGTAGTAGCATAAGTATATTATGTATAAATATCTGTATCTGTACGTACACCTAGCCCGCCACCACCTAGTCAGCCACCCAGCCTGCCACAGCCAGAGTCATCGCCACAGCCAGCCGAGGCAGGAGAGTTGTATATGTACCCAGCCAGCCGCCTAGCCAGCCAGCCAGCCAGCCACAGAAGCTTTGAAACAGGACAGCATTTACACAGAGGCCTTTACACTTTACACGGAAGTCTCCACACAGAGCGCTTTACACACAGAAGCTTTTGCACAAAGCAGCTTTTACACACAGAAGCTTTTACACACGGAAGCTTTTACATAAGAAGCCTTTACACAGAGCAGCTTTCACACACAAAGTATTTTCACAGCGAAGCCTTTACACACAAAAGCTTTTACGCAGGACAGCTTTTACAGAGAAGCCTTTTAAACAGACGCTTTTACACAAAGCAAATTTTACACACAAAACTGTTACACAGCCAGCCAGCCACAGCCCGAGACCCAGCCGCCTAGCCAGCCAGCCTCTCCGCCAACAGCCAGAGGGCCGGCGGAATGCCGAAGGCGGTTAAATAACTGATTACACAAATACAACAAAACGTAACAAAACCATTCTCCAAGTCAGCCCTTAATAATCATTTCAATCAAGATTTTGATGTGGTAAGGTTCAAGCAATGTAAATAAAGTTTAGGTAATACGTTGTACATGCGAGAGAATATGAAGTTGAGGTAAGGCAAGGGGTGAATAAAAACGATCCGTATCCCGGAGTTTCTCTAAAAAAACTTCTTTCAACAAGGAATCAAAGCACAATCCTTTTGGTCAAATCGTGGTACCCTCTGTGTGTACAATGCATTGACATAGGAACATTCCTGCAAGTGTGATTCTGAGCTTTTCTTGGGCAAAGCGAGAAAAAGAGTTCAGTTCTGGCAGCGCCCTTCAGGCAACGGTGCCAGTCTACTGGCTGAAGTGCCCCCTATCAAAGCTCACATCATTTGGCACCCTTCATCGCGCTTGTCCTGAAAAATGAGATATTTATGGACATGTAATGAGAGGTGCAGAACGCGACACTTTTGTTTATTTCTGCCTTGAAATTGCTGATCATTCTTCCATTACTCGACATCAAAGAGATCTCTATCGGATGTATCAAGTGTCCTGTCGGACAGTTGGAAGGCTTGGAATTGGGTTCCTGCCAGTGATTTGTAGCCGATGCGAGAGACAGAGCACCAAATCAGCTGTCCTTTTGTTTCATATTCTCATTGACACAACTCAAACAAAGCGCACCCAGAGATGGATTCATGGTGTGCACCATCCTTCTCGTGCGTCCTCACATAGCTGGATGAAATTAAGCCAGTTGAAAGACTGCACAAGGAACATGTCTGACGGAGCTTCATGTTGAGTTGCCAGCTGGTTGGGAATATACTTGTCCTCAGAACACACGGCGAAGGAACTTGTCTCTGCAATGTCTTTGCGACGGGAGTCGCCATGTCTTGGCTCAATCGTTCCCCTAAGCCGGTAAGGGCCATGCACACACACACACAAGTGATTTGAGGGGTGAGTAGAAATTGCATCTGGGGCACGTCCATGTTCCAATCCTCAGCAAATCTCGGTACAGCCCCGGCGGAAAGACAGCAAATGTGTGAGAACAAGAAATTGAACTTTGAGCCGTTGGCAATTCCCATCCCTTCCAATAAATCCAATGAACTGGGGATTGTCTTCCAAATCAAGGAAGTGACAACTATATTTCAATACCACACAAGCTTCGTGACAAAATCCAAAGGGTGTTTAAAACACCTCCCAACCTTAGGAATGACAAAAAAATGCAAAACCAAATGACAAAAAATGACCAAAAAATGACAAAAATAATTCACCAACAACCCTCAGAGTTTGCTGGTAAGATTGTCATAATGCCAACCTATTCGCAAAAAGTTTGAACATTTATAAACCATCATTTCTTTGACGTCAAGTCGGCCTTCTTGATGAGACTCATGGAGGCTCGCGACCTGAGACCGCAGAGGGTTTCCTTCGTGCATCTCTTGGAGCTGCTGGAGCTGCTGAGGCGTTGGCTCCGGCGGATTTTGCCCTGGCAAACCAAAGCCCAACCTCGATGGATCCCATTGGATGTCGGGATGGGATCCCGAAAAAGGAGGAAACAAGCTGTGCTTGAAACTAGGAGCTTGTTTGAAGGGGAAAGTTAAGAGAAACCACGGAAATTACCAGTAAACGGAAGGTTTTCCTGGAAAAAATATATGTTTTGAAAAACAATTCTGGGACAACCTGCTTCTAAATAGACAAGTTAATAAGACAACACGCATCATGTACTCAGCAAATGCATTCGTTGGCCGGTATGACCCCTTTTCCGTCAGAAGTGCTAAAGACGTTCCTTGTTCTGTCAATTCTTTTCTCCTGTATTCTCTATAATCTCTCAGTTCCATGTTCCAGGGACATGCTTGATAATCTTGATACTGTACGTACATATCAGAAAGACATTCATTGCAAATGTGTATTCCAGTGGTATAGCAGTCTGGTTTAATGGTTGTGTGGGTGACACTTTACGGTCTATCTTGAGCAAAAAATATGTCCATGTCAGACAGCAAATACAAAACCAAATCAATCCAACTGTGTTGTAATGGTCAGCAAACATATTTTACACAAGCGACGAAATGAAATGAAGAATGCGCTGTGCCAGGGTGCAGTTCATGGACCAACCCTTACCAAGATTTTGACAGATCTTTGCGAAAACAAGTGCTGCCTCAGGCCCTAAGGTTTGCGATCCCTGTTTCCTTTTACGCACCAAAACTGCGTGCCATGGTATCCGCACGCTGGATCATCGTAGCTTCCACCTCCAGGCGTGAACCTCCAGGACTCCGATTTTCCAGCATCAAATGGCCCATCTGTCACGAAGGCCCTTTGAACAAAACCAAAGTCTGAGTGAAGGACATGGCATGACCGTCACGCCGCAAAGAATGGTCTCAAGAACAAAGTGCCAGCAATTAAGCTGTGGAATGATCTTGATTATGTCAGCGCTTCAGCGCCGTTCTGCTCAATCGAAACCAAAGATGGCTGCAACAGCTCTGGGGTGTGCACTCAATTCAGGCCTCTTGTGAAATTCCACTGACCTCTGCTAGTCCAAAGACATGTCTTGTGGCTTCAACCATGTTCTGCCATTGTAGCCCATCTCTTGTTGCAAAGGTTGCAAGACTTTGCAAGCACCTATGGTCCACTGAGCTGGCTACATCATGGAGTCTGGATCCCTCAGCACATTCGTTCGCTTGACAGCTGGACTGGTCCAATAAAGGTGCATCCTTCCAGGGCGATTTTTGATAACTATAACCGACAGGACGATATAGGCCAAACTTCGGTGGACCCCCTCAATCAGCAGTGCGCAGCGACAAATAGCCACAGTTACAGCTTCAACTCATCTGAGATGGCCACCGGGTCTGTGCTTGCCTGGCGCTGGCCCAAGCTTTAAAGGCAATACATCCACCCAAAGATGCGAATGACTAGAGTAACTAGCAATCTGTTGGCCTTAGATGGGGTCCAATCATTCAACACGATCCAAATCACCGGCAAGGGCTCTCCATTGCAGACAAAGCACAGGTCGTCCACCTGGATCAAGCACCATGTCAAGCAGCTGTGCTTTCCGGTGCTGAGATGTGCTGAGGGTCATGCACTGCTGTATTCATCGCCGTATTCGTAGCCATCCGACCTAGGTATCTCTGGAATGTATATGTGGGAATCACCGTCGCTTTCGTTTTCGCTAAATGAAGTCAACAAGCCAACCTAGGTCATCTGCAACCTGATGCATGTTTCTAGTGGTCTCTATCAAAGCATCTTCTGCAGACATGGCTGTGGCACGGCATAAATGCGATTGAGCTGCATGAAGGGGTCATTCCTGCAGTATTGCTCACCATGCAGGGGCACACTTTCATTGAAGCTCCAGCAAACATGGGTGGCTTCACCAACAATGCCCCATACCCAGCTCCTGTCGACGGGGAAGGCAAACTCAATGGACTGGTTGGGGTTGGGCATCCTGCGTGGCCAAGACCGCCCAAGGGGACTGAGGCATCTGGCAATGGATTCTTCCTTTTTGGACTTTAGAATCTTTAGAATGTCATTGATTCACACCTGGCCTGAAAAATCCTCCATTCTACACATTTCAATTGACAGAAGGGTTCAATCCAAGGACATTCATCTGGAAACGTCCATAGCCTCTGGGAGGAGCCAGTCTTCTGCACCTCATCTGCGGTTTGAAGTCCCAGGGCCACTCATTTTTTTGGGCCAGTCTTGCAAATGACATTAGATGTGAGTCCGGGTTGTTTTAATTCTTTGCAGGTGAAAATCCGAATTCCATCCATGGATGCCTGCGTATCAAAAGGTAGAAAACGTCTGAAGGAAAGACATGCATATCTTGGGAAGCTTTCCTGGATATCAAACTGGCTCCGAGCCCATCTGTCCACATGCGCAGCTAGCTTGAGCACAATTTGCAACCCCAAACATGGAAAATGCACCTTTACATTTGATGATCATAAAATTAGAATCTTGCTCAGGGAAAATCATGGAAAATCCTTGTGTCCTAATGTTAGCAATGCGCTGCTCCACCGGCCTCCCGAAGCTTTGCTCGACGCTCATCCTGCGACATTTGGGGCGAAGACTCAAAAACCAAATGGAGTGTGGTGTTGTTACCTACACTGCATCAACTTGACCAAAGCTCTCATGACGGGTTGTTTCGTAAAAAGGCCTTAACTGTGAGCTGTCACTTTGATGAATCGGAATTTCGAGCATGGAACCAGAGATTTTGCCGTGCCACTGAAGTGTCCAAGTGTCCTCGGAAGTCGGCGAAGGAAGATCCTTAGCAAATCTCAAGTGGCAACATCCCGTGATGATTTGCATCTTGTAGCTATCGTTTTGAAAGCTGGGTTTCAACTTGTGATCCGCATTGGGATCGTGCTACATAGCTGGCCCAAGTCCTGGCTTTGGAAGATATCCATCACCCCTGGGTGTAAGCATCTCTCTTTCCCGGTAATCGGCCATCTGTATCATCTATCTTCTAAGCAGGAACTTGGTATCTGTCAAGGAAAACCCTAATTTGAAAAAGTCACCTGCACGGATTTGCCTACAAATGGGGTACCCTCACGGTGCATATGTTCGGAAAATGATGATTCACCATCAAACTTGTTTTTTCCCCAACATTTTCACAAACACTAATATCAAGTTGTTTGTCATCCCAAAAAAATAACTATAGATATTATAGATGATGGCTAAATCCTTCAACCACCATTTTTGACGTATCTTGAAACCATTCCGACAGCTGCAGGCTCCACACCAAGGCGCGCGTCGGCGTCCGCAGCCATTGCAAAAGACGGAGTCCGAAAGGTACATTTTGCCGCAAGCAGGGCACCCGGGGTAGCTCTCACTCTTGGGTGTCCTCACCTGTCAGATCTGAAAAACTGCACCCATTGGGTTGGTTGAAGGGGAAAGATGCAGGAAACCATATTTGTTTTATCACCTGCAATTGGTGTTTGCTTAACGAAAACTCGTCAAACCAATGGAAACGACGCCTGTTTCAGTCCTCCCCCGATCAACAGTTGCACTCCAAGTATCCATGCCTCGGAATCTCCGGTCTTGTTCCTGGTCGAACTGGGGAACTGGAGAAGTATGGAGAAGTTTCTGGCTACGAAAGTGGAAAAGTGGAGAAAGAACTATGTGAGAATCCTTGATCTTGATGCATGCAGTGACCTGCAAAATTCAACTTGCCTCAGTTCCTTATTTTCCAAGGCAACCCCTGGCTATCGTTTAGCAGTGCCTCATGTTGGCGATGAATGACCCATCCGAGTCAGGCCTGGGCCGGGATTCGAAGATTGATCATCTTCCCGATATTTCCATGATATTTCCCTATTCAAACACCAATTTGATTGGTATACCCGGTTTTTTCCGAATGTTCAGACACCCATTGCCAACATAAGGCAAGGTTTCCACGCCACTTTGTGCCGAGGAACGATGAGGATTCTTCCTTCATGGCTTCATAAGCCTCCAATCGGGACGGTTTATTCCAGAAAAAGCAGCTGGTGTTCATAGGTGTTCTCCAAATGTGGTACCATAAGTTCCACCCCATCATCTGGAATCTGGATACTAAATGAAAGGACACTAGCTAGTTTCATGGACTTGTGCAAAGCCTTGCAGGCTGCTTGTGTGCATACAGTTGGGTGATATCCTCACCTTTGCGTGCCATTTTCCCGCTTCTCCGCAGTTTGGATATCTATCCAAGCATTGGTATTTGAGTTTCATTTGGTCTGTGCATTGCAGATCTACTGGCTACATCCAGTCTGCTGATTACATCCTCATGTCTGCTGGCACGTCCAAGATATTCTGTTAGCCACATCCCCATTTAGTAAGACACTTTTTTTCCAACAATATCGCCAACTTCCTTTGTAGCCGTTCATGTATCTATTGCTGAAAAATCCATTAGAAACCAGTCGGCTTAGTAAGTAAACTTGACTATGAAGAGTAAGAAAAGCGACTTACTGGGATCATTTTACCTGACATGGAACCAAGACCCCTACAGACCGAAGCGCATGCAAGGGTTCCTACCTGCTCCGGGTTTGTTTGCTACACATCCATTGTTGCTGGTGACATTTTCATGCTCCGTCTTTAGGTCCCTAGCTTTGTTTGCAACATCCCATTGAGCATTTTGTAGTATTCTCATTTGCCGTTGCTTCCGATCCCATTTGGGGACTGAAAGCTTGCAACCCCATTCCATCCAATGGTTTCTTGATCACGTAGCCAGAAGTGGGGTATCCCCCTTCTGAGACAACACCCCAATAGATTGCTTTATCTATATATGTATGTCCAATGAAATATCCCAATCATATCTCCAATCATCCCCAGTGTGCTTCTCTAATACGTTCCATAGTAACATACTGGCGAACCATTATGATCATCAAAAACCCCATGGCAAACAAAAATACTCCATACTAATAATACTTCACTACATTTTTGATATCCCATTACCCTTTGGTAAACTAACATAACTATTGAAAGTGGATTTACCCATTAAAAATAGTGATTTTCCATAGCTATGTTAGTTTACCAGAGGGTATATTCCATAGATTTCCATAGTATCCATGACATCCACTGGCGCCCCCGACTGCGTTCTGCGCCATCATGGACCACTGGGGACGACTGGCCTGGAAAATGGAGAAAATGCCGCTGGCGCTTGGAAGCATTTTATGGGCCAGTTATACCATGTTTAATAAATGAATGAATAAATCAATAAACGCACACACACACATGTGTGTATATATATATATACATATGTATGTTTGTGGGTAATATATTACCAACTGAAACTCTGAAAACCCTGCAACATCTTTCACACTTGCTGATAATTTGAACCCAACCATGTGGGCGTCAGCACAATTTGGGATTTTAACCCACTGGTGGTTGAGCCACAAATCCCAGTATGATGCGGTGGTGAACCATGCGACTGGCAATCACCAATGGTCACCATCCCTGCCACTATGCTGGGCTTTCAGGTACATCCTTCCACGCCATAGCGCTTGTCAGAATATCAGCATTCCTTAACTGGAAATTTATTGTTTTTGAACGCACTCATTGTTACCATTACCAGTCATTGCCAGTCATTACGATAGATGAATTCAATACTTTTAATTCTTTCAAGATTTCCTTGTTGTCCAACATCAAAAAAATGGGAAAACTTGCCAGCCTTCTCATTGTCCCCCGAAGCTGATGCCTGTGAAGCATGTCATTGATCAATTGACATACGGGGTATCCATGGAATTCTATGGATACCGAAGTAAAATTGTCCGTTGATCTGGAAGGTGTCCGTTTTTTGAAGAATTCTTGCAACCTTCCAATACCGGGGTGTTTGATGACTCATCAAGATTGATGACCCAAGTGTGGGATGCAACCATCACAACTGGGAGTAATAAACCAAGCAGAAATGAGCATGTGATCTAAATGCAATGACAGAACATGATAGAAAATGGAGCTAATACCTCCACGATTGAATCCAATGTGGTTCAAAACCCAATACTCCGTGGATCTTACACGGGTTGCTCTTGCTATGTCCCGCACGGACCAGCATGTCAACACTCATTGTGCCGTGACACGGAAGAGGATGGAACTGGATTTTGCACAAGTGGTTGTAAACATCCTTTAGACTTTGTTCACATCCATGTGGAGACTTTTTTGTGGGATGTTATCTAAATATCTGTAACTGGATCTATTTGGATGTTGTGCAATTGGACTCATCAACTAGCAGCTGTTGACACTCCAAAAGATAGTCCAAAGTGCCAGCCTTCTTCTGCCTGGGCCAAGCGCTGGTGGGACTGGTCAACCGGGATGGGTTTCTTACATTACGTTGTGGCATTTCTACGTCATTTTGCTCGAGGCTACCCTTCAGAAGCGGAACGAATTCTAATTCAATTTTATCTCCATTGGGTATAGGTTCCACATTGAGGGCCAGTTTCATTCTGACGAGAACCCTATCTCTTGAAGGGGTCAATATCATTTAATATCTATTGAGCCCTTAAAGTCTTCACAGCAATTTCTAAATGTGTTTTTCGCAGGATTTCTTGTCTAGATCATTTACAGTAGATTTAGGTTCTGCCTTTGGCTTTAGTGATGTACTTACTTCTAGATCGGCATGTCACTGGATTCCATTGCACCTGGCAAACACAAACACCATGATCCTCCCGCTCCCAAGGTTTGGGAATCCCCACTTCTCCACCATCATCTGAAGCATTTTCTTCACATCCCTGGGACAATGGACTGTTTCCCATCTGACAGGATCCAACAGGTTTAACTATGAAACGGTAACCGCAACGATGTATGGAGTTTGTGATTTTGATGTATGGTATTTTGGATGGGATTTAAGCCTCACATCTCCACTGGCCATGAGTGTACGATATGTTTTTCATAAGATTCTCTGATTCTTTGATGTCCCATGCTCATCGAAAGCTTCGGCGAAAGCTTCAGTTACTATGGCTAATCAAATCTACGCCAAAATTGGCACACCGCACCAACAAAATTGGTCATCCATGTTTTGGGAGCCAATAAATTTGAAACAGCCACCTGTTTCAAGAACTGCTGATGGTCAAAATCAATCATTTGTAGATAGAATACCCATAGATATTGGTGCTATACCCACATGATGATGCGAACATCAGGATACCGACTGCAGGTTTTCCGCCAAGTAGCACAATCTCACCCTCCATGAAGTCGAGACGCCTTGGACATCGCAGGGGAGACTTCAGAGACTCATCTGATCGTTTTTCCAATGTGACATGATGAGAAAACAATGAGGGATAGTTCATGTATTTCCAAAATCGTTCAGTTCCTTGTCTTTCACATGGCAAGTGCTACCCTGCAAACAGATCTAGTTTCTGCTGATGCAGTTTTGGCAGATCCATTTTTTAGAAATCAAGATTGATCAACTCATCATTTCGCTGGACAGAACATATTCACCCATAGCGGTAAACACAAACGATTAACCCAACCCACCCAACTTGGGGTGCTGATGGATAGTCCCATCAAAAGCCCATTAAATCCCATCATACCACCATTCTAGTGTTGGTTCTACACCCCATGATCTTCTGGATTAAAACTCCTGGTGATCCACCATTTTGGATGGTGAGATCGCGATTTTCACCCGAGGTACTGTGCTTGCATCTGGCTTTGGTTCCACAGGATTTCCACGGGATTGGCCCTGCAACGGTGGGTGGATCATCCTTGGCTAGACATGGATGATGTAAGTTGGGTTGCCTCTCATCAATGGATGTAGATGGATAGATGATATAGATGTTTATTCCAACTATAGATGGTATAGATAGAATATGACAAGTTGGGCTGTTTTCCATCAATATAAGGGGTTGATAGAATGGGGATGGAGATGTATAGATACAATCAACACCATGGAATTCTCTTCCAAATAATGGGATATAAAGCGGATGAGAATGGGGAGGGGAATATAGTGGGCATATACTGGTGATGAAATGGAACATACAACATGATCTGGATTTATTTGGGGGGTTGAACCCACCATAGATGAAGGATTTACCAATCAATAACTGAGAAAATCACTGGGCAACCATGATATCATATCATATGAAGAAGGGCTTTGAGCATCATGGTGGTACAACATGGTTGAACCATCCTAAAACGGGCATATACATCCAATAGAACAGTAGGTACTTCCTCTGGATGAAACCCTGGTAAAATGTATTGGGTTTATTCCATCTATTGGAGTTCTCAGACTCGGGGAGATTAAATTTCAGGTGGATGGAATTAGCAAAATATAGCAAAATTCTTGAATCTGACAGATCTGAAAAACTTTCTTGAGAATGTATCTTCTTTCAAGGTCTTTAAATGTCTAGATCTTGAACCGCAGTTTCTGGATGAGTTTCCATTGTGAATCCTGCCTTGCAAAAATCAGATGCTGGTCAGGCCACTACATCCTCAGAAAACAAGTTGTACTAAACTATCCAGTTGGTTTCCCTACTATCAGCTATATCCCAATGTTTGTGACTTGACTCCCGATTTTGATACGCTTAAGCCATCCAGTTGGTTTACCCAGTGTTGACTCATAGCTATTTGGGACTTGAAAATATCTTCCTTCCATTTCATGAAGCTGGTTCAAGTTATCCTTACTATATCCCAAATATAGCAGGTACTAGAACCCCCCCCATAATTCCCAATCAACCCTCATGTATCAATCAAATCCACATATGTTTTTGGCTTGGAAGCCCTATCCATGATGGTTAAGCAAACCAGCTTTTCAAATTCATACTACGTATCCTCCGGGACATCAAAAAATCCCATGCAATTCCCATAGACTACCGTTTATTGGTGGTTCTACCCCCATTATGATGGGTTAAGAGGACAACTATGGGGATATACTACCCATTAAAATATGGCTTAACTGATAAAATATGGGCTAATTGGATGGTAACCGTGATATTCTACTACCATCTATTGTTGGCTATACCCCTATTGTTGATGGGATTTCAGGCGAGATTTTATCATTTAACCCATCCAGTGCACCTTGGCTGAGGCACCATTTGCATCTGTGGGGTAGCTGCTCCTGGCGATGTCGCAACGCGACGTGTGGAGACGAAGACGTCGTTGCAAAATGGCATGGGTAAGATCGTTCAGTGGCGAATTTTTCTATTCAAACAATACATTTATGTACAAATCTGATACTGAACTGTCCGCACGCTTCTTCTGAGAATACTCTGCAATAGATTTTTCTTGGTGTTTGTGCGTTGTGAGTACCTGCTCCTTGCAATATTTTGGTAACGAGGCCCTGCAACCAAGGGTCTGCTACTAAAATGACCCTCCCAAGTATCCAATTAAGCAGCCAAGATCTTTGTCAATCCCCCCCGCAGTCCACCCGGTGGTACGCCAGATGATCTTCGTGTCACATCCAAAGGTGTCCTGGGACGCGTCAAATGTGGAACTTTGTAGCAGTATATATCGGTACTGACATGACACTCCCCATGTGTAGAAACCGGTCAATATCAAGGGCGGCACATAAATGGGCTTGAATTTTGTGGATGTGCCTGTATTGGAGCTACTGATTGGGATCCTGCTAAAACCTAGGTGTCAATCAGAAAATCTTAAGGAATTTGCTTGGAAGAACACCCCGAAGTCAGCATGAACCACCAGATTGAAACTGCTTTCAGCGGTTTTCTTTGCGCCCCCAAATTTTTCCTATGAATGTGCTTCAACATCTTCAACATATTTCAACGTGGCAATGGATTAAGACCCGCCTTTTTGTGCACATTGAAATAACCGGAGAGTTTGGATGTTCATCTCCCAAAAGATTATGCATCATATGTGGCATGATCTGTTTCCATTCTCGAATCCCAAATGTTGCTAGTTACACCACTCTTTGCTCGTAAAACAACTGTTATTCTGGGTTCTGGTCTCCGTTTTGTCCAGCTAGTCCCAGAATTGAATTCAACAAACATTTGTAAGAAGTCCCTTGTTTTACTGGCAAAAGCACCAATTTCCCGTCAACCAATGACTTGTAGGTTTATCACATTCCAAGTTTTTGACACCTCATTGCCCCCAATCAACTCGCAATTGTAGGGTTCAAACCGCATTTTTTGGCAACCCCAGTATCATATGGTTGGTTACATTTATCCGCGTGATGAACTTAGAAAGTAACAATATTGGGACTTCTCGTTGTTGTTGGGTACATTCTCACATTCTCATAGCAATATAAATGATTCCCATGATATTCCCATCAGATACTGGTTGGTGGTTGACCTACCCCTCTGAAAAATGATGGAGTTCGTCAGTTGGGATGGATGGAAATTCCCAACTGAATGGAAAGTCATAATCCATTCATGTTCCAAACCACCAACCAGATCACCATCGTATTCCCATTGTTGTTGGTTTATAGCCTATTAACCACTATTAACCATCAACCACCAACCAGGATATTCCCATGGGTCAATTCCTGCCAAAACCATGGAGGATTTGTCCATCCCAATGGGTCACTGGGGTCCAAGCACTGCTGCTCCTGGTCCCAAATGCTGGCTGTTCAAAAACAGGATTAGTTTCTGGGAAACAGCATGTTAAGAACCATCATACACATGTGTATATATATATATACACAGGTAAGATCGTAGTAACCACATAGATTTGCTTGGGTGGATTTACCTAGGTTTACTCATAAGTGAAAAAACAGTTTTCCGGCAACTCCTGAGCGATGACGCCCCTGGAGCTACAAGGAGGGCAAATCAATCCATATCTGCTTACTTGTTTGGGTTCAAACCACCAAATATGCTCGGCATTCTCGATAATCATCCTATTCTTACGGGAACAAGAATCAATGTGCTTGAAAGCACCAAACAGTTTTAGCTGGTTTGATTTTCTATCTTTTTTGGGGAACCTCTCTGGGATGTGTCACCAAAAAATGAAAACATGGCCAACAACTCTAGAGAGGGTTTGACCATCAAGCATCAAAAATATGGATACAAACCAATCAAAAGTGGTGGGTGGTTGAGCTACTCACCAAACATATTTTTCACTTGCCGCTCCAAGCTCTTGAGCTGAGACCACCAACTCAACGAAGCGAAGGACGATCATTTTTAGTATCAAATTCCAAATTTTTGTGGATCATGTATGTATAGTTGTGTATGTATTTATGACATATAAACACTTGTCCTATGAAGAATAAACTATGTATCACCAATATAGATATAACACACTTGATTTGGTTGATTGCACTGAAATGGACTATTCGACAATATATGCCACGTTTTGCCTGCAATCAGATAGATTTCATCAACTTGCACTGTTGGTGGTGTCTCAAATGTCATCAAGAAAAATGCTCATGTATACACACTACGCTACATCTCGACTTGTTACAAGGTGGTGCCCCAGTTTGGAATCGCTAAGTTGGTGGGTTTATAACTCCAACAACTCGGATTTATGGAGTTACAGTGGTTACTACAAACCATAAACAGTAACAACATGATTTATTTAGTTGGCTTCTAACTCCAGCAACTATACTTACTATATGTTACTATGGTTTATAAACCAGCAATTACATAACTAGGGGCGCAGCACCCGGCTTGAAATCAACGAACAGCCGCCAGTCCAGGTGGTCCAGATGGTCGACCCATGGGTGGCCTCGGTAGATACTGGAAGGTCTATATGGTTAATATTGGAAGATCTATGGGGTTAATGTATAGCAATTATAGATGGAATAGCAAGGTTTATTGGATTATTGGTTTATACCATCAAAAAACATAAAATGGAGGTTTCCTAAAATAGCGGTACCCCCAGTTATCATACATTTATAGATTGGGATTTTTCATGAAATAACCATGAAAATGGACACCCCTATTTAAGACATGTGAAATATCTATAGCCTCTGGCAAAATCGGGAACATGAATTAATATGGATAAAATTAGATGCCTTGCAAACAATTGAATCGGGGTAGTTGAACAGGTTACTCTACCCATTTGGATATATATATATATATATATACGCATATTTGCATGTGGTGCAAGAGATTAAGTACAACCGTTCAAAATTGACCAGAGACCAACAAGATCGGACAAGTTTTTCTGGGCATTGCTGGAAAAAGCTGCGAACGTTAGGTGAAGCGACCATAGAATTTCAAAGCCAAAATATACATCATACACATCAATACAAATCATATAAAGCGGCAATCAAGGAGTTTTCATGGGGGAATATGGACACATAAGGATTGTGAAGCAGGATTCAAGATTCAAACTAGGGATGCTTTCGGAAGGTTTTAGCCAAAAACTACTAGTGATGTTGAAAGAGCGACCTGAAATGGGGCTTGCGACCCCCAGGTAAAGCGAATCTTCTACAGAGAACAGGGGTAACAATTCAGCTTCTAGGATTAGCTGCTCACTCCAAACAACAGGTATTTCAAACGCCCCAAAACCATCTTTCCCATGCTGGGTTCTTGATCTCGCTAAGTGCAGCACCCTTGGACCATCTGCACTGGCCCAGGCGGACATGGTGTTCCTGCCCCATCCGTGGGCTCTTAAAGGCCAGGATAGATTCTGTTGACCAAATGAATCCTTAGAATGGGTCGAGCTCTCCTTGTCACAGAGTATCCACATCAATTCCTGGTGGAATGGCTCCAGGATATTTCATCCCAAGCCACTCACCACATGGGTTTGGCTAGGGCTTTTCCACCAAATCTGCTGAATTCCACGTGAAAACGGTCATTTTGAGCTATCCCCTATTAAAAGTGAAAGCCACATGGCTCACATCGCTCCTGGCCCAACAGGCTCCATGGGTGGCCTCGGCACGAGCAGGGAAGCATCCTGCAATTCCAATCTAGCTACGCCAAAGGATTTTTTTTTGGCAGTAAAGACTGAGCCAAAACAACGAATCAACAGAACCAAATCTATGCCGCAAAACTATCAGGTGGTTCCAGGCCTCTGTGACAGAGGAATTAAATAGCAAGACGCTGAATCTGTTTGTTTTTCGAGGAACCATTTCACACCCTCTACGGCCCGGAAAGCACAGTGTGATTCCCTGGTCCCATGCGCAAAAACTTTGCTTAGAATATGCTCTTGTACCTTACCAGGTTACCACTCAAGCTCGGAACATGCGACTGAGTTCCCAACCCCTGTGGTGGGACCAGTTGCACACGGCCAGTTGCAGGTGCAGAACCTGTCACAGTTGTGCTTCTCCTACAATACTAGTGGATATTTTATGATATTTTGTTTCCATGGGCGCCATGGCACACAACATTATATGTTGTGCTTCGGAACCTCCAGTTCCAACCAGCCAAAATCATGGCAAGCTGCACCAACAGCAAAGAAACAAAACTAGAAACAGTACTGTCATTGGCAATCCATTTGCAAAGAGCGAACCTGCTCCTGGTGGTGGGCCGCCAGCAGGAACCATCATTGGTGGCCTTGAATGAAGATCAAAGAACCAAGAGAACAGAGGGCCGTGTTGGAGACAAGATCCAGTGATGTGTGTGACGTTTCCACTCCAA
>Ga0126342_10011579_pt1 | contig 15747 bp, 14 predicted proteins | sample Cyp1metagenome_FD_92528 | JGI IMG/M metagenome (GOLD analysis project Ga0126342, IMG submission 92528) | Coral microbial communities from Lord Howe Island, Old Settlement Bay, Australia - Cyphastrea 1 metagenome | ecosystem: Host-associated > Invertebrates > Cnidaria > Coral ...
ACAACCACCTTTCAATCCATCAGTGGGTTCGCTCTGCCATTTTTGCGCCACAGCAACACGCTTCTCCTATAGGTTTCCTATTTTTGAAACTTCCGCCACCGCCTTGTGCGGTACTACTGGTATTTCACTCCAGTTTATGGTTAACTCCAAGAATTCATTGTCGAAAAAAACCAACAGATCACCATAGAGGGATGGATCCAGTCTTGACCATGTTTACTTGGAGGATCCCATGGTAAATTCAATGGACTTTCTTCAGGATCAATGGAGGATCCTACGTAAAGGTACCATATTTCTGGCCACGTTCAACTCGGCATATCTCCTTAGGCCTGAAAAATGGGCCCAAAAATATAGGGAAGGTAGGTACCTCCAATCAATCGGTTCCTGAGTCATGACCATTGATAAATGGTGTGTAACCGGTCCCCAATGATATACCAGATGAGGTTTCTGTCACCCTCCAGTAAACATACGATAGAACCATGGGAAATCATCATTCGTAATGGGTAAATCAACTATTTAACTGCCACTTTCAATAGCGTTTTCTATGTTTACCAGAAATTATTGCCATATGACTGGGGGGAATCAACGAATCATCCGGTTGCCCCAAAAAATTGGAGCGACTCACCGTAGGCCGCATCTACAGCGACTTGCAGGATGGGTAGAGATTAGGGCCTTGGAGCCTTGGGGGTGGCAGTGATTTTATCCCAGAAATCCTAAGTTCAGATTAAAAACAACGATCCAATGTGGGTAAAACTATGCCATAAACCATCCCCCCAAATCACGATAAATAAGTTGTGTAAACCATTCCCAGTCATTTTTGTGGTTCATAGCATTGTTTTACCCACCTTATTATATATGATATGACTTAATTATATCTGGAAGTTTGGATTTAAGCAACACTTAAATGCTGATTTGGGGTTATGACATATGTCAGAACCCAGAAACTGCAATTTTGTAATCGGAACACTGATGATCAATCAGTGGATTCACGGGTTATAACGTGGAACCCCAGTGAATGATCCAATCAAATTGTCCCGACGTAGTGGGGTGAAATCGCCTACAGGGTGGTGCCCCATAGTTAGCTAAGTTGGTTTATAAGTGCAATAACTATGGTTTATACGTGATATATCTATAGTTTTCATGGGATTATAGCCCATTTATAACTGGGAAGGGCACCACCTTGTACTTCCTGAATGAGATGTGCTATTAGCAGGAGAAGGTGGTGCCCCAGTTCGGCGAAGTTGGTTGATTTCAGGAATGTAACTATATAGGTCTTCACCCAACTTATAAGTTATTACAAAGATAATTCTCACTGGTATTATTCTTATTACTATTGGCATTTATAGCTTATTCTATTGGCAGTTATATTCAACCAACTAACTTCTATGTATGGTACCTCAACTTAGCTAAGTTAGATGATTTTTCAGGGGGTTATGGTAGATACATCATGATGCATACCTACACTTCATGGTTTTATGTTTTTTCGCCTCGACCACCTTGAAATCTGTGAAAAATCTGTTCCATTTCGGATCGCACCACGTGGCGACATATCCCAGTCGTGAATAGTGGCTGGTTGAAAAACCCCTGTTGACGATTACAGGGACTTCTGCTACGATAGCGAGGATTATATCATACTCCATAAACTGGGAAATCCTTTCTAAAAAAACTATGGTATAGTTGAAATACGTTGCGGCTTAAATTGAATGACGTTGCGAGCTTTGAACACTGCTCAAATGGGGTTGACAAACAACCACCATTTCCATGGTTACAGCAACTATCGACGGCCAACTTAAACCTGGTTTAATCCACAGTATGTCTTGGACCCACTATGAATTTTATCATGCGTATTCCACAAACCAGAAACTCTGTCACAAAGCATCAAAACATCCCAAAAGAGCTGCGGTAAGAAATGTATTCAAGGTGGCCCCCAAGTTATGATTGAAAATCACCACTAACTCTAGTTCTCGTTCGTGGTTTGGAACATGAATTTTATTTTTCCCATCATATTGGGAATGTCATCATCCCAACTGACATTCACTCCATCATTTTTCAGAGGGGTAGGGCTCAACCACCAACCAGATTATTATTAACCATATATTAACCATATATTAACCATATATTAACATATATTAACCAGAGACTCCACCAGGAGTCGCGAGCTGCGCAGAGATCAAAAGTGCCAATTTGCTGAGCCTTTGTTCCAGACAGCCACTCAGATCTTCACCAAGAATGGACGAGAACAAGAACTGCTTGGTGGTTTGGAAGATGTTTTACCCTCTGGTGAACTAACATAGCAATGGAAAATTGCCATTTATAGTGGATTTTCCCATTAAAAATGGTGATTTTCCATTGCTATGTTAGTTCACCAGAGGGTATTGTTCCATAATATATGGATGTGGGTCAAAATGGAAGACCGTTAAGGGGACCACAGATGTGAATGTCTGGTTTAGTATTAACCATCCAATTATTGGGGTACCTAATTTTGACCCATACCCATATGGGATAATCCTTCCCATTGACGAACTCATATTGTTTTAAAGATGGTTGAAACCACCAACCAGAGAATGGGGATATAACCAGCAACAAGTTGGAAAAATCAGCGGCTAAAGCAACTGATGAAGGGTAGTTTCGTGGATTGATTCCCAGAATTAGTGGAACATGTTACAGGGTTTACTGCTGTATTTGGAGGTAAAAACCGATGGTTTCCTTTAAATGTACCATTCAACAAATCCATGTAGATAGGCGTGTGTCATTTTGATGAGACCATATATTTTTCTTAGCTGTTAAACCATGTTAAACCTTGACAGTACCTCAACTGCACCACTGCGCCGAGCAGCTTCAGGAATATGAGCTCATTGCTTCTTGGCATTGGGAGCAGCCTTTTTTTTGGTCCAGGGGGTTTGACCATGGTCACAGGGCCATCCATTACATTGACAGTGGTTAGAATAGCCAAAGTAAGGAATTCCTAATGATGGGATGAGCAGTTTGACTAGATAGCATGACCATGACCAGGAAATCCTGTTGTATTTGCCATTGATGTTGGGAGATTGCTTGGAACCAACAGCTACATCAGGACTTCGAGCCCTGGAGAAGTTTAATGATGCGACCGAGCCCTGTCCTCCCTCACGGTTTTTAGATGGTTAATGAGGGGAATCATCCCATTTCTAGGTCAATCAACTGGATGGGTACTTTAATCCTTTACCCTCTGGTAAACTAACATAATTATGGAAAATCACAATTTTTAATGGGAAAAACCACTATTTCTATGGCCATTTTCAATAGCTATGTTAAATTACCAGAGGGTAGTCTTTTGGTATCAATGGGATTATCTACTTACTCACCAGCTAAGAATCGATTTTTTTTGCAGGGTATCTGGCCGATTGGCCATGTAGACAGAGTGCTGGCCTGTGAATAATGGCTGCAGCCCGACCATAACACATTTCCAGCAATGCTTGTCGTAGAGGCTCCGACAATTTAGACCTGAGGATCCTAAAACAGAGGACATACACGACACAACAACTATGGATCTATGGGCAATCACAACAGTACGTCCAAAAACATTTTCCTGGATGGAGGTTTCTAGATATGAAACTATATGATTATAAGATATAAATGGAGTTATTGCTCGCTATAACAGGGGGTGTTATGACCCCATTTTAGCTCCGCAGAGCCTGGTTTTGGTAGATCATCCCACAAACTTTCTTCCTGTTGCTACTCACGAAATTACTCAATTCGCAGTATTGAAGGAAACAAGTCTAAGTTTCGCTCAATAGTCCGGCGACAACCCTGTTCTGAAGTGTGAATTTTCCCTGAAATCAATCTCTTCATCCATCTGATTTGTGGATATACCCTCTGGTAAACGTTCACAAAAAACGAACTGGAAAGATCCACCATGCTTTTTTTTCGCTGGGCAAATCAACTAAATCACCATTTTCAAGTTCGCAAACTGTAAACGTTGACCAGGCCGGGTTTTGATATCTGTCGTAGGATCTCCTGTTTTTCGTGCCTTAAATTCCATCCGGATCAACCCACGAATCGGGAGGAGTCCCCGATTTTTAGGGGTTATCCCATATATCACTGGATTATAGATGGGTAACCCCTATAATTAATATCCAGTTATATTATCACTATAATTACATTATATATTACATTACATTACATATCATTACAGTACATTATGGGTATCACTATATTGCATTATATCACTATGTGATACCCATAATGTAATGAATATATTCCGATATTATTCCCACTATATACCTATTACATCCTATTAGCATCTGGTTATGACATTGCCAGTTTGCCATGGAAAGATCCACCATGCTATTAATAGGTAAACCATCTATTTCTATGGGCCATGGCTTCCATGGCTATGTTAAATAATCAGATGGTATCCCATATATCACTGGATTATAGATGTCCTTTTCCCATTGGTTGGTTGATGAAAATAGAGGGGTTTGAAGAAATCCCTTTAACAACAGGTAAATGATGATAGATGGTATACCAAACCGGCCCCTCTATTTTTACCAAAAGGACATTGTCACTGGATTATACGTATGTTATTCAGTTGCCCGTACAAGGTGGTGCCCTTCCCAGTTGTAAATGGGCTATAATCCCATGAAAACTATAGATATATCACGTATAAACCATAGTTATTGGACTTGTAAACCAACTTAGCTAATTATGGGGCACCACCTTGTATGATTTGTGGGATGATCCTAGAAGCAAGATGCTTTCATGGGATATAATGAGATATCAAATCAACATGATCAAGACTGGATCCATCTATCCACCTAACTCATGGCAGTTTGAATGGAATGATTCTGGATGACAATGGAATACAATGACTCTCTGGTGGGTGATTTGGAACATCGATTTTATTTTTCCATATAATTATTCGGAATAATCATCCCAACTGACTTTCATATTTTTCAGAGAGGTTGAAACCACCAACCAGCTATATAATGAATACAGTGAGGATATAAAAATGGACAATAACGTGATAACCAGATGGGTTTATCATATGGAAATCATATCAGGATTCATCCAACCCCAGCCCGGTGAAGCCTCACCACCAACAATGACTAATGAGGTGGTACTAACCATTCTTAATATGGAAATCGTATCATTCACTAGTATTTATTCTGGTTGATTATTCCAAGCGGCCCATGCACTAATTTATGGCAGCTACAAGGTGGTGCCCCGCCAGTTATAAATAGGTTATAATCCCCATTAACTATAGATATATCACCTATAAACCATAGTTATTGCACTTATAAACCAACTTAGCTAACTATGGGGCACCACCCTGTACTAAGTGATATAGTTTTGGCCGCTCCCGGCCAGCGGCCTTTGAGGCGTGCCCTCTGCCCTGAAACCTGTGGCTGTGACAACGCACCTGAGACAACGGTGGGGGGTCGCTGGTGCCGGGCTATGGATTGAAGCATCAAAAAGTCGCGGATTTTCAACCTGAAAAGGTTGGTGGATCAGCTGAATTTTCACCTGAAACAGGGTAAGTATCTGGTTGGTGGTGACTGGAACTATGGAATTTGATGTTTCTATATATTGGGAATGTCATCATCCCAACTGACTCATATATTTTTCAGAGGGGTTGAAACCACCAACCAGTATTTATAAATAATGGGAAGATCAGTTGGTTTTAAGTATGAATAGTGGATCGTTATGTTATCCAAACAATTGCCAAATGCATATATATATACACGGTCACTGTCCCGCCCCATTTGCATCCAAAAAAATGGTACATTATCTATGTATGTCCCTATTATCATCAATGAATATACATACCCTCCAGTAATTTAACAAAGCTATTTAACATAGCTATTGGAAATCACTATACAGTTATAGGTGGATCATCTACAAATGGGTCATCTTCCATATGTTAAATTACCGGAGGGTAATTGTTATCACAATATTCACCAGTATTTTATATTTACCAGATGATCATGGCAATATCTAGTCTATAGTCACTATAGTTGTGATATCATGATATCTATGCGAGTTCTCTATAGCTAGGTCAATCTTGGATGTGTAGAAACTATATAATACTTTAGTCTTTTGGTATCAGTGGGATTATCTACGTTCACCAGCTAAGAATTTATTTTTTTGCAGGGTATCTAAGATTGGCCATGATTGTGATCATTTTATATTTACCAGATGGTCATGGTAATATCTATATTATTCGCTGTATTGTGATATACTGAATTATCTATGTTGACTATTAACTATGTTATTCACATAGTTATTCACTATGATATCTAGTCTATGTTACCCTCTGGTAATTTCACATAGCTATTGAAAATGGCCCCATAGAAATAGTTGATTTACCTGCTAAAGATGGTGATTTTCCATACCAAACTGTTAGTTTACCAGAGGGTAACCCATTTTTGATCATCATTTTTTGGATTGTAATGATATATAAGCATAGTTATAGATGAGTTCTAGATATCTATGTTACTTCTCTATAGTTGACCGTTTTTCCCTAGGACAAAAGTGGGGGCCTTCCCCAGCGTTCCCCTAAGGCCTTCGATCCTTTGGCCGGCGCCTTCGCCACCGCCACCTTCGGCTGCCCCAAGCGCTGCGTGTGGAAGAGGTGGCCCGGACCTGAAAAACCACTGGAATGTTCACCAATATTAACCATTGAATGAGTATTTTCACCATTAAATTATTGGTGTATCCCAATTTTGACCTGTACTTCAATATATATATATATATATATATATCATATACATAAAATATATATATATACATCATATACATAAAATATATATATATATATCATATACATAATATATATATATCATATACATATATATATATATATGGGTCTAATAAATTGGGTTCGGGTTTATGGCTGTGGCTCAAACTTGTGGATCCTATGCCTGTGGATCTGTGAGAGAATCCAACCAAGAAGCCCTACTTGGCTGGGAAACTTGGGAAACCACGGAGATTGTCCCATTAAAAATGGTGATTTTCCATAGTTATATGGGATAATAGTATAGTTAGTATATGTTAATATCTGAATATCTGAATATCTATAGTTAGTATTAATGTTAATATCTGGTTGGTAACTGGAATGGGATGCTCAATATGAATGTTTTTCATGATTACTGGTTGGTGGTTTGGAACATATTTTCCATTTCATATATGGGATGTCATCCCAACCCCATTGACTTTCACTCCATGATTTTTCAGAGGGGTAGGTATACCAAACCACCAACCATTGATGATCTCGATGCCGCTGGCTTCACTGCAGCCTTAAGTGCTTCTTACCCTCTGGTAATTTAACATAGCTATGGAAAATCACCATTTTTAAAGGGAAAACTCACTATAAATGGCCATTTTCAATAGCTATGTTAAATTACCAGAGGGTACCTCTAAGAAACAGTAATTCCAATGGTTTCTAAATCCCCACGGTGAAATTCCTCATAGCTTGTGACATTCAAAGTGGTTATGGCTTAAATGAAAAACGCTGTTTGCTGTTCAAAAATCATCAAACAAAAAAATCCCGAATGTTGATGATCATAAAATCTAAAAGTCCGCATTCTGGCATATTCTGGCCATATGGCTGCCATCCCACCATCATTTTCGCTGATTCATGAAGGGATGACCCAAAGATCTCAAGCTGGTTACATGGAAGGAATGTCCCCATGTTACGAAAATACCCAAAAGATATTGCCAGAGGATACAAAATTGCTTGATCTAGATGTATACAGAATCAACTCATGAACCCCTCAATCAACTGGATGGCTAGAGTTTCTAATCCTAACTAGTCTTTTGGTATCGGATTATCTACTTACTCACCAGCTAAATCGTCCATGTTATTTTCGGATTTTCCATGAAATAAAGCATCCTAAGCTCGGGGATATCCACCATTTTAGGAAACCTTGGTATCCATTTATAGAGGGGATTTTCCAGTCAATAAACCATCCAGCGAGCTTGGGCGAGCTTGGGGATATCCACCAATTATAGATGGAACTAAGATTAGCAGGGTATCTGGCTAATCACCTTGGGGAAATCCACGGGGAGCTGGATCGTTGCTCCGCCGAGTTTGCGCTCGGATCATCTGAAGAAAGCACCTTGTCGAGCTGCTTGGCGAGCTAAAATTCATATTAGGTGGCCCTGGCGGAAAGTAGCCAAGAGCCACCCAAAATTGGAGATTTCACTGGGAAGAATCTTGTTTTGGAGATTTCATCGATTTCTTTCTCCTGAAAACGAGAAAAATTGGAGATTTTATCCAGAAATCGTGAACTTGATCAGCAAAAGAGTAGCAAATTGGAAGATTTCACTGGGAAAAATTTCGTTTGGGCCAGGATTTTGTGTAGCCAGGTTGATCCAAAAGGAATCGAATGTATCAAAAACACCCAATATCGAACCCATGGTTTTGTTGGGGGAATTTAGACATACCAGTTGCATATATTTGCATATTGGGAGCCCCCAAAGGGGTGTGTTTAAAATCGGATGGGATTTTTTGGGAAAGAGACCCCGTGCCGCGCGGTGTATCTTCTGACTAAAAACCCTCCGGTGCTTAAAAAGTGGTGATGGTTTCAGGGGATCCCCATTGAGGGTCGCAAGTTTCAGGTCAGTTCTTTGGTACCCTCTGGTTATGTCAAAATAGCTATTGAAAATTGCCATTTATAGTGGATTTTCCCATTAAAAATTGTGATTTTCCATAGCTATGTTAAATTACCAGAGGGTACTTGGAATTGAGCCATTTGTTCTATCTAAATCTATCTAAAACTATCTAAGACGGTGGTTTGAGCAAAATGACCGCGGGATGAAATTTGTTAATCTCAGTGAAGTGATCAAAACCACCAGTGTTGCCGACATCTATGTGGAGGATCGTCTCATAGCCATAGTCCCTACTTCTTGGAGACTTACGAGCCATGATCCCAGGGATGCCTTATTAACTATCGATATATGGGATGATACTCGAAGTACTTGGATCATGGGGAATTGAAGTTTCATTCATATCGATTCATAGAAAAAAAAATCCAGGAATTGCGCAATTCCCAGGACACAATTATTGAACTATTGTTGAAATAATGTTCCAACCCGTTTGCAGTCTCAACTTAGTAGCAACCCCAAAGCACCTGTTCATCCCTGACCCTGGACAGGGAGTTTAATCAATCAGTTTGTTACTATTTTTATCTAGATCAATCAACTGGATGATTTTATAGGTAGTGAACATAACTCCAATTTCACTCTGGTTTTTTGTTGGTGAGCTTTCGAACGAGTTTTCATGGGCTCAAAAAACCCATGGTTAAATAACTGGGGGGATCTTGGATGAAAACTACTCCCATACCTGGTCTTTTGGTATGGGATTATCTTCAATGGGAATTTCAGGAACCTAAATTGGAGGTATCTACCATATATAAGGCCTATGTAAGAGCTGTGTAAGGGGATATCCCCACAAAATATGGCCTTATATGGTACAGTACCTCCATTTAGGATCCTGGAATTCCCATTGATATCTACTTACGTTCACCAGCTAAAATTGTTCATGTCTAAGATTGGCCATGACATGGAAAATGACCGTAACCAGCAAAAGATAATTTTTGGTGCGGGCTAAGTACCAAAGATTGACCATGCTTGCAGCACTTCTTGGACATTGTCGCGAGACCCTCACACCGTAGATTCCTAAGAAATGTTGCATTAAACACTAACATCCCATTCATCATCTCATTACATCCCAACATCATCCGCGTGAATATGACGTTGGTATAAGACAACATTAGATGGGATGTTACTAACTACCCGGCCTGGTAAACGTTCACATAACTATGGAAAATCACCATGTTTAATGGATAAATCAACGAACTAAATGGGCCATTTTCCATAGCTAACTGTTGACAAATTACCAGAGGGTATGAGTGTTTTCCGACGACTGTTCCAGACTGTCAACCAACCAGTATTGCGTCAATCACACTTTTTTGTGTCTTTTTTGCAGCTACCCATATATGTTCCTGTTGCTCATGATGAATATCTCTATATCTTCGATGTCCCATATGTCCACCCTTTTTGCTTGTGGATGAAATCGATAAAAACGCATGAACAAACTGCAAAATTACAAGCTGTTCAAATGGTGAATGACTATCTGGTTGGTGGTTTTTCGAAATGCACAGCTATGCACAGCGTTCAAGGCCAAGTTTGTTCAGGGTTAGATGGGACGGGCCATCCCAGTGGAAAATCGTAGCCCCTAGTAACCGCTGGATGGTTCCTGGAAAATCCCACTCCCAAATTGATTAAAGTGGGGGGTACATTTTACCCTCTGGTTATGACTAACAGTTTGCCATGGTATAAATGGTCAATTTATAGATGGTTTACCGTTCTTGAACATGGTGATTTTCCATGGCGAACTGTTAAATAACCAGATGGTATTTTAGGAAGCCTTATTATCCAGATTCCTGTGGATGTTACAATGTTGCTACCGGCTGACAGGCTGAGTTTCAGCATGTGGTGGTCCCCTAAGAAAAAGTCCTCATGCCCTACGAATGTTGAATAATTACAATGTTTTATAGCCTATGATGAATATGATGACCTCTACAATGTGGGGCCACCTAGGTAGCTAAGTTGGTTCATGACTCCAATAACTATGGTTTATGATACACAAATAACTATAGTATCCATGGGGTTTATAAACCAACTAACATAACTGGGGGTGGCCCACATCCTAGTCATTTAAGATCATTTTTCCAGGTTGATTTCAGAAAGAGTGATTCCGGGGTGAGTAGTTCATTTTTCGCATGAAAGAACTTTAATGTCACCCCCGGATTAATAAACCATGGTTTATTAATTAGGGGGGTAATCCTCCAATAGTCATAATCTAATACTTAAATGGTACCCTCCCAATTAAACAGCCCAGGGGTTTATTAATCCAGGGTTGACATGATATCAAAACAATGGTGTCACACAGATTAGTAAATTGTAGGATTCAATCATAATTAGATATTATTATATAGTATTTATTAATAACTCTTCAATTCGTCCAACTATTGAAAGTTTACTATCTACATATCCTCCCCTCGTATTGGGTAGGACTTCTAAGAGGCTTGACAGATTGTCCAAATATGGGGATGGGTCAAAACCTACTATTACTATCTACTAGATTTTTGGGGGGAATCACCATCTATTGACCAGCTATAGGTTTTTGTTTCGGGTATTTTTCGGGCTTTGACCCATCTCCATCTCTGTTTCAGCAGGTCAACCATCTCCAAAATCCCAGGATTGGACAGCCGAAGAGTTCATCAGCAATCCTTACACGGCCCTTTGGCGGAGATCAACCAGGGGGTTAGTCATCCAGGGCTGCCAGGGCAACTGATTGACTATTGATGATGATTTGTGAAAATGTTACATATCTATATATATATGTATATAATTAATAATATTCATATCTGAATATATATATATATATATCATTAATAATATTCATATCTGAATATATATATATATACACAGTATATACAGATATATAAGTATATTGATAACCATCATATCTATATAATGTTACATGAACATGTGCTAGATTTACATACTGTGGATGGTTGCGAAATCCAAAACACCAGTTGATAGGTGGTTTATTTATCCCATCTGCGAACTGGAAAATCACCATGTTTCACGGGTAAATCAACGAACTTTCTATGGTTATGTTCAATAGCTACTGTGGATGGAAGAAATCCTGCACCAGTTGATAGATGGTTTATCCCATTATTTATAGGGTTTCAACCATCCTTTTGGTGGTGCAGGATTTCGCAACCATCCACAGTATGTTAGTTTATCAGAGGGTACTTTGTGGCCCATGAGACTTCGTAAGTGGTGGATTGAATGGATACAAGAATCTCACTTATAACCAGGGTCATAACCCACTTACTAAGTGGATAAGTGGGATGAGCCACCAAGTATGGAAACTCTCTTGGGCATCCGTCATTGTCATAGATTTGTTCATAGCCGGATGCATGTTCGGGAATATGTATATATATATATATATATGTTATTTGTTGGAAGACTTGAAGTGAAAGTGAATAATTTTCAGAACTATAACTAAAGATTCAAATCCTTGCGGAGCTGAGCAAGGACCAAGATAAATGATGATACTACATGAATCAAGAAAGCTAGCTGGAGAATAGTCATTACAGAATGCTGGTCATCCCCAAAACTGATTTACGAAATGGTCGCCACTGAGAAACAGCCAGGTGCTGATGTTCATCCATATGTTCATCCAGGGTTGAAGTTATGGGCGCGTTTGCCCATGAAATTCTCCCCGGATGAGATCTACACACTCTGTTTCTTCGGTTGATTATGGCGATATCATTTTTGGTGCTTAACTAACACATGGTCATCCTGATTTTCCTCCGCTTGTTTAAACCCCAATGATATGTGGTGCCCCATACTTCGCTTGGTTAATGAATGTGACTAAGTCACTAAGTGACTTATCGCAGATATATCAGTGAATGGGAATTCTCAGGGGATTCACCCTGCCGAAACCCCAAAAAAAAGATGTGCTTCCCACGGCAAGTGGTTTAGACGCCATCAAAAAAAGGATGAAAGAACATTACCCTCTGGTAAACTAACATAGCTATGGAAAATCACCATGTTTAATGGGAATATCCACTATAAATTGCCATTTTCAATAGCTATTTTGACATAACCAGAGGGTAATCCAAGTAGCTTTAGTGGTCTAATCCCCCACGAATAACCGCACTATTAGCGTTTGTGGCGTTATGTCATGTTATGTCCTGTGGTCACCCGAAAACGATGCAACTGTAACTGGGTCCACCCCAAAAATCCTTGCTCCCCAAGGCTAACTTCATGACGGGCATGTTTCAGTACGTGCTCAACAAGGAGGACCGTTGACCACAGGCTGCCCCCCATCCCACAAAAAAGATGGGCTACCTCCAAGAAGCGAATTTTGATGGCGGAAATGATAGCGAAAATACGGGGTATCCCAGTTTTTGGACAAAACCCTTGCATTTTATGGTTCACTGTTCCAAAAATGGGATGGTGAAGCCAATTGATTCATATTTTGGCTTGAAATCAGCATATTTAGTTTGTTTCTGTTGGACATTAGCAGATGTGAAGAGCATAGAAAACTGGAAACTGTGAAGGTGAAGGGATGGGATGAGGCTGGTGATCCAATTAGTGTTGGGTTTATGGTAGATCGAACTAGTTACGAACTGGATTACGAACTGGCAAAAAAAAACCAAGAAGCACCACTGGCAGGGCACCTTTTATATTTCATTAACCCTTTAAGAATGAGAAATATATGGATAATATTGGCTTCACCATCCCATTGATATAATCCATATTTATATTGGAAATATATGGATAATTTGGATGTTCCTGTTGATATTCTCTCCACAGAGCTAAGACATGGGCTGAAGATTATGGAGAATCCCAGATATCCTCGGTGTATCGGAAAGAAATTCATCGTCTGGGCCCAGAAAAAAGGCTGGTCTTAGGCAGAGATCTCAGTAGGGCTGGCAGACCAGAACTCGCTTCCCCTGTAGTTTCTAGATATCGATGTGCATATGATTGTATATTATATATATAATTATATATAATATAATCATTTGAGGTAGATAGAATATGGAATTTTCAAAATTACTCCCATTACATCTAGTGAGGTGTTTTCTCATTATTATATCCAGGTTCTATCTTACCGTCACTCTTGGATGGCTTATTCTTATGTGTGTATAATATATATATACGTACATATGCATACGACTATATTAATGTGCCATGGTCAAAAGTTGGATCGCAGTTCATGTCCGATGTCAAATGTTGGATAGTCAATACATAGCTTTATTGGGAGCCATAGCACCATGAACGGGGACTTAGAATATCTTAGAATGATCAATAACTAAAGGACTTCCCAATTGCATTGTGGATCATAACCGGCACATACTGTGAAGTTGGCTAGGGATTCCTATGAAACACTGTAAAAAAAAGATTATAATGGGATTTCTTCAACCTGCAGGGCATTGAAAGATGAGAGTTTCGGGGGAAAACCTCAACTCCGACATCTCAATGACCACGGCGGAAACGAAAGCCGTACGGCCTGGTTCCAGGTTCCAGCAGAAATGACCCGGCCTGGTAAACGTTGACACTTTGCGAACTGGAAAATGGCCCAGTCGAAATAGTACCCATTCAAAATGGTGATTTTCCATAGTTATGTTACCCATAGGATCCATGTATGCTATATATGGTAACATTTACCATCAATATACCCCCAATGTTAGCATATATACCATACATGGATCCTATGGGTTAGTTTACCAGAGGGTATAGTTCAACCCAGCTAGAACCAAATGTGCTTCCCAACGCTACGGCTCCGCGAGCCGCGCATATTTTCGGGCGTTTTTCGGCCACCAGGAGACCTGGAACTCAAAGTCATGCAGAGTTCATCCAGACATGGGTCAATATGATGTAAAACACATACCCTCTGGTTATGTCAAAATAGCTATTGAAAATGGCCATTTATAGTGAGTTTTCCCATTCAACATGGTGATTTTCCATAGTTATGTGAACGTTTACCAGAGGGTAACCAAAAAAATGTCATAAACTGAATGCCAGAAACCACCCTTCTGCTTGGATATTGATGATATTGTAATTATATTGTAATTTCCAGGCTTTATGCCGGGTTTATGGCATGGAGTTTGCAATGGTCTACCACATGACTAACGAGGAAAATCTTCCAGACAAGAATCACTGGGCTGAATTTCGCCATTTCCGTCACCATGACATGCTTTAGGAGCTGAAGCACACACAAAGCCTGCAATATGAGAGTGCATTGAAGGCAAGGTCGGCAGCTCCGTTTGTTCGGTGTGAAGACTTACCGTTTTTGGCGGAAGAAAGACTTCACCATGGTTGCTGAAGATATGAGTGAAATGTCAGTACTGAAGCATTTAGTTCGATGGATTTTCCCCATGATTTTCAGATGAAACCTCCAATTTGTAGGGGATTTTTTCAATTTAGAAGTTGGTTTATGGACCCTTGGTGGCTTCAAAAATGTTTGTTTCCTGGCAGCGTGATCCAAACCAACCTTCAGCCTGGCAGATACAACTGAAAATATCTACATGCTTCATCTTCAAGGGGCCAAGGGGGATGACATTACAACTACCCAACAACAAAATCCGGATCCAATCCATTTTCTTTACCTTGGATGTCTTACTGGTGCTAAACGTAGGGAATGGATGGGAATGGGGGTTGCTGGGATTATTGTGGATCATTCCCTCATTCCCTACTAAGCACCGGTAAGATGTTGCTAGTATGTAACAGAATCTCCAAAATCCCAAGCCATTCTCGTAGATTGCCACAGCATCCAGTAGCCGACATATGGAATGTGACGGTTGGTCAGTGGATGAGCTATTACCAGAAAACAAGTGGGGAAAAAAAACGATCGCACAACCATCAACCAAGCACCATTTCCACGATTTATCAACTTCCTCAGTAGTTTTTGTGTGATCAAAAGGGCTAGCCCAATGAGATTATTTTACTGTTGTGCTGTGGGCCTTATCAGTTGGGGTCTCGCCCAACTGTAGATTCAGAGAGGGAAAGTCAATGTAGATGGGATTAAAATCTGTTCGTGTATATAATATAATAATATAATATATATTCGAAGGAAGTTTAGAAGTCAAACTTCCGACAATATGGAGAGATGAAAAAGCAGTCAGCAGGGAGAAGAGTCAGAAGAGAAAAGATCAGAAGAAAGAAGATGCAGGTGCGCGAAAAGGT